>ERZ1066135.31-NODE-31-length-140300-cov-11.853984_pt1 | contig 140300 bp, 158 predicted proteins | sample MGYA00382782_ERZ1066135 | MGnify/ENA primary metagenome ERZ1066135 (study PRJEB33369, sample SAMEA5778365) | biofilm metagenome | biome: Industrial cooling water; feature: Water cooling tower basin; material: Biofilm | place: United Arab Emirates | collected... | reverse complement strand
CACCAAGATTTGTCCATCCTGCGGTGAGACTAAGCCCATCGAAGACTTTCGATGGAAGAACAAGAAGCATGGGCTTCGTATTTCATACTGCTCTGTATGCGATAGAACTCGACGGGCTCGCCGCTATGCCGAGCAAAAAACCTCTATCTTAGAGAGCAACAAGAAAAGCCAAGCTCGACGTAGAGACCAGCTCGCAACCGGAGGTCTGCTCTTACCAGACACTCGACGCTGTATAGACTGCCTTCAAGTCAAGCCCTCTGACGATTTCCGTTGGAGAAACAAAGCTCTTGGATGGAAGGCGTCTCGCTGTACAGTATGTGACACTGCTTGGCGCGCGGACAAATACGACGAAAACAAGCCATCTTTCATAGAGAGGAACAAGAGACAGTACCGCAAACTTCGTGCCATCTTGGACGAAGCCAAGTCCGGGCCGTGCCTTGACTGTGGGCGCTCCTACCCCCCTTATGTTATGGACTTCGACCACCGAGACCCAAAGACCAAAGTAGCAAAGGTTTCCACGATGGTCTACAAAGGGTCTGAATCTCTACTCCGAGCAGAAATCGCCAAGTGCGATCTTGTTTGCGCCAACTGCCACCGAATTAGAACCCATAGGGAGACTACATCATGAACGCCGAAAACATGTCTGCAGCTGATCGCATCATCAACCTCCTCATGCAGCACTTGGACCATCTCTATCATGGTCGCCCCGGAATCGTGACCGTGGACCAGTATGCCACGACTGGAGTCAAGTGGACCCCCGCTTCCTTCAAGGAAGAGAACGGTGAGAAGGTCGCGTACACCCTGTCCAAGGTGGGCAAGAAGACCCTCAAGCTCCGTGTCGGTGTCATCGGAGCGGACTGGAAGGTCCGTGAGGGGGGCCGCATCGTCGGCGAGTACCGTCAGCCGGGGTTCTACCCGGAGGTCGCCGCGTGGGTGTACCGCCAGATCGCCGAGGTCTACAAGCTCGACAACGAGTTCGTGGCCCGGTGGGCGTCCTACGCCTTCGGCCAGGAGCACAAGGATCTGAAGGTCGCGCTGTGCGCGTTCCTCCTCGTCCAGACCCGCCGGGGTGACCCGGTGGTCGAGGACGGGAAGGTGCTGTTCTACGACGAGGACTACCGCGACGTGGGCGAGGCCATGTGCCTCATCCGCCGGAACGACGGGAAGGATCTGAACCCGCGCCTCCTGCTGCGGGTCGGCGACCTCCTCCGTCTCCCGGAGATCGCGGCCATCAACCGCGAGCTTGGGTTCGGCCGTTCGGCCAAGAACCCGGCCCTCGGCCGGTGGGAGAAGGCCGTCGAGAAGTACCTCCGTCATCGGGAGGAGAACCCGAAGATGCTCGAGGGCATGGTGAAGGCGGGCATGCGTACCACGGTCATGGCCCTGGCGCGTGCCATCCACTACAAGCCGGAGACGACCCGGTTCTTCGAGATCCTCCGCTGGAAGCAGGCTCAGTCCCAGGATGGTCGGCGTTCGCTGGCCATCGGGGCCGAGGTGAAGGCGGCGGAGTCGTGGGAGGGTCTGTCCGAGACCGAGGTGTGCCAGAAGATCGTCGAGACGAAGCCGTCCTACAAGCGCATCGTGGGCCTGCTCCCGAAGGGGATGGGCCTCACCCGTGCGATCGTGGCGGCGGCGGTCGAGTCCGGTGCGATGTCCGACCAGGATCTCATCATCGCGACCCCGACCCTCGAGGATCTGGGCCTCATCAACGTCGAGCCGGTGAAGTCCCGGTGGGAGAAGGCGCTCGCCAAGGCCGAGAACCAGCGTGCGGTGAACATCGCCGCCCGCGTGAAGAACGTGGAGACGAAGGAGAAGCTCGCCGTCGCTGCCGACACCGCCGTCAAGAAGGCGGTCGAGGAGGTCATGAAGGGCCTCACCATCTACTTCATGGTCGACATCTCGGGCTCGATGCAGAACGCCATCGACCAGGCCAAGGACTACATCGCCAAGCTCCTCGGCGGGTTCCCGCTCGAGAAGGTCAAGGTCTCCGTGTTCAACACGTCGGGCCGTGAGGTGCAGATCAAGCACGCTTCCTCGAAGGGTGTCGAGGCCGCCTTCCGTGGCATCACGGCGGGCGGTGGCACCGACTATGGTGCGGGTGTCCGTGCGCTCCAGGGCTTCAAGCCGGGGGCGGACGAGGATGCCCTGTTCATCTTCGTCGGTGACGAGCAGGCGGGGGAGTTCTCCCACGCCGTTCGGGCCTCTGGCCTCAACCCGGTCGCCTTCGGTCTCCTGAAGGTGTCGGGCGGGGAGGGCGATCGGGCCGTCCGTCAGACGGCGGCCTCGCTCGGGATCCCGTGCTTCAACATCGACAAGGGCATCTTCGCGGACGTGTACTCGCTCCCGCGCACGCTCCGCAACATGATCGCGGCCACCCCGGTCGCGAAGGGTGTGGTGGCGACCTACGCGGCTCCGCGTGTCTCCCTCGTCGAGCAGATCCTCAAGACGGACCTGCTCAAGAAGCCGACTTGGGCGGTGGCGGCCTGATCAGGATGAGGTGGGTGGGTTCAGCCCCACCCACCTCATCCGTAGTCCTCACAGGAGTTCTGATGCGTCTCGTCCCGTTCCTGTTCCTCATGGCCTGCTCGGAGAACGAGATGGCCAAGTCCTTCGGCGGGACGATGCACCTCGACCTGCCGTGCGGTGAGAAGCTCACCGAGATCACCTGGAAGGACACCGACCTCTGGTACGCCACCCGCCCCATGCGGGAGGGCGAGGAGCCGGAGACCACCACGTTCAAGGCCGACTCGTCCTTCGGGATGATGGAAGGCAAGGTCATCGTCAAGGAGTGCCGCTGATGGGCTGGCAGGATCTGATCGCGAAGCCGGAGGATTCCGTCACCGTCCCCTGGACGGGTGGGCGGGAGATCCGTGCTCAGCGTCGGGTCCTCCAGGTCGAGGGCCGTCTCCCCAAGGAGCACGGCTGGCACGAGTTCACGATCACCGGGGGCCGCAAGGCTTCGTGGAAGGGCGTCGTCGAGCCCAACATCGACGAGGTGTTCGCCGGGGCCAAGTTCTCGAAGGGCTACCTCGTCGGTGACCGCTTCATCCCGGACGGGGTGGCGGCGGCCGTCGAGCCCGCCAAGATCATCGAGCAGACCGAGCCCGTCCACCTGGTCGAGCTTGGCCTCGAGCGGTTCGCTCGGGTCAAGGTCGCCCGGTGGGAGGATGGCCGCCTCATCTATGTGGGTCAGGAGTTCCCTCTCGGCCCCGAGGGTGAGGTGACCAACGCCTTCCAGGACCGGAAGCCGACGGTGACCCACATCCCCAACGTCACGCCCGCCCTCGACCTGGCCTTCCGGTTCGAGACGTGGAACCGGGCCGAGGGGGAGCGTCTTCGGGCCGAGGCCGAGCGGCTCGCACGGGAGGAGGAGGCCAAGAAGGCCGCCGAGGCTCGTCGGGCGGAACTGGCTCGGCAGCTTGGGACCGGTGAAGGCCGTCGCGAGATGGCGAAGCTCGACTTCGGAGCAGCGGCCAAGGCCGCTCTGGCTGTCGGTGGTGCCGAGCTTCTCGACTGGCGGGATTCCCGCGTCGCGGGAGAGGCTGTCGTGCAGTTCAGGTACCTGGGTCGTCGGTTCGAGTGCGTCGCCCAGAAGGAGACGCTCCGCATCATCGACTCCGGCATCTGCCTCATCGACCACGGCTCGGGGGAGCGCGGGGACACCCGCTTCACGCTCGAGTCCCTTCCGGCGGTCATCGGACAGGCGCAGAAGGAGCGTCGGCTGGTGGTGTTCCGCCATGTCGATGAGCGGGGTGGCTACGTCCGCAACGACGATGGCGACTTCCACGACGAGTACGAGGACGACTACTGATGGACTGGGACACCACGGACCTCCACTGGGAAGAGATCGACCGGGTGGAGAGCCACGACAACGGACCCTACGTGGTCACCGCGCGCACCCCTGTGCCCGGCGGCTACCTCGTCCGCATCATCGGCTACACCTGGGACGGGCTTCCGTCCCTCGGTGTCGGCATCACGTTCGTCCCCGACCAGGAGGGCTGAGACATGGAAGCCTACAAGTCCTCATGCTCCAAGTGCGGGGCCGTCTACTTCTGGACGGGCTTCAAGACGGGAATCGGCAAGACCCCGGCTCAACTCGAGCAGATGCGTCGGGATCAGACCGTGTGCCGCGAGTGCGGTGCGGACGGGCTGAAAACCGGGCTCGATCATGAGTCCGAAACGGGGCGGGTGTTCGACGCCCAGATGAACAGCCTCGTGAACGTCATCAAGGGCTTGAAGGACGGTGCGTCGTGATGGAGGTCGGAGCGGTCATCGCCAAGGATGGGTCCGTCATCCACTGGCACCTGCCTCCCAACCGGACGAGCGTGGCCCTCCCGGACAGCCGCTCCCTGTGGGACATCCTCTGGGAGAACCGCGCCAACCTGGCGGGCTTCGCCCACTCCCATCCGGGAGGAGGACTTCCGGGGCCGTCCTACACGGACGTGACCACGTTCGCTGCCATTGAGGCCGCACTGGGAGTGCGGCTCCAGTGGTGGATCACCAGCACGGACCGGCTCATCGAGCTTCGATGGGAGGGTCCGCACCAGCACGAATACGTCGGGTGGGAGGTTCAGTCCGAGTCCGCCCAGCGTATGTGGGTTGCAGAACTACGTCGTCTTTCCTACTGAGCAGAGGTGAAACATGGAGATCATCGAGGGAATCAACCAGCCGGTCCGCGTCCTGGCGGACTTCGAGGCGCGTCTCAACGTGACCTTCGCGGGTCAGAACGGCGATCTGCCGGACCCGGTGGCGTTCGACGCTCCGGACGCCGACGTGAAGCGGTGGGCCACCGAGGCCGTCCGCAACGGGGGCATCCCGGGCATCGCGGCCAACGCGGGCGCGTCCTTCGACGACTTCGTCGTGGACCGCTTCCCGCCGAACGAGCAGCGGCCGTTCCGGCTGATCCAGCTTCGGCCGAAGACCCCGTTCGGGGCCTGAGCAGGTTCAGGTCAAGGTGGCTTCCGCGTACTGAGAAGTGGAGGCCACCTTGGCGACTCGAACCGCTCCCGAAAACACCGCCGACTACATCCGCTTTGGTGACGTTGCTCGTGACCGCTGTGGGATGCAGTGTCAGTACGCCCGCCACTACCTGGCGGGGGACAACAGGGGCTCGCCCGCGTTGGGCGCGGACCTCCGCTGGTACGGGGAGACGGAGGACTACCACGACCTCATGATCCATCGTGAGGACGCGGACGAGTTCGTCCGTCGTGTCCGCAAGCACCGGACCGAGGGGATGATGGGCTGGTCGGGGGAGAAGGAGTCCTGATGGACACCCTCATCACCACCTACGGCCAGTACCCCGCGTACCGGGAGCCGGGCAACTTCGTTGAGGTGGTGGCGTTCCCGAACAGCCTCGTGGCGTTCGCCATCGACGAGACGGGCAAGCACGTCCGCCGACTCGGCGACATGGACAAGCCGCCCCACTGGGGCATCTGGCCGGGCGTGGTCCAGGTCTCGGCGTACAGCCCGGAGACCTCCCTCTTCGACCTCATGGAACTCCTGCGACGTGGACAGACCGCCCTCCGCTGCAAGGAGAACCGACCCAACCTCAACCCGAGAAGGTGAGCCGTGAAGAAGATCGTCATCGTCGGTGTCGGGGCCTTGGGCTCCCACCTCGTCCTCATGGGACGCAACTTCGGTGCGTCGATCAAGGTCATCGACTTCGACCGCATCGAGAAGAAGAACGTCATGAGCCAGTTCCACACGAACATGGCCGTGGGGAAGAACAAGGCCGACGCGCTCAAGCAGGCCATGCAGGGGCTGTTCGGCATCAAGATCGACGCCATCCCGCACCGCCTGACGGCGGACAACGTGGAGCAGCTACTCGGGGGTGCCGACCTCGTGGTGGACTGCCTCGACAACGGGGCGAGCCGGAAGATCATCCAGAACTACGTGCGGGCCAAGGGCATCCCCTGTCTCCACGGGGCTCTGGCTCCGGACGGCGGGTTCGGTCGCTCCATCTGGGACGAGCACTTCGTCATCGACGACGAGGCGGGCATGGGGGCAGCGACCTGTGAGGACGGGGAGCACCTGCCGTTCATCACCACCGTCTCGAGCTACATGGCGGCTTCGGTGCAGCGGTTCCTGAAGGACGGCCGGAAGATCGGCTTCCAGGTGCATCCTGGCGGAGTGATGATCATCTGAACCGAGGCGGGGGGGTTGACACCCCCCCGCCCTCGGGTAGTAGTAGGTGTCAGAAGCGTTCTTCGACAACTTCAACGGCGGGGCCGCCCCGGAGTGGGGCAACCGGTACATAACCGGTCGCAACAGCGACCCGGCTCATCGCACTCGCTCCCTCTTACCGGGGGGAGCACCAAGGTGATCCTACAAGCCCGCCAGGTGCAACTCCTGGACCCGCCACCATTGACCGTCCACACTGGCAAGCGCACACGCGGTTGGTTCAACTCCAACATTTTCCGCCAAACTGGAAAATACGCCCCGAGGTGGGGCACTTCGTTCACACCGAAGCAATTCCCACGCTTGTCTCCTCGGACGGTCATACCCTTACCCTTTCCTCGTCCACAACGGGAAGCCCACAAGCAGCGTGAGTAGCTCATCTGGTAGAGCGTCGGGCCACAAACCCGAAGGTCGCTGGTTCGAGTCCAGCCTTATGCACCGAAAACCCACAGGCTTTCCAACTCGGACGAGGAGCCCCTTTCCCTGACCACCAAGAAGTGCCCACACGCGCCGGGTAGTCCGGCACCACTCTGCTAAAGTGACCTCGTGGGTGCGATTCCCACCGTCCCCCGAAAGGGGGTCCAGGCACTTCAACTCGGTCAGGGAATCCCTTGCGTTGAGCCCCCGACCCCCACACCGGGGTCGGGGGCTCCGCTCTTTACGGCTTCGGTGAAGGTCGCATACGCCATAGGAGGCATGGAGGCCCCCGTGGCCGAACGACGCATCGACATCTACATCAACGCGGAAGGCTGGATCGTCGATGTTCTTGGTTTCTCCGAGGATGTCGCCGGGTGGCACGAACACCTGGAACTACTCGTCCACTCTCTCGAAATCGGCGTGGTCGACCATCCCGACACCACCAGCGGACAACAGCAGCACTTCACGTCCCCCGTCGGGGTGTGGCCGTACACCGAGCGAATCTCCGTGGTGGTGACGACGAACGGCACACACGTCCTGTCCAGCAAGAACCTGGAACGCACTCGGGTCGTGCTTCGCGACGTGCTCGAACACGCTTCAGGGGGCGTTGGGGGGTTCGCGATCCTCGACAGTTCGGGTACGGGTCATCGACACGTTCCAGTCGGTGAAGCATGAAGCCCAAGCACATCGAAGCCCGCATCAAGCAGTGCATCGCCATCTCCGAGTGTTCTCCCTGCCCCCGGCGGAAGTTCGGGGCCTTGCTCCTGGAGCCCGTCCGCAACGTCCTTCTGATGGACGGCTACAACGGCGGCCCTCGAGGTGGTGGTGGCATCTGCGGCGGCGACCGGTGCCTCCGGGATGGTCTCAAGCCCGAGGAGGTCGAGGTTCGTGGTCCGAACGGCGTAGACGACCACGACCCCGAGGACGCCTGGGTCTACGTCAAGGGAAAGCAGGTGTCGATCCCCGTCATCATCGACGGCGTCGAGCACTGGAAGCCACATGGGTGGCGAGACGAGTGCCTGGAACACCGCGAGAAGCTCCTGGCAGAGAACCCGCCAGTGGCGTCGGGCACCCGTTACGAGATCGGATGTCACCACGCCGAGATGAACGTCATCACCAACGCAGCCGCACAGGGGGTTGCGACGGCGGGGGCGTGGCTCATCGTCACAGGGGAGCCGTGCATCCTCTGCGCGAAACTCGTCCACCACGCGGGCATTGCGAAGGTCATCTGCGTCAAGGGCGGCTTCATGGGTGGAGATGACGGCCCGAAGTACCTGCGGAAGCACAACGTCGAGGTCGAGTACGTCGATGGGCCTTTGGACCCCCGGATGGTTTCCATCCGCAAACTTTCACAGTGAGGGGAAGTTTGTGGTAGGCTCACTCATGCCCAACAAGCGCACAGTCCAAGAACTCAAAGCCGCCGGTATCTGCTACTCCTGTCGACGAAGGCCCGCCGCACCCGATCGGGTTTTGTGTGAGGTGTGCCTGGCTTATCGAGCCACCGCTCGGGAGAACTACCGTTCCAGAGGGGTTTGTACGGGCTGCGGGGGTCCCCGAGACGCGAACGGTGTGCGGTGTTCCGCGTGCAAGCTCCGGCAACTTGCTGCGAAGTTCGGTGTGTCGGAGGAGGGGTGCCGCGCACTCTTCGAGGCGTCAGACTACAAGTGCATGGTCTGCCGTACCTCGGAGGTTCTGGTCATTGATCACGACCACGAATCGGGTGCTGTGCGGGGCGTTCTCTGTAAACAGTGCAACATCGCTCTCGGAGGGGCACGAGATCGGATTGAAGTCCTTGAAGGGCTGATCCGCTATCTCAAAGCACCTCCTGCGAAGGCCCTTCTGTCGAGCGACATTCTGCAACAAACGAAGTGTGGCCCTCGCCCGAAACATAGGCGGGGGCGTGCTGATGGAGTCTAGATGTCTATCACCCTCCACATGCAGCCAAACGTGCCCCCCATGACGGGCGAGGAATTTCGGCGCATGGCTGGGCCGTTTTCGGTGGCGATTGACGGTTTTGTTAAGGAAGGTCCGTGGTTTGATGCGGATTTGCCAGCAAAATGCTTCAACCATCACGAAGGGGTAGCCAGGCTCGAGACGAGAGCCACCTGTGCTCAGGTGCTGGTGTCGGTTCGTCAGGGGTTCTACAAGCGGTTCCGTGACCAGGGCGGGCCGAGGGCCGAGGTCTACGCGAACGACTGCGACGAGGACGTGTGCCTCTCGTGGTTCTTGCTGAAGAACCACGCCATCACCGCGCAGACGATGAACCCGATGTTGAATCGTCTCGTCCACATGGTGGACCTGATGGACACGACGGCCGGGGCCTACCCGTTCCCCGAAGACCTCCAGTCGCTCCACGGGCTCGCGTGGGTGTTCGAGCCCTACCGGCGGTTCCGCTTCAGCGGCGGCCTGGCCAGTCGCGACCCGAACGCCTTCCGCTCCATCATCACGGACGTGGAACACCGGATCATGGCGTATATCTCCGGGCAGGGCCGAGAAATCCCGCTCGACACCCGCTACGAGATGCTGTCCACCGAGGTCGGCTGGGCACACGTCAAGGAGATCGGCACCCAGGCCCGCATCGGCATGTTCTCCGATGGCGTCCGGGCGTTCGTGTCCTCCAGCCCCTACGGGAACGACGGCCGGTGGATGCACATCATCGGCCGCATGTCCGAGTACATCGACTTCCCCGTCATCAAGCTCCTCGAGGCGATGAATACCGCCGAGGGGCTCACAGGAGCCGACCGGTGGGGCGGCGGTGACACCATCGGAGGTTCGCCTCGCATCGGTGGGTCGAAACTCTCGCCTCCCGAGGTGGCTGCCATCGTGCGCTCGGTGCTGGGGAGTTCAGAACCCGCCCGACTCGGGTAGGATCTGTACAGAGGTCATCTGGCTCCCGTTGGGTTGCGCGTGCCCTCCCGCCTGCTGACGCCCTCTTTTGGGGACGTGCCAGGTACTCCGCCGTAGTGACTGCCGCTCAAAGCTCTGGAGAATCCCGGCGGGTTCTCGCGGCTTGGCACCCACTCGCTCCAAAGGGAGATTCCCATGAGCACCCTGTTCACCTGCGCTCTCGCGCGCCAGAAGATCAACCATCAGACCGACGGCGAGTACTACGCTGTCCTCACCTTCAACCCGCCCGCCATGACGGGGGCAGAGCGTGCGCCCATCGACGTGACTGTCGCGATGGACGTGTCGGGCTCCATGGGTGGGGGCAAGCTCGACTCCGCCAAGAAGTCGCTGCTCAAGCTCGTCGAGCACCTGACCGACAAGGACCGCCTCGGGGTCGTCGCCTTCGAGTCCTCCGTCGAAGTCGTGTTCAACCCGCTGTCGATGACGGCCGCCAACAAGAAGGAAGCCTCGCAGAAGATCAAGGGGATGCGGACGCTGGGGGGTACGAACCTCTCCGGTGGTGTCTTGCAGGCCCTCTCGCTCCTGAAGGACAACCCCTCGGGCAAGGAGACCGTGCGTCGGGCTCTCGCCTTCACCGACGGCCAGGCGAACGAGGGTGTGTCCAACGCGGATGCCCTGTGCGCCCTCGTCTCGGAGCACAGGGCTCGCATCCCTGTCTCGACCTTCGGGTACGGGAACGACCACGACCCGGTGTTGCTCGGGAAGCTCGCCCAGGACGGGTCGTTCTACTTCATCGACACCCCGGACAAGATCCTGACCGCGTTCGGCCAGGAACTCGGGGGCCTCATCTCGACCTACGCCCAGAACGTCGAGGTGCGGCTCGAGCCCGCCGAGGGGGTGGAGATCCTCGAGGTGCTCAACGACCTCACCGTCACCAAGGACGGCGACGCGGCGGTCATCCGGTGCGATGACCTCCTCGCGGAGCAGCCCTACAACGTGGTGGTGAAGCTCAAGGTCGGGAAGCGGGACAATGCCTTCCCCCGGGACACCACGCTCGTGCGGGCCAAGGCCAAGTTCTTCGACCTCGTGGCGAAGAAGCAGGTCGAGGAGCCTGGCACCATCAAGGTGCGCTTCGTGAAGCCCGGCGAGGAGGACACGAAGGACAACGAGTCGTTGTCCGAACACATCGCGCTCCAGTTGTTGGGCCAGTCGGCTCGGGAAGCCGAGAAGAAGGCCCAGGCGGGCGACTTCATGGGGGCTCGTGCGGTGCTGATGCTGGTTCGGGAGTACTCGTGTACGTCCGGCGTCAACATCGCGGCGGACATCCTCAACATGGCGGACGGCCTCGCCAACGAAGCCTACGGATCGCAGGCGCTCTACGCGAACGGGGGCTCCCACACCTCCAACGCGGTGTCGAAGGGCATCTCGCGGCAGCGGGCCGCGATGGCGGGGGGCAAGGTCGGCGGGGTGGACTTCGACGCCAAGTACGGCACGAAGGCCCAGGCCAACGTCGCCAAGGACTTCGAGGCCGCCCCCAAGGTGGTTACCGACGTTCCCGTGAAGCCGACGACCTCGGGCAGCTTCGAGAAGCGGCGTAGCTCGCACTCTTGAGCCCCTGAAACGACAAGGGGGGTAGGCACTGGTGCCTACCCCCCTTGTTCGTCCTACGAGCGGGTCACCGCAGGTAGGCCATGCCGTAGGGGTCGTGGGACCCCTTCCAGGTGGAGGCGTCGTAGAGGTTCCCGCGAGGGATCCGTGCGGGCTTCTTCCAGGACTCGGCCTTCAGCAGGTCACCGTTGGTCGTGTCGATGAACCCGAAGGCCGAGCGGTCGTTGGGACCGCGCTCCCGCACGATGCGGACGTACTTCTGGCCCCACTCGAGCTTGATCTGGGGCACCTCGAGCGTCGGGAAGCTCTTGGCGTAGTGCGCGTCGAGGGTGCTCTGGATCTGCCGACGGAACGCCTCGATGAGACGGTCCAACTCGGGGTCCACGACAGCAGCCTCACGAACGCTCGACGCCAGAACGTCCAGCAGCGGCTTGCGGAGTGCCGGGTTGGCGTGGGCCAACCGGATCACCCGATCCCGAAGTGAGTCCGACATGACCGCCTACTTGGAGGTCAGGAGGGGGAGGAGATCCTTGCGGAACTCCGGGTGCTGGTGGGCCAGGCGGATGAGGCTGGCACGAAGGGCCTTGTCGGAAGCGAACTTCCGGGGCGCGTCGTTGGCCTTGCCGTCCGAGAACTCACCCGACTCCTGGTCGACGAGCATCTCGGTCGTCTCCTGCTGGGTGAACTCGCCCGCCATCCAGGGCTTGCTGGCATCCGACTCCGTGGGGCCGTTGTCGCCCTTCCCCTTCACGCCCTCGGCCGAGCCACCGGGCTTCACCTCACCGATCGAGTCGGCGGGGAAGTCGGCTGCGGACTTCAGGAGGGGGAGGAGATCCTTGCGGAACTCGGGGTGCTGGTGAGCGAGCCGGATGAGGCCCGCACGAAGCTGCTTGTCGGACATGGGTGTGGGCTCCTGGAAGAAGTCACTCCCCGAAGGATATAGGCTCGCCACCGCACACCGGTAGGATGTCCTCGTGGCTGGCAAACACCTGTACATCCTTCAGGCCGCCGTGACGGGGGCTGTGAAAGTGGGTCGGTCCGACGACCCCGAGCGCAGACTGAATGATCTGCAAGTGGGCTGCCCGTACCGGCTGAAGATCATCCTTGTGGCCCCCGAGCAAGGGCATCACGAGCGTCGTGTCCACGAGGCGATGAAGCACTCCCGAACGAGGTTCATTAACGGGGAGTGGTTCCACGAGATCGGGATCGGCTCCATCCCTGTGGACATCTGGGAGCACACCATCCCGTGGTACCGAGAGGACCCGGACTGGTGGAAGCGAAACTGAGGTTCAGGTCGTGACCCTTCCTGCGTAGTGCAGATGAGGCGCAAGGGCACAGCCTGGGATTTACGACCCCGGGCTGGTTTGGACTCTCAATCCAGGCGGCCGTTGCGGTCAGGTCAGTTCCGATGTGGTCGTCGGCAACCCCTGGCCAACAGTGTGTGCGGGTGGTGGGACCACACTCCGCCCGCACACGCTGCGACCTACACTCGGACGCTAGGATCCCGAGCGTTCTTGCCCGCCGTCGTGATCTGGATGCCCGTGCCGGTGACCTTCACCAGGCCCTTGTCCACCAGACCCTTGATGAGCGGGTTGTCGGCCTTGTAGAGGCCGAGGTCGTTCCGCACGAAGTACTCGGCGCGGTAGGCGGGCTTGAGGCTGTCCAGGATGGTGATGGCGAGCTTCTCCTCGCGGGTCAGGTCGATCTGAGCCGGGATCAGCGTCGCCATGTTGTCCGGGTGGACCTTGATGGTCGCGTACACCGGCTTGCCGCCACCCTCGGTGCCCTGGATGATGGCCCCGTTGAGGGGGATGGTGTGGTTGCGGTCATCCGTGTCCACGATGTTCCCACGAGTCCACGGGTTCGGGCCGCCCCACGAGCCGTAGGTCACCTTGGACTGGCCCGTCTCCATGTTCACGATGCTGGTGAAGTCGCGGTAGCCGTCCCCGCCGTAGCTCTGGAAGGAGAACGTCGTCGCGGCGGACACCTCGATGTCCCGCCGCCCGTACTTCACTTCCTTCAACGCCCGCTGGACCGTCGCAGGGAGATCCTTCACCGCGACGCGGGTGCCGCCGAAAGCCACCTTGTCGGATGCCCGCCGCTGACCGCTCTCCATCGAGGAGGCGTACCCGGGGTGGTTGCCCAGGAGCTTGGCGACGTACCGCATCTCCACGAGCGACCAGGGCTTGCCCAACGGCGAGAGCGAGGTCAGCGGGCAGAACAGGACGAACTCGGAGCCATCCGTGAACGACATGTCCGACGGGGCCACGATCACGTCCCACGCGGCCTGGGCGTTGGACCAGTGGAAGTTGAACACCTTCATCTTCCCCGGAGGCTTGGGGATGTTCCGCGTCCCAACGCCACCGAGCTTCGGCAAGAGGAAACGGGTCAGGGCCTTGGCGAGTTGCTGGATGTCGCCCGTGCCTGACACCGTTGCCGTACCGAACCGAGGGTCGATGGTCAGCTTCAGGCCGTCCAGTTCGACCTCCATTGCAGCCTGCCGGAGCAACGGGAGAAGATGAGGGCGAAGTTCCGGGTTGGCGTAGGCCAACCGGATGGCCCGATGGTGGAGGGAGGAGGCCATCCGGAGGGACTCCGCCAACTCGCGCTTCTTCCAGCGGGCGGTGTCCTCGAGCATCTGGTCGAGGATGACCTTGGCCGTCGAGGAGTCACCGAACTCCTGGGCCAGGAACACACCGAACCAACCCGCCGAGTAGATCCCGAAATCGAGGGCCATGCTGATGTCGCCCGTGTCCACGGACGACTTGTGCGAGTCCGCCCCAAGCACGCGGGCCAGGGAGTGGAAGTTCACGTCCTCGGCGACATCGCTCGCCACCGCTCGAGCCTCGTCCTTGCCGAAGCCCTCGGCGCGGATCTTGGCGGCCACCTGCTTGGCGAGGGTCTTGGCCTCGGACGGAGCCTTCTCGATGTCCTTGAGGGTGACCGTGGGCGTGAACATGCCCACGTTCTCGTACTTGTACGTGGGCTGCCGACGGTGGTTCTCGTACACGCTCAACTCGCCCGGCCCCTTCCAGGTGATCTCCACCTCGGTCTTGAGGGGGCGACCCTGCTTGTCGGTGAGCTTCACCCGGTCCCACGAGCCCGGCTTCGGGTTCATCGTCGAGCCATAGGAGTTGACCCACAGGCGGTTGTCGAACCGGATGTAGGGGCCGACCTCGCCCGCCGCCTGCTTGCCCTTGGGCTTCTCGGCCTTGGCCTTGGGTGTCTTGATGTCGTCCACGTTCGGCTCCTCACCCTTCAGGATCTTCTCCATCTCCTCGTCGGAGATGCCTGCCTCGAGCACAGCCGCCACCGCTGCCGTCAGGTTGCCGATGAGGCTGGCCTGGAGGGCCTCCCCCTCATCCTTCCCGTCCTCGGAGGCGAAGTGGAGGTGCTCGAGGGTGTGAAGCACATGCTCCACGCCGTGCAGACCGGACTCACCCAACTCGAAGTGGGTGAACCCCGAATCCACCGCGTGGTGAAGGGCCTTCATCCCGACGTGCATCCCGAAGCTCTTGCCCAGGGCTCCGGCCGCCATCAACGGCCCCCACCGGCCGCCGCCACTGCCGCACCCGCCACGTAGACAGCCGCCGCGTAGACCGCCTTCTTGTCCTCCTTCGTCCACTCCTCGGGAGGCTTGGCCAACGCTTTCCCCAGCGCGTGCCCGGCGTGCTTGATCTCCTTCACTTCCTTCTTCGCGGCTTCCCACACGGTCTTGGCGATCTTCTCGGGCGACTTCTTGATGCCCGAGGCCACCGACGACATCGCTTCCTTGCGGGTGTCCGGGTCCGACACGATCTTCTGAACCTGCTTGGGAGCCTTGGCGACGGCACTGACCATCGCCTTCGAGATGCCCTTGACCTTGCTCAGGAAGCCCTTGACCTTGGACTCCATCGAACCCCACTCGGGCACCTCGGAGTCGTCCTCCTCCTTGCCGCCCTCGCCCTTCTCGGACTTCTGGACGGTGTGCTTGGAGGGATCCGCGTCAGGGTGTTCCTTGAGGTACGACTTCAGAGCCTCCTGTGTCGGGAACTCCCGAGCCTCCCGGATGATGGGAAGCAGCGCGGGCCGAAGCTCAGGGTGCTGATGAGCCAGCCGGATCAGGTCAGTCCGCAACGACATGGGTGGAGACTCCTCCACCCACATGCGGGATAGAAGCCCTACCGAGCTACGGGTGCGCGGGCACCCCAGCCGAAGCCCCAGTCTCCGCTGGGAGACGCTCGATGGCGTAGCTGAACTGGGGCACAAGGTAGCCATCCTCGAGCGTCGCGTGGAGGATGCCCGTGCTGAACTGGTACTTCCGACCCGTCTCGACCTGGGTGACCTCGACGTTCGAGATGTGCGGGGGGAAGTTCTCGGGGTAGGCCACCCGAGGCTTGGTCATGGCGAAGTCGGCGAACCAGCCGCTCACGGTCACCTGGCTGCCCGAGCCACACCGCTTCTCGGTGTAGATGCGCTTCCAGAACGCGACATCCTCCTCGCCAGCGGCAGCGGCCCGCATCTTCTCGATGTGCGGACGGATGGTGGCGTACCACGAGAGGCTCTTGTCGAGCCGGGCGGCCACAGCATCGAGGTGCCCGAGGAGGTTGTCCCAGTCCTGGACCGTTCCATCGACCCGCACCCGGGAGATGCCACAGGCGAGCATCATGTAGTTGTAGTAGGGGCTCACTGCGTCGCAGAAGGCCGCCGCCGCCGCGATGTCGTAGCTCTCGGTCGCCGTTGAGAACTCGGGGAGGAACAGGTCCACCCCCATCGGCACGACATCCCGAAGCTGCCCCACGAACTCGCGAGGGTCGATCCCGTCCTCGGCCCATCCGTGGACGGTGATGTCCTTCTTGCCCGGAGAGTCGGTGAACAACGGGCGGTAGTGCTCCGCATTCTCCTTGATGTGTCCGGCGATCTCGGCGAGCACGGTGTACCAGATGACCGTGGGGCTGATGACGACCCCGTGGTGGGTGTTGTACGCCCACTCCAGGTAGCCGAAGTAGCCCTTGATGTAGGCGTCCGCGTTCTCCGGGACCGTGGACTTGATGATCGCCTTCTCCCGGAGCTTCCGATCCGGCCACGCCCGCCCAGGCACCGGAGTCTCGATGTACTCGGCACCCGTCAGGGTGTTCAGGAACTTGTCCCGGGCCTCCCGCTGCATCCGCGTGTTGGGCTGGAGAGAGGCATCGACCACGATCTCGGGCATGTAGGACTCCTTCGAGTCCCACATACGCGATCAGGCCAACTTGGCGACCGCCTCTCGGAGACGCACGAGTCCGGCCTCGAGGGCTTCGGTGCTCACCGCGCCCACGGAGATGCGGAACCACCCCGTGTCTTCCGTCAACCCGAATGCCTGGAAAGCCACCAGTGCAACCCGGGCCTCATGCAGCAGGTACTGCCGGATGTCGGTGTTGGTCTTGAGTGTCATCCCGTTGGGTGCGGACAACCCGAGCACGTCGAACCGCACCGAGGTGTAGATGGCCCCCTGTGGAGCCACCACCTCAACAGGGAGTCCGGCGGACTTCATGCCCTTGAAGAACATGTAGACCATCCCGAGCCGAAGCTGGAGCTTCTCGTGTAGCTCGGAGCGGAACTGGTGGAAGGCTGACCCGTCGGCCAGGAACTTCGCGGTGGACGCCTGGACGGCTCGAGGAGCCCAGCCCCCGATGTGGCCCATGAGGTCACGCACTGGATCGTACAGGTGCGGGGGGACAACGGCCCACCCGAGCCGAAGCCCGGTGCCCACCATCCACTTCGAGATGGCGTCGATGTAGATGACCCACGGCGCGATCTCGGGCACCAACTCGATGGGGTGGTGGAACTCGTACTCGCCGAACGCCAGGGGCCAGTACACCTGGTCGAACAACATGTAGACGGGGCGGCGATCCGGACCCCGCTTCATGTTCTCCGTCACGACCGCCTCACAGATGCTCCTCAAGACCTCCTTCGAGACCACCGTCCCACAGGGGTTGAGGGGGCTGTTCAGGCAGAACAGGTGGACGGAGGGGTCGCTGATGGCCGCTGCCACCTGGTCCGGTGTCGGCATGAAGTTCGTCGCGGCCGAGGTCTGGAGGGGCACACACTCGGCCCCGCAGAGCTTCGTGTAGTAGTCGTTGTTCCAGCTTGGGACGGGGTAGACGACCTTCTCCTCGGGACGCAGAAGCGCCCTGAACACCCCGTAGATGGGAGGCCGAGCCCCGCCACAGATGACCACGGACTTCGCGGGGAAGCGGATGTTGAGTTCCCGCTCGTAGAAGTCCATCACCGCCTGTTGAAGCTCGGGAAGGCCGTCGGACGGGGGTACTGGTTGCGGCCCGCCTGTACCTCGGAGACCAGGTTCGACAGGAACGATTCGGGTGCCCGGAACTGCTCGGGGGCGTAGTCACCGACGGTCAGGTCGCAGACTTCGACTCCAGTGGCCTTCAACGCCCTTGCCTCGGAAGCTGCCGCCAAGATGCGCGACCCCTCCATCGTCAGCACTTCGCGGGAGAGGGCCTTCTCGCGCAACTGTCGGGTCGTGTCGGGATCACCGCTCGGGAGGAACTCGGACACACGAATTGGCATAGGGCTGTGGCTCCTTGGGGCGACGACCACCCGTACCCATAGGAACTACACCGATGCTCGACCCCGAGTTCTTTCGAGGATCGCGGACACGTCGATGGCTTCTCCGTTCGCCCGTTCCCGAACGGCTTTCAGGACGGTGTTCAACGAGAGCAGTTCGGTCCGGTCGTACCGGAAGATGTTGCGGGGTGCCAACTGCTCGACCCCCTCATTCCACGGCTGGGCGGGCACGATGACCACACCCCGGGGTCGGTGCGCCAGCCAGCCCATGAAGTACGGCGGCCAGTCATCGACGAGCACACGCCCGTAGGAGAGGGACTTGTTCTCCGTGACCGTCACCTCGACCTCGGGCGGCAGGTGAGCCCGACACCACTCGACCTTCTCTGCCCACGCGGCGGGCTTCCGAGACGGACCCTTCGTCAGGACGTGGATGGCGAACTCGTGGGCCTGAAGGGCTCCGAGGATGTCGAAGCCCATCTCGAGCCGGGGGAGCGCGCGCCACCAGCCTGGCTGGAGGGAGATGACCCGCCTCCGGGCCTCGAGCCAGTCAGGGAACTCCCCGCCAGGCGTCGGCTCGTACTCGGGCTCACCCGGTGAGCGGAGCTTCTCCAGGTCCCGTCGCATCACCCCGTCGTAGTCGACCAGGGTGCCGTCCATGTCCACCAGTGCGATGCAGTCGCTCATACCCACCCCTACCCGAACGTCGGTTCAGGTTCCTGGGCTCCCGCGTATTACAAGTAGGAGGCCACGATGCCCAGCGGAAAAGCGGAGTTCTTCAAGCTCATCGAGGCCACCCTCGACCGCCGCTCGGTTCTGCGGATCCGCTACGCCTACCGCCTGGCCAAGGACATCCACCGCAACCAGCGTCGCAAGGCCGTGCGTGAGGGCGAGAACCCGCGCTACTTCGAGCACCCGAGGGAGGTAGCCCTCATCTCGATGAAATACTCGATGGACCCCGACCTGATCATCGCGTGCCTCCTCCACGACACCATCGAGGATGGTGGAGGGGACCCTCTCGATGCCGAGGAGATCGAGATGTTCCTGGGCACCGAGGTCATCACCATCGTCCGGCTGGTGTCGAAAGTCCCCAAGGAGGGCTTCCACGAGCGGTTCACGGCCTACTCGGACTGGCGAGCGCGGTGGGTCAAGGCGTGCGACCGCCTCCACAACCTCCGCACCCTGCCCCCCGGTGATGCGGCCTTCCGTCAGAAGCAGATCACGGAGACGATGACCAAGTACCAACCTCTGTTCGAGGAGATGGTCACGATGGTGCCGGACACCTACAAGAAGGGCGCTCGAGCCATCGTGGACGGGATCTACCACGCGATGACGATGCCCTGAGACGAGAAACCCCGGTCAGGTTCCCTTGCGGGTCCTGACCGGGGTTCTCATCCCACTCACCGTGACTTCCCTTTCGGGAGTTGGTGGTCCTCACCCTTTCGAGTGAGTCTGGCCTCCGAGGAGGACAGGGGGAGTGCCTTTCGGCCCGAGTCTCGGTTCCTGCTTACTTTCGGGTTTCGCTGTGAGGGCCGATTCCCTCACTCCACCCGTCCATCTCACAGGTACTCGGCGGTCACTCCACTCGGTCGCTTGCCGTCCTCTGCTTTGTGGGCTTCGGTGCGGCCTCCGACTTGCCTCCGCCGTTGTGACCCCTTGCGGGGTTAGGCGGTCCGAGACTGCTCGTCCGGTCTCCCGGAGCGGTGCCTCGGCCCCCGTGGTCCCGTTGCATCGGAACCGTTGCTTGGGTGGTTTGCGTCCGACCGTCGCCGGACTCCCTTCCCAAGCTCCCGAGAGGTCTGCCGGGTTGGTGTTCGGCTTGCGCCGATCCTCTCCCGACCTCCCACTCCTCGGCTTTCGCTTCGGACTGGGCCCCCTCTCGTGGGGGTGGAGTGCCCTCGTTGGGGTGGGCTCTGTCTCCCCGATTGCTCGGCTCGACTTCGGCACCGCCCTTCCGTCTGGCCCCCACCAAGTAGCACGACCCCGAGATCGTGCAACCCTACCTTCAAACTTTTTCTCAACTTTCTTCAAAGGTTAGGGCGGAGGCCGGAAAAATCGTCAGATGAAGTTGCGCGGGCTGAGCACGCCACGGCCCACATGGGGACCGAAGGCGGATCGCACACCGATTCCGAACCGGGGCTGCTTGAGGCCACGCATGAACTTGGTCGTGCGGGACTTCGCCTCGGTGAGCTTGTCCCACTGCTCCTCGGCGTTCCGCTTCAAATCCATGTACCCGGCGGACTTGTTGATGTTGAGCGAGATCCCGCCGATGGAGTAGTCGAACTCGTCGGCCACCCAGTTGAAGGCCAAGGCCATCGCGGCGTGAACCACGGCTCCCCACAGGAGGGCGGCTTTCCATGCGGGCTTGCGGGTGCAGACCGCATTGAGGTCGCACAGTTCCTCAGTCTCGGGAGGCTGCATGTTCCACTTGTCGAGGGCCATGCGGAGGAACTCGAGAAGCTCCTCGTCGGTCCAGATGTAGCCGAACACCTGGTTGTAGCACCCAACAGTGGACTCACTCTCGGGCGGCCGGAAGTGGTAGTTTTTGTCCGGGTTGTTGTCGCGGAGCATGAACCGGAGCTTCCGGACCAGGTCGGACTCGCACTGGGACATCACTGTGGTGCCCCCGCTCGTTCCCGTGTCCGTGGTCACCGACACGATGGCGAACTCCTGGACGACCTGCTGTGCGGGGGTGGCTGAAGTCTCCTGGAACGTCCACCGGATGCGGTAGTCCCCGGGCTGTGCGGACAGAGGGACCATGAGGGAGGCGTAGTATTCCCCAACGGCGGGGTTCATCGGAGTCCGGGCCGACGGGGGGATGAGCACCTCGACCTGGGTGGCCGGGTCCACGTAGTAGATGGCGTAGGTGATGGAGTACGCATTGGTCGCGTTCCCCACGGAGTTGGTGAGGAAGATGTCGAGGTCACCCCGACCAAGCGTCTGACCAGGCTGAAAGACGACGCCCATCTCGGCTCCTCCACCTGTCCTTCTGGATAGCCACGATACCGACTGCCGGTAGGATCAGCCCGGAGGAATCCCGTGGCAGAGTACACCGCCTATCGCGCCACCAAGGCGTTCCACATCGGGCAGATCCGGGCCGACGTGAAGCCCGGCGACGTGCTCTTGTTCAACGGTGTCTCCACCCAGATCGCGGGCACCACCCACACGATCCCCCTCGTGGAGAAGGTCATCAAGGCGGGCTGGCTCATCCCCGCCCCTGACGCCTTCGCTCTCGTGGTCGCGCCCCCGACGCTCGAGCCCGAGGCCAAACCCGAACCTGTCGTTCCCTTCGCCTCCCCCGAGGCCAAGGCGGCGGATGGCGTTCGACCCGAGGCGGGCAAACAACACGTCTGGGAAGGTGGTCCCGGTGGTGACTGGCTCAACTCCGAGGACGGGAAAACATGCAAAGTCTGTGGGGTCACCCTGTTGGCAGAAGGGAGGCTGATCCGGGCCGACCGGATGCGCGGAAACGGAAAGCAGCAGTTCCACTACCGCGACGCTCACGGGGTCCAGTTCTCCTCGTTCACCGAACTCTCGTGCCCGGCCTACATTGGGGACGCCGCCAGTGCCGCCGCCCAGACCAAGGAGGTCGTCCGCAACGTTCGAGGCCAGGTGGATGCCGTCGAGGGGCGCGTGGATGGGGTGGAAGGCCGCGTAGAGACGGTCGAGGCCCGGTTGCAGCGGCTCGAGGCGGAGAACGAGCTTCTCCAGCAACAGCTTGCCGAGCGCCCGTTGGTGGACGCCACGCAGGTGGCCGAGGCCCTCTACGCCCTCATGGAGCGCAAGGTGGCGGAGTCCAAAGCCCTGGGCGATGGAGGCGTGAAGTACCTCCCCCTCCCCAGTGTGGACGAGGTGACGCAGGAGATCCGCGTCCCCGTGCCCGTGCTTCGAGAGGACGAGCGCAAGTAGCTCAGCCGCTGTGGACGAGGGCCTTGAACGCCTTGATCTCTTCGGCGTAGGGGCGGGCTGCCACCTTCGAGATGTTGTTGAAGAACTGGAGCTTGAGGTCGTCCAGCCCTTCCTGGTCGGCGAACATGAAGAACGCCCGCTTGTCCTCACGGGTGATCCCCTGGAACTCCACTCCGGCCACCTTCAGGTAGGCCGCCAGGTAGAGGTCCGAGGTGCGGAACTGCGTCTTCGGCTTGTGGGTCGTGCTCATCGGGTTGTCTCCATCGGGTCTAACGACGAAGGGGTGGGGTTCGCGCCCCACCCCTTCGCGGAGTTCACTCTACCGAGTGGATCACATCAGCGCGCCGGTGTCGTCGTAGACGACAACCGCCGCACCCGTGGTGCCACCGTACTCGAAGCTCGAGGACTTGAACCCGGCGAGGTGACCCTCGGCCGAGGAGATGTTCAGGGCGAACGAGTCGTAGGTCGCGCGGTAGGTGCCGGTGGTGAAGTCACCAGCCTGCGAGCCCTTGAAGGCCGCACCGGAGTTCGCGGCCGTGCCCTGCGGAACGACGTACTCGCCACCCGCGAGGATCTGGAGAAGCTCGGTGAGCGAGCCCACGGAGCCGTTCGCGTTCAGTTCGGTCGCCGCCACCACGGTCTGGAGGGCCGTGTTGACGTTGGCGAGGGTCATCGCCGTCCCGGCGTCGAGCACCGCGACGACGGCAGTGGCCATCGCGTTGGCCTGGGCCGCCGTGAGGGCGTTGCCCGTGCCGCCGTGCGCCACGGAGTCGAGGATGTAGGCAGCCAGGCCCTTGTACTCGGCCGCCGTCACGTTCGAGGACACGGCGACCGTGTCGTTCTGGAGGCGGTTGATGTACTTGGTCTGACCGGCGGGATCGTAGATGCTGTTCCGCAGCGACGTGTTGGGGACCAGGTCGAGCACCTGAAGGGTCCCGTTGGGGATGTCGGTACGGATCATCGCGATGTACGGCATGGTGAACTCCTGGACCCTTGGTCCTCTATGATGGGGAGGATTATCAAACGACTATCGAACGTCAGGCCATTTCGGCGTTGACGACAGCGAAGAAGATGCTGAACGGGACGGCAGCCCCGTCTCCACGCACGAACACCTCGGACACCGCCCCATCCGGAAGAAGGATGGTTTGGTTCGCTAGAACCTCGAACTCAGGGAGCCCAGGGTTGAACGAGATGTAGATCGAGGCTCCTCCGCTGTTGGTGATGGTCGTGGAGTCCGCAAAGCGAGGGAGAACGAAGTTCAGGGCTCCGGCGGGCGGTACACCCGTGGTGGTGGCCGCAACGTTGGGGGCCGTGCCCGAAACCGTGAGATTCGGTCGCGTGGTGACGAAGAACCCTGGCGGGGGCACGATCAAGATCGGACCCGCCGGGCGGAACACTCCAGCGACGTTCTGCTCCTCGACCCGGAGGTAGCCACCAGCGGCGTCGTGAGGGAGCGTCCCGCCGCCCACCCAGTAGTCCTCGGGGTCGTAGTGAACGACCGTCAGACCTCGGTTGGTGTAGACCGACCGCCCAACCTTCCGGTCCCGGATGGAGGGGGACTGGAAAGTGGCCCCCTGCGCCACCGTGAACATCGGCGTGGTGCCCGCAAACGCGACATCCAGCGTGTTGGCAGCACCCACCCGATAGGCGCGCACGTCGGACTTGTTCGTGAAAACAAGCTCGACGAAGCGTTCATACCGGTAGGTGAGGCGCGGGGTGGTGGGCATCGAGTGTTCTGCTCCGAAGCTCACCCAGCGAGGGGGATAGGCTGGCTACCGAACCGCCTACTTCTTCAGAGCGGCTTCTTTCTTGACCAGCGGATCGTAGGTCGAGGTGTCCTTTCCTTGGCTTTCTGCCAGCTTCTTGGCTTCGCCCCAGGACTCGACCCGCTCTCCTCCGACGTTGGGGACGAGCTTGACGTGGGGCTGTTCCCGCTGACGCTCGTTCTGCTTCACGGTGAGCGTCTTGTTCTTGGCGGCCATCTGCTTCTTGATGCGCTCGTTCTTCGACGGCCAGTCGTCGCCTGACAGGTTGAAGTGGACGGCGGAGACCAGCTTCTTCGCCACCTCGCCGCATGTCTCGCAAGCCTGTGGCTCGTCGTACTTCGAGATCGGCAACATCCGGTCGAAGTCGATCTCGCAGGCTTCACAGCGGTAGGCGTAGATGGGCACGTCAGCCTCCAGACGGGCCACCGTACCCATCAGGAACGATCTCCGCCCCGAGAGGGAAGATGTGCTCGTTCCCGGCGAGCCGGTACTTCTGGGCCATTCGAAGAGCCGCTGCAACGTGCTTGCACATCCAGTGGTCGCCCTTCGGGTCCTTCTCGGTCGGAGCCGATGCCGTCCCACGAGGCTTCCCGTACAAGTAGCCGTTGGTGCGAGCCCAGTGCTCGGGACCCTGCCACCGGAAGAAGTCGCAGTCGCACGACACGCGGATCTGGGCCTTCTGGACTTCCTTCACGTTGCCCTTGGCCTCGGCCTTCAGCCGGATGGTGTACGCCTTCCCACCAGACCCGCTGGCCTTGAAGGTCCAGATCCCCTTCGAGGGATCGGCTCGGGAGAGCCGCACCTGAACACCCTTGGACCGCTTCGTGACCTCCCCGGAGGTCCGGTTGGTCAAGTCCGCCATCGTGGCGGCGGTCTTGCTGTGGCTCCGACGATACGCCTGGATCTCACGGATGATCTGCTGGGCCGCCTTGACCGCCTTGGTCTTGCTCTCCCACTCGAGCCGGGGCATCCCGAGTCGATCCCGGACGCGCTCGGCTCCGTTCGCGAGGGCCACCCGCTCGGCGATGGCGATCTCGGGATCCCCGTGGTCACCACCTTCGCCCAGCACGCCGCCCATCATGTCCCACTCGTAGTCCCACCACCCGAGGTACCAGGTCGTCGAGTACCCCGTCTCCTCCCCCAGCCACAGGCCAAGGTCGAAATCGGACTCTGGCGTGCGGAGGCCCTTGAACAGTCGCTCGGGAGACACGGAGGCGTGCTTCAGATGCTCGGGGATGACCTTGCCCGAGCCCGCCGGGAAGTCCGCCTCGTTGGGTGGCACGTAGTCCGACGGCGTGGGATCATGGGTGGGCGAGGGGTCCGTCTTGGTCCACTGGCCGGGTCCCACAGGGCGTTCGGGTCGGCTGTTGTAGACCGGGCGCTCCCACTCGTCGGGGGACTGCCGCTCGATGAGCCCAAGCTCTCCAGCCTGCTTGAGCCACCTCGAGGCCACGCGAGCACCCATCCCGGCGAAGGGGTCGCCCGGATGGATGACCTCCCCGTAGTAGTAGTTGTCGTCGGTCGGGTCCAACAAGTCCTCCTGGAACTCGTCCTCTGGGTCGAAGGTGGAACGCTCGCCCCAGTAGCGCATCGACTCCTCGACGATGCTCGAGGAGATGTGCGCGAGGATGGCTGGGGAGGCCGTCTCGACGTCCTCCACCTCACCCAGTCGCAGGCAGACGTTCTTGAACTCGTCGCTGTCGGGCGAGATCCCGTAGAGAGAGGCGCACTGGCGGAGTCCTTCGGGACGAAGGTCTGCGTAGGCGGACTCACCGACCTCCACGTCGATCAACTCGAACATGGCGTCAGTGTCCTCGTCGGAGAGGAACACCACCGAGTTCAGGAACGCCATGGTGGGCATCGAGAACATGCTCGAGCCACCCACCACCGGGCCGGTGAGCACCATCGTGACCAGGCCCGTCATCGGGGACACGGAGTGGACGTAGCCGATCCGCATGTCCCGCCCGACGACGAACGCGATCTCGGGGGCCGTGAGCACCGAAGCCGGGCGCATCCGGAACCGGGAGGGGTTCTGGCGACGCATCTTCTGGCGACGCTTGAACGCGGGCTTGTTCTTGTTCTTCTGGTACCAGAGTCGGTGCTTCACCTTCGCCCGAGCACGGTTCTTCCGGTACTCCCGACGCCGCTTCTGAAGCTCGGGACCCCGGTGCTTGTGCCGCCGCTGCCCCATCGACCAGGGCGTGTACCCCTCGCGCATCAGCGTGGCGATGATCTCGCGGGCCAACGGGTGATCCGCACCCACCTTCCGACGCTCGTACCTCTCAGGGTTCTCGCGACGCTTCTCCTTCTGGGTCTGGTAGTTCTGGTTGTTCCGAACCGACTTGTACCAGATCCGGAGCCGCTGCTTGATGCGGGACTTGTTTCGCTGATAATACTGCTTGTCCTTGAGCTTCTTCCACGTCCGTTGGCGCTTCTGCCGCTTCCACGGGATGCGAGCCTTGTACGCCTCCTTGTCCGACCCTTCCATCGAGCGGCGGGTGGGCATGTTGTAGTCGTACTTGGTCGGGCTTCCGGCTTCTTCACCCGGAGTCGGGAGCGTGCGTGGGTGCTCGGCTGGACCAGGCTCTCCGGTGCCGGGGCCGTTGTACGCGGGTTGCTTGAGGTGTCGACCGTTCCCGTCGGCGGAGTCGTCCTTCTTGACGGTCTTGGGCGTTGCCGCACCAGGAGGGAGGTTGGTCTCCTTCTCCCGGTCGGAGTCGTTGGGCAGGTCGCTCTTCGACTTGTCCGTGACAACGGTGGTCACCCCTGGGAGGGATTCCTCCGGGATGTAGCCCTTCAGACGGCGCATCCACCATCTCCAGGTGGGCGGGGGTCGGACTCACCGTCCCAGTAGGTTGTCACGAGCTTCACGTCCGCACCATGGACGGCAAACGCGATGGTGAGGCCGAGCCGCTTGTCCGTCCACACGATGGCCTCGGAACGAGCGAAGTCCTCCTCCCACTTGCGGGCCATCGGGGACTTGCGGCTCTTCTCGTCGTTGTACGCCTTGAAGAAGGATCGCAGAGCCGCTCGAACAGCGGGCACGTTGACGCGACGCAGATCCATCCGGTACTGGGCGTGCGGACCGATGAGGAGCCGCTTGAACTTGGTGCCCTCGGGCATCCGCTCTACGTCCAGGTCGTAGACCTGGGCCGCATCTGGGTTGGAGAGCGAGGTGCCCACCTCGATGTCGTCGATGATCTCCTCGCGGAGACGAGGGTTCTTGACCTCGTTCTGCACCCGTTGGATGACGTGACATGGCCCACCGGGCCAGCCCAACGGGGGGTCGAGATCCGCCTGCTTGCCCGCCCACCGGTCCGCCACACGTTGGGCCGACCGATTCAGCATGGGGCCGAACAGAGGCTTGGCCTTCTCGACCGACTCATCGACGATCTTGCGGTCCGCCAGCGGGAGTCGATCCCGCAAGTGATCCTCCCCGATGACCGACAAGGCGTAGGCCGTCCGGTCGAGGTCCGTCTCGAGAGCTTCCAGCCGCGTTGGGACAGCCTGGATGATGTCCCCCGCCACCTCGTACAGGTGCTCCTTCGCGGGGGAACTCTCCACGAGCTTCAGCGTGCGCGTCACCAGGTGGCGGAGACGATGTGCCTCCAAACGCGCGGAAGTGACGCCCTCAGTGAGGAGCGCCCACGCGGCCTGGCTGCTTCCGGCTTCTTTCTTTGCCACGGATCACTCCGAGAGAGTCTCTCTTCGGAGTGGGTATAGGCTCGTCAACGCGAGAGGGCTGCGGCGATGTGCTTCTTCACCGTCTCGGTTTCGACCGAGAGGATGCCGTTCAGGTAGAGCGGGTTCTTCCCGTAGGTCTTGACGGCATCCGTCACGCGGGCCTTCCACGGGCGGGTGAGGTCCCACTCGAACTTCGGGATGACCGCCCGGACGAGAGCGACCTTCGCTGCCAGGGTGGCGAGGTCCACCGGCTCCTCGGCTTCCTCAGCCGCCAACTCGACCTTGGGAGCCTCGGCCTTGGGAGCCTCGGCCTTGGGAGCCTCGAACGACTCGACCTGGGCCTTGCGAGCCTTGCGGGCTGCTTCGGCAGCCGCAGCCACCCGCATGGCCCGCTCGTCCCCGGTGAGGTGCGGAGAGTTGCCTTCGCCAGCCGGACCTGGAGCCGGAACTTCGGAGGAGGTGACGGAGTCACCGAGAAGCTCATCGAGGGCGTCGGCGACGCGAGCTTCCTGGACATCTCCTGTCGCCACCACCTTCACTGGGACAGCCAGTCGATCGGACGTGCCCTGTACGTTGTCGATCTTGTTGATCTCCTGGGCGACGCGGGTGGCGTTCTCGGCCGTGAGCACCGTCTTCTGGACGGCGGCCCGCTTGATCTTGCCCACCGGAACGCCGTCAGAGGAGGCATCCTCGCCCACGACCTCGCGGCGAACCACACCGTCGCCCCGGTCCCGCACCTTCTTCAGGTTGCCGAGGTCGCGCTCCTCGTCGTGGACGGTGCGGACTTCGCGCGGAGCACCCCGATCCCGATCCGTGGACTGCGCGGGTCGCACATCCATCTTGGCGGGCTGGGGGCGGTACGGCTCGGCCGCCGCCGTGGAATCCACCGGGACGAGCCAACCCGCCCGGACAGCCGCACCGATCTGCCCGAGGTTGTGCTCTTTCCCACCGATCTTGGCGACCTCACCGTCGAAGTAGATGATGTCGCCCTGGTTGATGTCCTTCTCGATGGAGCCGAGATGGAACTTCGTCCGAGCCTTGAGGGCCACGAACTTGCCGGACTCGAACTGGATTCCGCTCATGATTTCCTCCGACCTGCGGTCGATCTGCTCCTCACCATACCCACGTCATTGCTCGTCTTGTAAGGAGTCGAGCAGAACCACCCTACCGTCAGCAGCCCGCAAGAGGCCGTCCCGGAGGGTGACCGGCTGGTTGATCTCCGTGAGAGCCTCTCGGATCCTCTCGCCCACCAGGGGGAGAAACCCCGGTGTGATCCGCACTCGAGAGACGACCTCCGCACGGTTGTCCGTTGCGGAGTAGCGACAGAAGTCGAGGACCACCGAGCCGTCGTTGTCCGACAAGACCCGAAAAGCGTTGGCGGGACTGCCCTGGCGCACGTTCTCGGTCGGGATGTCCACGGCACAATCGACTCGGGGGATGCCCTTCATCCGGCCCTCCACGAGACGACCCTACCCGCCCCCGAGAAACTACGCCTCGAAGTACTGCCGGGCCGCCTCGTACCCCTTCCGGCGTCGCTCCTGGGTCAGAGCGGGCGAGAAATCAAGCGGATCCCCCAGGGAATCGAGAGGCTCGATGACGTCGAGCTTGATCGACTTCTTCCCCTGAGCGGACGGGTGACCCGCATCCACCAACAGGTTCCACAGCCGAATCTTCTCGAGGTCCCCGAGGACCACCTCGGACTCCATCCCATCCAGGCACCGGGCCGCGACCGCCAACACCGTCTGGAGGTCCGCCTTCTGCATCACCGTCGGGACCTTGGGGTTGCGACACACCACAGCCAGGATGCGCTCACAGCCGCTCTTGATGAGCCGTGCAGCGGGTGCGATCTCCGTGATCCCACCGTCAGTGCAGTAGTAGGGACCCACCTGTTCGGGAGGGAAAGCCAGGGGGAAAGAAGCGGAAGCCGCAATGAACGACACCAGTTCCCGCGCATCCTTGGCGTCGTTGAGGGAGAAGTACAGAGGCTTCCCGGACAGGAGATCCCACGCGGCCACCTCACAAGGCGTGCCGTCGCTGATGTCCTTGAAGTTCGCGGACAGAAGCTCCGTGAGCAGAGCCTTGAGCGGAGCGTTGTCCCCAATGGAGGGATTCCACAACCCGGCCAAGTAGGGGGGGAACCGTTTCGTCCACACGTCCGAGGTCTTGGTGAGCTTGCTCCAGCACTCGACCATGTACGTCGTCCAGGACTTGACCTGCTCCGGCCCCGACTTGAACTTGGCGAGCCCGCCCAGGTTCACGGCTCCGACAGAACACCCCGAAGCCGCATCGAACCCGTGAGGGTACAACTCGGGATGCTCCGCCAGGTACTCGAACACACCCACCTGGAAGGCACCCTTGGCCCCTCCGCCCGACAAACACAGACCCGTCTTGTTACTCGGCATGGCTACACCTCGGGAAACGAAAAGCAAACAGGCTGCTGATCGCCGCCAAAGGCAATCCAACGAGAGCTTCTGGGAGTTGAACTCCTACACCTGTTCCAACAAGCAGCGCGAGCATCAACCCGTGGTAGACCGCCGGAACTCCGGTGAGAAACCAAGCAGGCGGTGTCTCGGCCCGAACGTTGCGCGTCATCACCAAGGTGATGAGGAGGAACACGGACGCGAGGGCGACGAAGGTGAGCGGCTCTCCGACATGAGGGTAGATACGCTCGAGCAACACCTGTGCTCCAGCCACCAGGCCCACCGATGGGAGGACTGCAACCAGGGGGATGAGGACATCCCGCCAGACCTTGACCCCTTCGGGCCAGAAGTGAAATCCGAGCCGCGTGAAGAAGCTGAAGCTCGAGACGATGAGCACCCAGCCGATGAAGTTGTCACATGGCACGTTGAAGAACTGCCCGGGTCGAGTCCAGTGCCACCACCCCAGTGCCTCGGCAAGCGGGTCCAGCGTGAAGTCGAGCGAGACCGCGAGAAGGCCGTCGAGGATGGGGCGTGCCCACCAGGCGAAGCCCATGCGGTCCGTAGCCGCCATCGAGGTGAAGATGATGCTCCCCCAACCGGCGGCCACCCACAAGGGGATGGGCGAACCGTCGATCAGGAACTGCACCAAGAAGTGCCCGTACTCGTAGCCAGAGTACTGCGTGACGAAGAACACCTCGATGGCGAGGCCGAACAACATCCCTACGAGGAGGGTGGACACCTTGGAGGCACCCGCCCGCCACGCCTCGTAGAGTAGGACTCCCGCCATAAGGAAAGCCACAAGCTCTACAAGAACGAACGTGATCGGCAATGCTACTCCTTGGAGCTTTCGCTCTTGGCCTTCTCGATGATCTCCATCGTGCGGCCTTCCAAGCTGGGGTCCATCTTGGCGATCTTCACGACCTTCACGAGCTTCTTCGCCTGGACACCCTCCATCAGGACAACCTGCTCAGGCTTCTCGATCTTGGGCAACGGCATGGGATCTCCTACAAGGCTCCGAAGGTGAAGCTCACCTTCACGCGAAGGTCGTCTGTTGTGTGGGCGTTGTACGAGATGATCCGCAGGTACATGCCTGCGGGGATCTCCCGAGAACCGCCCGGATGGTACTCACGAACGTCGAAATCCTCGATCCACTCATCCTTGACGTTCCGCACGACCTCGATCACATCCCCCTCGTCCCAGTCTCCGAGCGTCGCCGTTGCCCCGCCTGTGAACGTGAGGGCTTCCCCGTCCGTGAACGGCCCATCGTGGTAGGTCACGTCGCAGGAGTCCACATCGACCGACAACACCTTCGCGTTGGTGCCGCTCGTGCCGCCCGTCACGGTGTCCCCAACGTTGATCGTGCCCACGATGTTCGTCAGCCCCGCCAGCTTAGTGCGGGTCAGCCCGAAGTACGGGAAATACCCGGTCACGTTGTCCCGATCGACGATGGCCAGGTGTAGGGCCGACCCCGCTGCCGCGCCGTGGCCGTTGGTCGCTCGGACGCGGTACTCACCGCCCGCCAAGTAGCACTTCCCCTGCACCCCCACGAAGTCATCACCGATGAAGATGTCCTTGATCAGGGTGGTGAGCGCGGGGACGACCACGAGGAAGGACTTCAGCCGGACAACAGCCGCATCTGGGATGTCCAACACCATGATGCTCGGAAGTCCGACGGACGTGTCGGGGTAGAGCTTGGACACCAGGTGCCCCGTCTCATCCACCCGAGGCTCTGCGGGTAGCGGCTCCCCCGTGTGTGCTGCCACCAGTCCGTCGAGCACCGTCTCCTGACCCGCCGGGAGCACATCCCGGAACCACACGTCGCACACGTCCCCCGCCGTGTCGATGCGGTCGAGTGCGATGGTGATGCCCGCCGTGGCCCGGATGTCTCGGTCAAGGCGATCGGACGCCAGCCCGCTGGGGAAATCGGTGGAGATGCTGTAGGTGTACTTGGTGGGCGTGGGCATCAGGAAATCCGCAGGAAAGCGTGTTCAAGCGAGTTCGACTGTGCCCGGACCCGTCCCAAGCCAGTGGTGACCCGCCATTGGAGCGTGACAGTGTGCGTCTCGGAGCCCACGTCCACGTAGTGCGTCGCACCCCCCACACCGTTCGCATAGACGGTGAATCCCTTCACGGGGGTGTTGTCCACCAAGACCTGGAACTCCAGACTCCCTGTCTTCACAGAGCAACTGCCAGAAACCTCACCGTAGATCGTGACTGACCCGCCATTCTTGACCGCAAACGAGGTGGTGAGGAGGTCCACGAAGGACTTCGAGGTCGTGGTCACATCCGTACTCACGCTGACCGTGAGGGGCAGTGAGTCCGGGGGAGGAGTGCTCTCGGGATCCCAAGCCGTGTAGATGCCGTCGAGCGTGACGACCTCGGCGGGAGTGAGTTCCTCCTCGAACGTGATGTGGGTGGAGGACCCGAAACTGCGGACGACGAACTTGTAGCCGGGGAAGGCGGCCTTGATGGAGGCTGCCAAGGTCGGGTCGCCCTGCGTCGCATCCGCCCACCCGCCGAAGTACGTCTTGCGCGTGTAGAGGTGCGTGCTCATGAGTAGTACCTCAACAACGTCCCGAGGTAGTTGGCAGTTCCGCCGATGGCGTTGTGGGTGATGGTCACGCCGAAGAAGTCCCCGGCAGAGATGTTGGTGGCGACCGTTGCGAGGGAGATGCCAGTCATCAGGTTGATGGTCAGGCTGTAGGTAGACGTGGTGTCCGTCTCGGAGTTGACGTTGAACGCCTCACCAAGCGCCGCATAGTCACTCGCCAAGTCGATGTTGGCCGTTGCGTTCGTGGACCCTGGGATCATGATGGCCTGGAACGACACCAAGGCCACGAAATCATCGGGGATGTGGGCTTCAAAACGGGCGCTGTCGTTGGATCTTACGGACACAGTGTTGTGATCACCACGAGCCGTCGAGGCGTTCGAGCCGAACTGGTAGAACCGGCTCTTGATGTTGGAGGCATCGGTCCCCTTCGAGGTGGCAGGAGCCCGCCACCGTGACGACGTGCCGTCGTACTGAAGGATGATGGAATCCTCGGCACTGAGCCGAACACTCACGGGAAGTGCGAACCGGTTCGCTGCTGTAGAGTTTGCGTCCTCGTCGGTCAGCGTGATGCGCTGTGTGCCGACGTTCGTGAGGATGACCACCCGGCCGGACACACCACCCGCAAGGCCCGTCAGGTTCACCGCTGTCGTGGATGAGATGCGAAGCGTGGAGGCGGTCGCGAACCCCGTCGGGTTGTAGTCGTTGGTGTCCGTCGTCAGCGCAGTCGGCGAGATGACACCGTTGAGCACGAACCCTGTGGTGACGTTGGTGTGGCCCGTGCCCGCCGTGACGTTGACCTGTGTGGCCCCCGTCGAGTTCCCGACCGTGATCGTGCGGGCGGCGGCACCTGTGCCAACGTTGATGGCTCCGGTGTTGGCATCCGCACCAATGTTGATGGAGCCACCCGAGGAATCGAGGGTCAGGTTGCCGGTGGCGTTCACATCGAACACACCACCCGCCGTGAACGTCATCGCCCCCGTACCGGTTTGTGCGGTCAACGAGGATGTGGTGTTGGTCGAACCGACCGTGACGGTCTTGAGCCCTGCGCCAACCCCAATCTCAACGGTCTGGGTCGTCGCCCCACCCCCAAGCGAGATGGTCCCAGAACCGTTGACGGTGAAGCCCCCGTTCGTGAGGGTGAACAGAATGGGGACACCGCCAGCGGTGACGATGGAGTTTCCAGCGTCGTATGCGGTCTGAAGGGTGGCCCCCCCGCCGGACACAGGAGCCCATGAAGGGTTAGCCCCTGTCCCATTCGTGCGAAGGTAGTTACCGCTGGTACCTGGCGCGAGTTGAACCCAGTTCGACCCGTTGAAGTAGAGGATCGAACCTTGCTGCTCCCCGGCGATGGTCAGATCCACAACCGTGGGGTTGGGGTATGTCCCTGACAGATCCCCACCTGCGGCTGCCCCCACGTTGAGAAGGGTGACAGTGGACGTGCCGTCCCCCACCCGCAGCACGTTGTCGTCGGTGTCCCAGTAGGCTTGGCCCTCGACCGTAGGTGTGGGGGACAGTGCCGTCGGGAAGGTGAACCCACCACCAGAGGCATTGATGTTGCCCGTGGTGGTGATGTTGCCCGTCCCGAGGTTGATGTTGTCGGACGAGTCGACGGAGATGCCAGTTGCGGTGGTGTAGCGACCCGACGTGCCGCTCAACTTGAGCAGTACGTTGTTCGCCAACCCCGTCACTGGACCGTTCAAGTTCCCCGTGGCGTCGAGGTAGCCCGCAGCCGCAGCCGCCGAGAGATCCGCAACCCCGTCGTTGATGATGACGTTCCCAGCCAACACCTCCGTCTGAAGAACCGCCTCCCACGAAATCTCGTAGAAAGAGGCGAAGTCCGTCAGGGTGATGGTGTCCGGGGACGCAGGGACAGTAATCCCCAACCTCGGCAGGAAGATGGGGCTGCCGGTCTGGTTCTTTGCGATGACGACCGGGAGAGCCATCTGCTAAACCCCACCACCTATCAGGTGCGCCACTTGACCTTGACCCAGGCCACAACGTCCGAGGTCGTGTTGCCACCCGCCTGGTTCAACACCGCGAGGATGCCTCCCGCCGTGAAGTTCCCGTTCAGGGTGGTGGACCCACCGCTGGTCGCCGCCGAGGCGACCGTGGCTCGAGAGGTGCCACCTTCAACCACGTCGAACGTGGCGGCGTCCGAGTCAGACCGGGTGTAGCCCAGGGCCACGATGGTGCCGTTGTGAGGCATCCGGTAGCCGATGGTGGCCGACATGACCTTGCCGTCGTTCGTGAAGTAGTACTGCCCGGCCGCCACGTTTCCGTTGCGACCGAACGCGAACGTCATGGCCTCGACGGAGAGCCACTTCGCCCGTGTGGCGTCGTAGCGCATCTCCTGGTCGAGCGTGGTGTCGTAGTACTTGTCGCCCTGCTGGAAGCCACCCGACCGCGCTGTCGGGGCACCGGCCGAGTTGCCGTAGTAGGTGACCCCATCAACCTGCACGAACTCCGTGCCAGAGTTGATGATGACCGCCGTAGCGCCCGTGTTGTTGCCGATGGTGAGGGTACGAGCGGCGGCACCCGTGCCGATGTTGATCGCCCCGGTGTCGGCACCGGATCCCATGTTGAGGGAGCCGCCCGTCGAGTCGATGGTGACGTTGCCGGTGGCGTTGACATCAACGATGCCGCCTGCCGTGAACGTCATCGCTCCAGTGCCCGTCTGGAGCGTGGCCGACGAGGTGGAAGTCGTCGAACCCATGATCAGGGTTTGAGCCGCCGCACCCGTAGCGATGTTCGTGGTCCGAGCGACCGCCGTGGTGCCGATGTCGATCCCACCGGTCCCCGAGTCGATGGTGATGCTCGTGGCACCCGTCGAGTTCCCGATCGAGATGTCACGGGCCGAAGCCGCCGTACCGATGTCGATGGCACCCGTGTTTGCGTCGGTGCCGATCCCGATGGACCCGCCCGAGGAGTCGATGGTGACGTTGCCCGTCGCCTGGATGTCCGTCGTCGTTCCCGACGACATGTTCAGGGCATCGGCTGCCGTAACGGCGATGGTGCCCGACGTGGTGGTCGAGAGAGTGAGGTTGGCCCCGGCCACCGTCAGGTTGGAGGTGCCTGCGGCATCCATCGTGATGCCGCCCGTGGCATCGACGTTGAAGGAGGCGAGGGCCGTGCCGCCACCGAAGTTCACATCGTTCGCACCGTTGACCGTGAAGTCAGCGGAGGTCAGCGTGAAGGCGATGTCGCCCTGACCCGCCGTGGCGTTGATGGTGTTCCCACCCTCGTAGGCCAACTGGAGGGTCGTCGAACCAGTGGTCAGCAGATCCGTGAACGTAACAGCGGTAGACGAACCCGAACCCGTCTCCCACACGCCGTCGGTGCCCGTCCGGATGACCGAGACGTTGACGCGCGTGATGCTGCCCGCAACGGTCGAGTCCGTCGCAAACTGGTTCTGGGTGAAATCCTCGACCGTAGCCGTGGTGCCGACACCACGGATCGTCAGGGTGGTCCCGACGTGGCTGAGAACCTCATACAGCCCGTTGTTCTCGATGTTGTTCGCGCCGCTGATCTGGATGAACTGACCGACGGCGAATGTGGCTGAACCTGTGGTGATGACCGTCGGGTTCGAGACCGCAGCCACACCGGCCGTGAACCCGCCCGTCGCCACGGTATCCGTGGTCGCGATGGGCAGGTAGTTGACGACCAGACCACCCGTCTGGGCCGCTGGGGTCGTGTAGTTCGAGTTCAGGTAGAGGTGGTTGTCCTCAACCAGGACCGTCTCTACGTCAGCCTGGATGGTGGTGCCCTGGACCAGCAGATCGCCCGTGATCGTGGTCAGAGCGGCGTCGAGGGAGATGTTCCCGGTGCCCGCCTGCACCGTGACGCTCGTGGCCCCCGTCGAGTTGCCGATCGTGATGTCTCGAGCCGACGCGGCGGTGCCGATGTTGATGTCGCCCGTGTTCGCATCGGTACCGATGCCAATCGAGCCGCCCGAAGAGTCCAGGGTCAGGTTGCCCGTCGCCTGGATGTCGGTCGTGGTGGCCGAGGACAGGTTGAGGGCACCTGCCGACGAGACGGCCAGCGTGCCGCTGGTGATCGTCGAGAGGGTGAGGTCAGCACCCGTTGTGCTGACGTTCGAGGCCGTCGTGCCGTCGATGCTGAACGACGCCCCGTCGATGGTGACGGCATCGTCCGCGTTGATGTCCACGTTGCCCGTACCGGCCCCAGCGTTGGTGGCCTCGATGAGCAGGGTGGCAGCACCCGCGTCATTCGCGGTCAACGTGAGGTTGGAGGCGGTGCCCGTCGAGTCGAGGCTGATCGGGCCGGTGGTGTCCACCGCAACGCCGCTCGTGCCCGCGTTGATGTCGATGCCGCCCGCAACGTTCGAGGCGTTGATCTGGACAGCATCGGTGGCACCCTCGGCACCCGTGATGACGACCGAGTTCGTGGTCGCCGCCAGCGTGAGGTCGCCCGAGGAAGTCGAGAAGTTCGAGGCCCCCGCCCCGTCGAGGCTGATGCCCGCACCCGACGAGTCCACGGTGATGGCACCGGACGTGTCGAGGTTGAAGGAGGCGAGAGCCGTGCCGCCACCGAAATCCACATCGTTCGCGCCGTTGACCGTGAAGTCGTCGCCGGTCAGGACGAACTGGATGGGGGCACCCGCACCCGTGGTGAAGGTCAGGTTGCCTTCAGCCGCCGAGGTGGTGATCGTGTTGCCGTTCTCGTAGGCCGTCTGGAGGGTGCCCGAGCCACCGCCGCCAGCCGACACGGTGAACGACAAGTTGTTGGTGCCGATGACATCCGAACCCGCTGTGGACGAGCAGATCCACATCTGGTTGGCGTAGTTCGTGCCCTCGGACCCGATGGCGACGACGACCTTGGAGGCGGACTGCCCCGCACCGAAGTCATCGGGGCGCTCCCACGCTCCCGCCTGGACGACCCACACGCCGTTCTGCGAGGCGGTGCCCTGTGCCGTCAGGAGAACCCGATCCCCGGCCACGAGAGACACACCATCCGCCGTCGTTGTGCCCGACAGAGACGCCAGGTTGGTGTCTCGGAGAGCCCGCACGCCGACAGTGATCGGCTGGAACGGAATCAGGTTCCAGAATTTGAGGGAGTCGCCCTGGCTCAGCGTGCCATTGCCGAGGTCCAGGAGGATGTCCCCCGCCTGCACGAAGCCGTACAGGGACTCGTCTCCCCAAATCTCGTCCCTGTACGCGAAGTCCGACAGGACGAGGGAACTGGAGGCCGGAACCGTAAGCCCCAACCGAGTCAAGAGGATCGGGCTGGCGGTCTGGTTGACTGCGATGATGGTCGGGAGGGCCATGGGGAGACTCCAGGTTCGCTATAAGGGCAGAGGTATAGGCGGGGTATCGTCCCCCAGGGTTAGACTCGCCACTTCACGCGGATGTAGGCGATCACATCGCTGGTCGTGTTTCCACCAGCTTGGTTCTGAACAGCTAGGATCTGGTTGAAGGTGAAATCCGCATTCAAGGAGACATCACGCCCACTCGTGGCGCTCGAGGCGACGGTCGCGATGGAACTGCCGTTCGCCACGATGTCGAAGGTCGCCAGATCCGAGTCACTGCGGGTGTAGCCGAGGGAGATCACCGTGCCTGACCGGACGGCCAGCCAGCCCAGGGTTGCGGACATCACACGCCCGTCGGCGGCCCGATAGAACTGAGCCGCAGCGGTGGCTCCGTCCCGTCCGAAGTGGAACTCACAGCTTTCCGAGGACAGCCACTTCGAGCGTAGGCCGTCGTAGACCATCTGCATTCGCAAGGCGGTGTTGTAGTAGATGTCTCCGTCCGCAGGAGTAGGGGACGAGGGGTTGGTGGCGGACTTTCCGTAGTTGCGGATGGTGTTGACCACCACCCCGTTGCTGGCCGTGGACTCCGCGATGTTGTCCACCGAGAGGGTGGTGTTGCTCGCGAACGTCATGTTCCCGGCGTCGGTCAGGAGGACGTTCGAGTTCTGAACCACTGTTCCAGTGGGACCGTCCCAACGGACCAGCGCGTTGTCCGTCGAGAACCCAGGACCGGAGACATCACCCGTGCCGTTCGCGGACCAACTCGGGTTAGCCCCTACACCGTTCGTCGTGAGAACACGACCGGCCGTACTGGGGGGAAGCTGAACCCAGTTCGACCCGTTGAAGTAGAGGATCGAACCCTGTTGCTCACCCGAGATGGTGAGGTCGGTGACGGTGGGGTTCGGGTACGTCCCGGTGAGGTCGCCGCCCGCCGTGGTCGTCATGTAGGCGGTGTTGCCGCCTGCATCGAACACCGCGAACCGGTTCGCCGTGCCCGTGTGCCCCGAAGCCGTCCACACCAGGGAGGGGGCCGTCAGGGCGCTGTGGCTCGTGACCCCTGTGGTTGGTGTGGTCCACGACGGATTGCCGCCGATCCCGGCGGTAGTGAGCACCTGGCCGGAGGTGCCTGGCGTCAGTTGAACCCAGTTGGTGCCGTTGAAGTAGAGAACCGAACCTTGCTGCTCACCTGTGATGGTCAGATCGGTGACGGTCAGCGGGCCGGGGAACGTCCCAGACACGTCGCCCGAAACGGTAGTAGACAACGTGGTGGTGGCCCCGAGTCCGTCGAAGGCCGCCACGGTGTTGGCAGCCCCCGTGTGGCCCGAGAGCAACCAGGGAAGGTTGGTGAGTGCAGCGTGGTCCCCGCCGCCACCACCGCCGGGAATCGTGACGGTGACGGCGTTTCCGACGTTGGTGGCGGTAACCCCCGCCCCGACGAAGTTGATGGAGGACGGCGTGGGGGTGAGAAGGGTCCCCTCATCCAGGATGGCGGGCAGGAGCGTCGTGAACGCCGAGCCCGCCTCGAACACGGCTGTGAGGTAGCCGCCTTGGATGAACTGCCGAAGTCCACCCGTCTCGAACGAGACGGCCACATCGCCCGCGTACACCAGAAGGGCGACGCCACCCTTGGAGGGGTGTGGGATGTAGACCGGGCCCGCCTTGCGGAAGCCGAAGGCTCCACCCAGCACATCCATCCCGTCTCGGATGTCGGAGACGTGAACGGAGTCGCCGGACTTCCCTGTGTGCGTGACCCGAAGGAGGAGGCCGTAGCCCATGCTACACCTCCGATGGAGCCGTGTTGCCCTCGGTCACCCGCCAGATGTCGATGGCCCGCTCGAGACTCAACCGGAACTGCTCGTCGTTCTCGAACGTGGACTGGTACCGAATCAGGATCATGTACAGCGAGTCCTTGATGCGAAACGCATCACGAACCCGCATCTTGGCCCAGTCAGCCACCTGATCCTTCGTCATCCCCAGTTGCAACATGCGGGTCATCTCGGGAGCGAGGTCCACGTCAAACCCGTGTTGCGTGCGGCTTGTGACGAACACCCCAGACCCGAAATCCGTCAACGTCGTGGGCGGAGGTGCGGAGAAGGTTGGACCCGTGGGAGCCGCAGGCACCGGAGCCGGTGCTGGGGCGGGCGCGGGGGCTGGCGGAACAGCCCCAGGCATCAGGATGACCGGAGCCGGTGCCGGAGCCGCTTGGAAGATGACCGGAGCCGGTGCTGGGGCCGACTGCATGATGAAGGGCATCGCGGGGGCAGCAACAGGAGCCGGAGACATCACAGGGGCCACAGGTGCGGGAGCCGGAGACGCCACAGGAGCCACGGGTGCGGGGGCCGGATTGTTACCCTCTGAGGGCAACAAAAGCGGAAGGAGATGTGGGCGCAGGTCCGCTCGGCGGGACGCCAATCGAAGAACTGCGGCTCTGAGGTTGGTGTGGGCCACGAACTCTCCTCATCTCGGCGAGGTATAGGGCGAGTAGTGGTGCCCAGCATCAATCACGGAAGAGCCTTGAAGTACACTTCGGCCTTTTCGGCCAGATCCTTGTAGGTGTCCGCCAGGGCTGAGTACACCGCCGTCCTCGACAGATCCGGCTTGGCGTCGACACTCTTGAGCCGCATCAACTCGGTGCCGAGTTGCTTCCACGAAGTCTTGGCGTGCGCCTTCAACTGCTGAACGACGGACTTGACTTCGGTGGCCATGAGGGTGCCCGCCGGTTCGGCTCCATCACCTCGAAAACCGAAGTCGATGAAATCGTCGGGGATCCTCAACCAAGCCTCCTTCTTCATCGCGTCCGAGGCCAGAAGGGGGAGTAGATGGGGGCGAAGGTCGGGGCGGCTGTGCGCCAGCCGGATCACCTTGGCGCGAAGATCGTCGGACATGGAAGTCTCCGTTAGTCCCCGAGGGCTATAGTCGGCGTACCGACTCACCCCCGAGGCTGACTCTTGACCTGAGCCGCCGGAGCCTCCCCCGCGTTGTCTCCCGGCAACCGGGACGCCTTCTGTGCGGAGGTGTCCCGCTTCGGGAGGGGACGCCCATCCTTGTCGGCAGCGTCGGGCTTCGTGACGCCATCGCTCGTCTTCTTGAACATGCACACCTCACCCTTCGTTCGGCATAGGAACGCTACCGACACCAGGTTCAGAAAGGCTGTTCTGGCGCGTAGTAGACGAAGGAGATGCCGTGGCCATCCTTCGTCGCGTGGAACTCGTCGACCCGCACCACCTCAACATCGAGGAGAGACGAGACGTTCCGGGCTACGAGGCGGACCGCATCCTTCACGGGGGCTCCTGCCCCCTCCGAGGTCAGATTCAACGGGGCGGTGTGCGGGGTCCCTTCTGCACTTCAGGGTGCGTCGGACCCACACCCCCGGTCTACCTCGAGTCCACCCACGAGGGACTCGTGCTGGCGGTCGAGGGTGATCAAGCGACCGTCTGGAACTTCCTCACGAAAAAACCCGAACTGGTCATCCTCGAACCGGATCTCATCTTTCCGATGCAGGCCACCGTGGACGCCACACCAGACCTCGTGAAGCTCTACGGGGAGTGGCTGACGTGGCGTGCCTTGGAGATCGAGTTCAAGAACGAGGCGGCCCGGAAAGCCGAAGAAACCAAACGGCTCGCCAAGGAGAAGGCGGAGGCGGACCGTCGGGCAGCCATCGAGGCGGCCCGAAAGGCCGAAGAAGCGAAGGAAGCCGCACGGCAACGCGAGAAGGAGTCGCGGATTCGGGCGGGTGCGAAGCTCCGCATCGTGGCCGACCCGCCGGGTTTCGAGGAGAAGAACCGCAAGCTCAAGCCTCGAAACCGTACCCCGTCCCAGGTCGGCCTGACCGTTCATTGCTGCGACGCGGGCTACGGCCCCTACGTGTTCGTTCGCCTCCCCGAAGGCACGACGGCCCGGCTTCTCCGCTCACAGGTACGAGTCATCCTCAAGGATGGTTCGTTGGGAGACGAGGATCGCTCGCCGGGGACGGGGAGCGGGCCCGTGTTGTCGGACGACTGAGGTTCAGACAGCCAACCTCGCAGCGTAGTGCATTCAGGAGGTTCCAGTGCTCAACGTCGGTTTCGGACTCATCGCGTGCGGTGTTGTCCTGTTCGTCCTCACCTTCATCGCCTTCGGCGTCGTGGCGTTCGGCTCGTTCGGCTTCGCGGTCAAGAACATGACCGACCAGTCCAAGGACTTCGACGAGAAGTTCGCGGACCACGGCAAGGCGATGGGGGGCATGGCCTCGAGCGGCCTCGTCCTCGTGATCGGAGGCGGCCTCGGGTTCCTCTCCCTGGCGGGCGGGGTCATCACGGTGATCTACTCGCTCGTCGCGTAGACAGGGGGGAGGTCACGGTCATGTCTGCTCCCCGAGTTCTCATCACCGCCGGGCAAGTCTACGGTCTGCTCGACGACAACAAGCTCGTCGGCAACCGCGTCCGGGGCATCTGGGCCACACGCTTCGCCCGCTGGTTGGCTGAGCGGGGCTACCCGGTCACCGTCCTCATTCCCGACACGATGGCGGGCATGACAGCGGACCTTCTGGACGGCCTGCCCAGCGAAGCTCGACTCGGGGTGAGCAAGCACCGGGGCTACTTCGACTACGCCGCCAAGTGCGAGAAGTTGGCCCTCACCCACGATGCCGCCGTCATGGCCGCTGCCGTGGTGAACTGGATTCCCGAGAAACCCGTGTCGGGGAAGATGCCGACCAAGGGATACAACGAGGGCGACATCATCAACATCCCCTTCGTCCTCGCGCCTCGGGTCATCAACCGGATGCGCCAGTGGAATCCCGACCTCACCCTCATCGGCTGCAAGATGCTCATCGGGGCCACGACCGACGAACTCGTCGAGGCGGCCTACCACGTCGTTCTCACCGCGAAGTGCAACGTGGTCCTCGCGAACGACATGGGCCACGGGCTCAAGATGAAGCGGCTGGTCTTCCAGGACCGCACCGTCATGGAGTTCGACGACGACTTCGAGGGGCTGTTCCAGGCGCTCCAAGGCGTCATCGACGACCAGCATTTCGCGACCCACCGCCTCGAAAGCAGCACTTCCCACATCCTCGAGGACAGCCGGTGGTCGGGGGATCGACGCCGCTTCGACGAGATCGTCGCGAAGTACCGTGATCGGTTCGCCCACCGCCAGGCGGGGAGCGACCGCGTGTTCGGCGGCCTGCTCGTGCCCACCGGAGCCGAGGGCTACCTCCTCTCCCCTCGGGAGAAGGGCGAGATGTTCTCCTCGGCGGACGCCGCGTGGCTCCCCGCACTCCAGAACTTCGACCCGCACCGAGTCCTCGTGGCCAAGGGACCGAAAGCCACCCTCAACGCCCCCCTCCTCGTGCGGGTGTGGGAGAAGTGGAAGGACCACCCCAAGGTGGTCGCCGTCCTGCATCTGCACGAGCAACTGCCCAACGTCCCCACGGTGCCCTACGCTCCGCCGGGAACGGCTCGGGACAACCTCCGCGACCTCGACAACCTGCCGCCCGCGTTCAACATCGAGGGTCACGGATTCGTCGCTTGTCTCGACGGGAATCTCGAGGTGGTGCGCTGATGCTCGACTGCACCACCGATCGCTACAACCTCCTGTACGCTCGCTGGCTCGAGAAGCCCGGGGACCTCCTGGACCTCGCGGACTACCGCCCTGGGATGAAGCTCCTCGACCTGTGCGGCGGGACAGGTGCCGTGACCCACGAGGCGCTTCGCCGAGGTGCGGACCCCAAGAGCCTCACCCTCTACGACCTCAACCCGAGGCTGACGGGGGCTCCAGGGGTACGCTGCGTTCGAGGGCGAGCCGAACGGCTCCTCGACACCCTCGACGACTACGATGCCTTCGACCTCATCGTCTGTCGGCAGGCCATCGCCTACATCGACCTCCAGCACGACCCCCACGCCCTCCCCATCGGGGGCCGGTTCACCAACGCCATCTGGAACCTGCTGAAGCCCGGCGGCAAGTTCGTGTTCAACTCCTTCGTGCGCCCGCGCTGGGCATGGAAGTCCTACACCCACGGGGGTCACCGGTACATCGAGGCGTCCGGGTGGCTTCCCAGCCTCCGGGGCGGACGAGTTGGACATCTCCAGTGGTGTCGGGGGCAGGGCGTAGACGCGACCCTGTTCCGCTGGCACACCGAACTCGAACTCCACCTGGCCCTCGAGAGGTTCGAGATCGACCTCCGACGGTCCGAACGCGGACTTCGGTGGGTCTGCACCCGTCCGGCAGAACAATCTTCACACCCGAGGTTCAGACTCGTGGTCTGACTGCGTAGTGAGGGCGTAGGAGGTTCCGATGGCCCTCACCAAGATCGAGCGCAAGTGGGATTCCGCCACCGACACCCGCGTGGTGTCCCTGGTGGGCGAGCCCGAGTACGTCGGTCGCGTGCTCGACATCTACGGCAAGTGCGAGCGCATCATGAGCGACGTGTGGGACACGGTGTCCTACGCCGTGGTGCTCCTCGACGACGGCAGTACCAAGACCATCCACCTCGGCACCTCCGAGTTCGGCTGGGACTACGAGGCCAAGGTCGACGCCGACGCCCAGACGATCGCCGACTGGAAGGCCCGGGTGGCGGCTGCCGAGAAGGCGGCTCACGAGGCCCGCATGAAGTTCGAGGCCGAGGAGCGCGCCAAGCAGTACGAGGCGGACTGCAAGCGTTCCGCCCTGGCCCCCATCAAGGGCCGCACCGTCACGGTGACCAAGGGCCGCAAGGTCCCCGTGGGGACCACGGGCGTGGTCGTGTGGGAAGGCTCGGACTCGTACCGGGGCGAGGCCCGCATCGGCATCAAGGACGCCTCGGGTCACGTCCACTACACCGCCGCCTCGAACGCGACGGCCAACGTCACCAAGCCCGACGGGATGACCTGGGCCGAGTTCGTCGAGGGCCAGCGGGCTTCTCGCCCCGTCCGGGACGCGGGGGCCAAGATCCTCGCCACGGGTCAGGTGGGCCTCTGCTTCTTCGCCCAGGACGACCGCTTCGGCATCGCCATCACCAGCCGCAAGGTGCAGGGTCGCTACGCGGACGTGGTGTGGGCGAACGCGGGCGAGGCCGTCCGGGTCGACGGCCCGGTCACCCTCCCGACGGGTGTGCCCGAGGTCAAGGCGGCCCCGGTGAAGAAGGACGAGGACGAGGTGGTGGTCCCGTTCTGACGGCTACCGCTTCCGGACAGCGGGCGTGATGCCCACTTCCTCGAGAGCCAGTTTCGAGAGGGCGTCAGCCCTCTTGTTCTGTTCGCGGGGCACCCACTCCCACCGGATCTCGAACGAACAGGTGTCCACGACAGCCCGTACTTTCTCGAGCACCTTGATGTAGGCCCCCTGACGGGCTTGCCACTCCCCGCGCATCTGCATCACGACCAGCTTCGAGTCGCCCCGAAGCAACAGCGGCCCTGACCGGTTGAGTTCCTTGTAGGCCCGGACCGCCATCCCCGCCGCCACGTACTCGGCCACGTTGTTCGTCGTGTTCGGCCCCGCAGCGATTCGACCGTGCCCTTCCTTGAGGATGGCCCCGGTGAAGTCCCGGATCACGAACCCCCAACCCCCCGTTCCGCCCGGGTTCACGGGTTCACACGCGCCATCGAAGTAGCAGATGGCGTCTGGCGGTGTTGGGGGTTGGGTAGGGTCGAAGAAGCTCACCCTCCTGTTCTACCCGAGGCGTACCGTGGACATCACCCCCGACACGTTCCAGTCCGAAGTTCTCGAGTCCCCCATCCCTGTGTTGGTGGACTTCTGGGCCGACTGGTGTGCCCCGTGCAAGGTGCTGTGGCCGCAGATCGACCGAGTGGCCAAGGAACACGAGGGCGTGCTCAAGGTCGTGAAGCTCGATGCGGGCAAGTTCACCGACTTCGCCCGACAGCACAGCGTCACCGGGCTCCCCACGTTGCTGGTGTTCTCGGGGGGCAAGGAAGTCGCCCGCAAGCCTGGCGCACAGGGCGGGTACGCCGCCGTGAAGCAACTCGTCGCCCCCCACGTCACGACGGCCTGACGATGTACAGGTACGTCGTCGGAGTCGCCTTCGCGAACGACCTCCGCACCATCCTGCTCATCCGCAAGAACCGTCCCGCCTGGCAGTCAGGTCGGCTGAATGGGGTGGGTGGGAAGCTCGAGCCGGGTGAGGACTTCCTGCCTGCGATGGTGCGGGAGTTCAAGGAGGAGACAGGGCTCGACGTGCCTGCCGAGAAGTGGCATCACGCGGTCACGTTCACAGGGCCAGACTACGAGCTTCGGTTCTTCCACACCGCCACGGATGCCATCTTCGAGGCCGAGTCGTTGACGGATGAGCCGCTCGAGCGGCACGACACCTCCTCGCTCTGGGAAATCCCCGTGATCGCCAACCTGCGTTGGGTCATCCCCCTGTGCCTCGACCGGGACATCAAACTCCCAGTCGAATTCGTCAAGCCATAGGGGGTCAGCCCTCGTTGTCGAACTCGTACTCGACCTTTTCTCCCTCGGGGCGAGGCTTCACCCACACCGAGTCCACGGCTCGGAAAGTCGAGTCGTTGACCTTCACGGCGTAGCGGACCTTCCCGGTGGAGAAGGCGACCGAACGGATGTGACCGGCCAACCGCTGCCCCTGAATCTCAATCCACACGGGGTCGCCGATGTCGAAGGCCGAAGGGAACAGGGCTGCCAGGAGCACCCGTTGAAGGGGTGCCCCCGGGGTCTGCTGTGCGGCCAGACGGATGACCTTCGTGCGAAGGCTGTCCATCAGTGACCGAACCCGGCGGCCGTCTCGTACTTGGGCTTCCCGTCCCACCGGCTGGCGTGGTGCCCGTCGATCTTGAGGGAGTTGCCCATCTGCGGCACCTTGGTCATCGGCGGCCCAACGTAGGCCCCAGGGACGGCGGCCACGTAGTCGGCCCCACGCTCCTCGCGGACAGTCTTGGAAGCCACCTCGCGGACGACGACGGCCTTCGCCTTCAGGGCGACGACCTCGAAGAAGTCCACGTTGGTCTGGTCGTAGCCCCAAGAGGTGTAGAAGATGTCCCCGACCTTGATGTCGTGCTGGAACTCCTTCCGCTCCTGGAGGCGATCGGCCTTGTACTTGAGCGTGGACTTGCGGGCAGCGATGGTCTGGTTGATCTCCCGCTGACGCCCTGCATCATCCCGGAACCGGTAGTGCCACAGGGGCTTGTCCGACTTCCCCTGGAAGGCGATGCCCATGTACCGGTCACCGTCCTCCCACACCCAGATGGCGAGGTCCGTCCCCTCGGGCTCGACGAGGCGAGCCTTGTCCCGCATGTGGGTGGGGATGTAGGACGAGCGCGGCATCGGGGGGAAGCGGATGGCTTCGAGATGCCGGGCGGCGACACGAGATGCGCTGGGGGTGGTCATGAGAACTCCGATCAGCAGGATGCGATGCCGTAGAACAGCCAGCCCTTGATCTCACCGAGGACGACCTGCTTCCGGTTCGCGGTGACTTCGTAGGTGGACACGCGGGGGCCGCCGCCGGTCTTCTTGACGACGACCTTCTCGACCGTGATGGAAGCCTTGGGTGGGATGCGTCCCGTCGCCTTGATGCGAAGCGTGCCCTGACGCACAGCATCGGCATCGTTCTTGGCCTCGACCGTGACCGTGACCTTCTCCTCCTTGAGGAGGCGCTCCTCGGTCACTGGGACAGCGAAGGCTGGACCCCACTTGTCGTTGTTGTTCAGATCCTTGGCCACGAATGCGTGGGCCTGGGCCTGGGTCATCGGTTCCCGGCTGCGGATGGTGAAGTCGTGCTTCTCGTTGATGGTGCCCGAGTAGCTTCCGTGACCACGCTCGTAGCGAGACTCCTGAACCGCATTTCGAAACGCCTCCTTCGCATCCTTGCCGGGGGCGAAGTCCGTGAAATCACATCCCCCGGCCGTGCGGTTCTGGAAGTAGGCATCGGCGACACGCTGAGCCGCTGTGCGGCTCGACTCCTTCACCATGTCGAACCGCAAGGTGTAGCTCTGGCGAATCGAGGTGAACCCCTTGTTCTGAAGAACCAGAGCCCGCTGGATCTCGCTCGGGCTCCGCCCCATCGGAGTCGGGTCGATCCCACGGGATCGAGCGATGGTGCGCCACTGGTCGAGCGTCCGCTTGGTGTCCCCCCGCTCGGGGAACTTGGTGTCGATCAGCTTGGTGATGTCGGCCTCGGAAATGACATTCACGCCACCCCAGGACTGACCGTTCTCGCGGAGTGTCATCGACCAGTTCTGGACGACCGGTGTGACCCGCCAGGTGGCCTTGGCCGTGGTCACCGTGAACGGAGCCGCCATCCGGTCGCGATCGGCAACCAGGGTGCGGAACTTGCCACTCAAGTCCCATTCGGCCATCGGAGAAGGCGTGTCCCACCCCCATCCGTTGAACCCCACCGCACCTGTGGCGGTGCTGCCCTCCACCGTCACCCGTGTCGTCCAAGACACGTCCTTCAACCCGGTCTTGACGTTCTTCAGGTGAGCCGCCACCAGGTTCGTCAACTCGGACGCCACCTGGACGGGGTCCTCGAGGGTCAGGTCGACCTTCTTCCTCGACCGGAACACCCCGAGTGCGTCCGTGTCGTCGAGCGCCTTCACCTGCTCAACCAGTTCGCGGACGAACTTGGGGAGCTTCGTGTGGCCCTCCTTGCGGACGACGTTCTTGAACACCTTCTGCCGCTTCCCGCCCACCCAGATGTTGCCCCAGTACACGTCCCCATCGGCCTGGTAGCCGACGTAGACATCGAACATCTTCGAGGTCCCCTTGGTCAGGGTGATGACGCCCTGACCGTAGGCCGGGTTCGTGTCCAGGAACAGGTTGGTCCTGAAGTCGATGTCCACGTCATCGACGAGGTCGAAGTCGAGCACGGCATGACGCACCGCCTCGAACGCCTCCTGGAAGTGTTCGCCGACGAGGAGATCCTCGTACTTGGCGACGGCATCCTGGGCCTGCTTCAGGTCGTCCTCGAACTTCTTGAGGGCCTTGTTCGCTTTCGTCCGCAACGCCTCGAAGTCCGCCGCCAGGTCCGAGGGGGTGTCGCGCACGCTGTACAGGCTGTCGAGGAACGACCGGAGCTTCTTCGTGTTGGCTGCGAAGTCCACTACGACCCGCTGAGCATCCGCCAGGGGCATCAGCCCGCGAGGAATGGCCGCCAGTCGGAGCCCGAAGCCCTTGGCCTCAACGGTGAGCGCAGCGTGCTCATCGAGGATGTCCTGGAACAGTTCCTCTGCGCGCTGGAGGTCGAATGCGGGCATGGTGAGTCCCTCTCTCTGCCTCGGGCTGTATAGACGAAGCAACGAGGGAACTACTGCTTGAGCGTGCGGTCCCCGGCAACGACCATGAACGAGGCGTAGTTGGCGTTCTGCTTGCCCGACTTCCCGGCCTGCCAGTCATCGCCAAGCCAGCACTCTCGGAAGTACTTCTCGGCGTTCTCGTTGTTCCCGAGCACCTGAAGTGCCGTGATCAAGTTGCCGCCCCACTCCTTGGCCCGAGCGGCGGCATCCGCCAGCAGGTAGGCATGAACGGGAGTACGGATGAGGGCCGTGTCCGAGGACGAGAGCGCCTCGGCAAAAGTGGCCCCACCCTTCCAGGCGTTCATGAACCCCGCGAATCGCGTCGGGTAGAAGTTCACGAACCGGCTTCCGGCCGCTGCCTTGGCTCCGAGCTTCACCCACGTAGGGTTCATCGTCGAACCGTAGCAGTTGCACTGCCACACCGCCCGAAGGCACGGATGCTTGACGTTCGCCTCGAGGTACGACGACGAGACGGTCCCATTGTCCCCGTAGGTGCCGTTCGACACCCGGAATTTCTTGTTCCACCCGTGGGAGAACACGTACAGGTCCACCTCGTAGCCCTGTGCCCCAAGGTCGTTGAGGTGCTTGACCAGGTTCTCCTTGGTGGGGATGTCCACCACGTCCGCGTGCTTCGCGTCCGCGTCCGACACCTGGAAAGGACCCGCACTGGTCGCATGGTGGAGGAGCACCGCCTTGTCGTAGTCCTCCAGGGCGAGCTTCAGCGGAACCGTCTCCTGCGCGAGACGGTTCACGTAGCTCTCCTCGCCGAAGTAGAAGAAGACCAGTGATGCTTTCTTGGCCATGGAAGGGGCTCCTTTTACCCAAGGAGCCCCTATCGGTTCTCTACCGGGCCAGGAACCACTCACGGGCTCGAGCCGACACGGCCTTCTCGACCTGGGCCCACGTCAGACCGGAGGCGGCCAGTTCGGCTTCGGACTCCTTCTTCACGTCGGCCGTGACCCACGCGATGAACTTGCCCGTGAACTTCATGTCCTTGATGCCGCCACACACGGCGGTGAAGCCCTGCTCGAGTCGAGCCTCGGTCACCATGAGGGCGACGAACTCCGTCGTGTTCGCGACGACAGAGGCATCGACCTGAACGGCTTCCTTGGTGCCCGCCGTGCGGTGCTTCTCGCCCTTGGCCTTCCACATGAGATGAGCCAGGTTCTCCGGGTCGGTCTGCACCTGACCCCCCTCGACCGCAACCGGGTACAGGACGAGCCCTTCCCCGAGGCCGGAGGTGCCGAACGTGCTCTTGACCCACGGATCTTCCTTCTCGACGGCCTCGACCCGACGGTTCACCTCGGTCGCCGTGGCCTCCAGAGAGGCCCGGTCACCGAAGTCCACCACCAGTGTGTCCCCCTGCCAGGGGAGCACGAACAGGTTGGTCGGCGCACCCGTCTTGAGCGTCGCCGTGATCTCGAGCGGGTCGGAGATGACCTTGGCGTCAGCCCCGAAGCCCACCTGGATGGCGAACACGGCGAACACCTTCTCCGGCAGAGCGGAGACGGCCATGCCCTTCTCCACCCCGGGACCCGCCCACTCGCCGAACACCGTGATGGCGGAGCCATCGCCCGGCGTCAGGGAGCGGAAGTAGCCCTCGTTGGCCTTGACCCACTTCGCGAAGCCCTTGAGGTCGTCCTCGGGGGTGAGCATCCCAGTCCGAGACTGGCAGAACACACCCTCGGGATGGATCTGAACGGCACAGTTGGTGCCGTGGAGCTTGACCTTGGCCTTGTACGTGACCTTGGGGAGTGCCGTGTTGTTGAGCGTAGCGAGGTAGTTGAGCGTGCGGATGACGTTGTGGAGAAGCTCGATGCTGCTCCAGGCGATGTGCGCGACCATGAGACACTGACTTCGATCTTACCTGCCGTACCGTCAGGCAGGCCCACCAGTCCTCTCGGACACTTCATACTACGCCGGGCTCGCGAGAACTGAACCCTCCGGGGTTCAGTTCCCTCGCTACGCCGACAGGGCCGTGGGCTGGTTCTTGGCTTCCTTGGCGGCCTTCTTCGCGGCGGCCTCCGCCTTCTTCTGCTCGGCGAGGGCCTTCTTCGCGGCGGCAGCAGCCGCCTTCTGGGCCTTCGCTTCGGCAGCGGCCTTCTTCTTGGCCTCCTTCTCGGCGGCGGCCTTCGCCTTCTCGGCGGCCTTGCGGGCCTTCTCGGCGGCCTTCGCGATCTCCTTGGCGGCGTTCTCCTCCCGCTTCGCGATCAGCTTGGTGGCCGCTTCGGAGAGCCGGATGAGGTCCGCGTCGGTCAGCGAGGAAAGCTGCCGCTGAATCTTCGAGTAGATGTAGCCAGACCGCTCGTTGCGCTTCCGGGCCGCCGTGTCTTGGGGGTGCTCGAGGGCGAGGCTGGGGCCGCCCTCGGACAGCCACTTCTCGGCCATCTCGACCGCTGCTTCCTTCGTCGGGAAGATGGTTGCGCTCTTGATGGAGGAGGGACGGATGTGTCCGTCCTCGCAGACCCGGAGACCGAAGCACCACTCGTACTCGTCGGACGCCTTGCCGACGATCCGGTACTGGTCGTACTCGTAGCTCCCACGGCTGTACCAGTGCGGCTGTCCCGGAGGAGCGGGCACGGTCACGTACCTGGATGGACCCACACCTTCGAGCCTGAGGTGCCCCTCGCCCTTGTTGTGGTCCGTCAGGGTGATGACGCCGTTGTAGCTTGTCAACAGGGACTCGTGGGCGTGCCGCTTCGTGATCATCGAACCTGCCTCCTGCGAACTCTCTACGCGGAGGGGGCTCCTGTTAGACCCACCGAGCGCGTAGGTAGAACGAGAGAGGAGGGCGCGACTTCGGATGGATCGCCGTCAAGCCAAACAACACTGGATCACCCGGACGCGGGAGTGGAAGGCATGGGCCGAGAACCTCATCGCTGAAATCCAGGCCATCGAAGATCCCGCCTTCCGCCACTGTGTGGCCGGGCTGCTCGACGCCTGTGCCTCGGGATGTGGGCATGTTCTCGTTCGCCGGAACAACGGGAACAAGATCAGCCTGGTCCGCATCTCCCTCGACCCTGAAGTGCTCGAAGCGTTGGAGCGCGGAGTCCGAACGTTGAACGAGGACGTGGACTTCCCGAAACTCCTCGAGGAAACCGATGCGTGGCTCAAGGTGCGTTTCAAGTCCACCAACGCTGTGCAGATTGCGTGGGCTGTCGGACCTCTGCGCGATGTTGCCCCCTACGAACCGGACAGCCTGAAAACCATCGCCATCGACCACATCGTCTACGACGTGAAGAACGGCAAGTTCCTGGGCGTGAAGTACGACGGGGGCGGACTCTACAGGGGGTAGGGGTCAGCCCTCTCCCGACACGAGCTTCTGGGCCATCTCGGTGATGATGGGGTCAGGCTCGCCGGGTGGAGGGAGCATCTCGGCCAGACGACGATCCGCCTCGGCGAGCGCGTCCGATTCGGACCAGCCCTCCTCCATCAGAGTCCACACCACGATGTCCCGGTAGTCGTCCGGGTGCATGTAGACACGAGCGGGGGTGATGTTCCAGTCGTCGTAGTTGGGCATGGGCCACCCTAACGGTCAGTGCTGAACAGCGCGAACAGGTCCAGGATCTCATCGGGGTCGTCCGAGTCGTCCTCCACCTGGGCTTTTCCTCCGAACAACTCCACCACCAGGTTGGCGTTCTCGAGTTTCCAACGTTCCTGTTCGGCCTTCAACTGCACCCGGGCATTCGACGAACGGCTCATCGTGAGCGCCCACTCCCGACCAGGATGGATCACATCCCAGTTCGACGCCTTGCCGTCACTCCGCTTGGACCCTGGGTTGTTGTTGCCGAACCCAGTGAAGGCTCCTCGAATCCAGAGGGGGTCGTAGTGCTCGTGGAACAAGGCTTCTGTCCACACCGCCCACGCCGCAGTCAGGGGGAGAACTCGGACCGTGAAGTGGTCCAGGTCCAGGTTGTAGGCGTTGTTGATGCTCTTGAAGTGGGACTTCAACCGGGTGCCCACATCTCCATCCGCCTTGCCTATGTAGATGGGGATCCGGGAATCGGGTGAGCGGATGCTCTGGTAGAGAGCGAACGGTCCGTTGTAGTAGAGCGCGTACACACCGCCATGCCCGAAGGATCTCCGGCGAACATCGCGGAGGGGAAAGGCACGGCGGCTCTCGAATTCCTCGAGCATGCGGCGAGCAATCTCGTTGTTTGGGTCTGGGTTGTAGACCTCCCCAAGGATTTGCCCACCCATGTAGAACCTCGTGCCACCTCCTACACGGTCAGGGCCTAAGGTTGACCCCCTGAAACGCGAGAGGCCGGGGTGGTTTCCCACCCCGGCCTCTACCGTTGAACTTCAGCCGCTACGCGATCAGCGAGTGATCGTGAGGCGGGTGAGGCCCTTCGGGTTGTACGCGCCGATGCCGAGGTTCTCGAAGATCGAGAAGCCGATCGTGCGGGCCTTCGGGTCGTCGGCGGAGAGCACGGTCAGTTCGGTACGGACCGGGATCCGGCCGAACATCTCGGGCTCACAGCAGACGTACACGGTCCCGACGGGGACGAGACGGCTCACGATGATCTGCGCGCCCCAGAGGTTCGCCATCAGACCGGTCTTGAGCAGGTCGCGCTGGCTCTCGATGTCCAGGATGTCCCGGCCGAACTTGCGGAGGTCCGCGTAGTCCCGGGCGTTCATGAACACGCGAGCGACCCGGAGGTCGTTACGCTCGATGAGCGCGAACGCATCCGCGAGGACCGCACCGGAGACCGGGGCGACGACGGGAACGTCCGGGTTCTCACCACCAGCGATCGAGTCGAACCCGTTCGTGGCGATGGCATCGAGAACCGCGAACACGCGCTCGTCCTCGGCCGCCTGGATCTGGGCCCGACCGAGATCCTGGGCGCGCTCGATGAGATCGTAGCGGCGCTCCTTGATCTGGGTGAGGGGGATCTCGGGGTTGGAGGCGATCTCGAACAGGGGGAAGATCACGCGCCGGGGCTTGGTGATGGCGAGGATGTTCTCCCCCTCCTCACCGACCACGTAGGCGGTCACGTCCGGATCCTTGTCGTAGATCGGGAGCGCACCATCCGGAAGCTGCTCGACCAGGAAGGTCTTGCGGCCGACGGCGGTGTAGTCGCGGCGCAGCCGGAGGGGCTGCGTCATGGAAGCGGCGAGCTTCGCGCGACCCTGGGGGGTCTTGATGTAGTCGCCGATGATCTTCGCCTTGACGGCGTTGGATGCACCAGTCATGGGTTCCTCCTCAGATCCGCTGATCGAACACGATCTCGTTCTGGATCGAGTCCGCAGGCATCTTGAGGATGCCGATGGTGGTGGATGCCGTGAGCCCGTGCTCGACTTCGGCGGTGATGGTGGCGACATCGAGAGAGACGACGGCGGCACCGGCGGTGTTGATGGCCGTGCGGGGCATCAGGTAGCCGTTGCGCGAGGCAACGAGTTCCTGGCCGACGGTGTAGTTGAGGTCGTCACCCTGGGCGATGCCAGCGACCGCAGCGAGGGCCTGGGTCTCGTACAACTGGTTGCCGTAGGTGCCCTGCGCCGAGACGTAGGGGCCCTTGCCCGAAGCCGCAGCGGGCTGGTTCTCGTAGGCGTTGCCCGCCGCCGAGTTGATGAACAACCCGAGGGGACGAACGAACGTCTCGTGAACAGCGGACGCGAGCGACTCGGCGTTGCCGCCGATGTAGTTCGAGCCCTGGTCGGGACGGGTGAAGGCCACCGAGCCGGACAGAACGCCGAGCACCGAGGTGTCGACCTTGTCGGAGATGGTGGTGGTGGGGGTCGTGACGATGGGGGGGTTGGTCTGGGTGAACGCATCGTCCGTCAGGATGCCCACGGTGTTGCGAACACCAACGTGGAGAATCCGGAGGGCCGACGAGGACTCCGTGAACCCGCCGCTCGCCTGTCCAAGCATTGGCATGTGTGCCTCGCTCTTTGTTTACAGGAAGTGGAGGAACGTTCCGGCGGGCAGGGGGATTCCTGACCAACCTTCTCGTCTATATGGTTTGGTTTATAGGGTCTTTATCGAAGGTTTCTTGGCGAAGGTTTGAAGTTCGGTCAGAAACCCCGGAACTCGACTCGGAGGGGAACTTTGTCCCCTCCGAGTCGAATCAGATCAGCCCTGGAACGCCTTGCGGACGTCGGGAGCGGACTCCCAAATCTTCGAGAGTTCGTCGATGTCGGAGCGAGCCCCGGCGGTGCGAACCTGCGTCCCCACCGTCTTGGCACCGGCACCGGCCTTCTTGGGCTGGGGGCGGAGCTTCGCGTCGGCGGCGGCCTTGGCGACAGCGGCCTTCTTGCCCGCGTCCTCCTCGGCAGCCTCGTCCTCGATCTCCTCGTCCTCACCCTCGGCGGCGTCGTCGCCCTCCTCCTCGACCTCCTCCTCGTCCTCGGCCTTCTTGGCCACCTTCACGTCCGAGGCGAACAGCGAGGCGAGAACCTCGTCGTCACCGCCCTGGAGCATCGGGTCGCCGAGCAGGCCCATGGGGTCGTCGATGGCGTCCATCGAGATGTCCATGTCGTCCTCGAGGTACTGGGCGAGGGACTTGCCCGCCTCGACCGGAGCCTCCGCCTTGGCGGGAGCCTCGGCGACGGCCGGAGCCTCCGCCATCTTGGCTTCCTCGGCGAGCATGGCCTGGAGCATGGCCTCGGCCTCCGCCTCGGCATCGACCGGGGCTTCCGCCTTCTTGGCCTCCTCCTTCAGCATCTCGGCGAGCATGGCCTCCTCGGCGTCCACCGGGGCCTCAGCCTTGTGGCCACCGCCAGCCTTCATCTCGGCCAACTGGGCCTGGAGGCCCGCCAGCATCGACATGACCTCGGCCAGCTTGTCGTCGGAGGCCGACTTCTTGGAAGCGGTCTCCTCGACCTCCTCCTCCTCCTCCTCCTCCTCGACCTCCTCGCCGTCCTCGCCAGCGAGCATCTTGCGGAGGAGCTTCTCCGGATCTTCCTTCGCGGCCTCGAGACGACGGAGGGTCGCCGCGAGACGGGCATCGGGGAGATCCATGAAGTCGAGGGCCTGGTCCTCGATCATGCTGGTCGCCACCTTGTCACCGGCCTCGGCCGCAGCGGTGATCTCGGAGCCGAGAACCGCCGAAGCGATGCGGAGGCACTTGGCCGCCTTGTGCTCGACCGCCACGCGGAGGTCGGAGGCGTTCTTGGCCGGAGCGCCGGGCTGGGTCGCCGGGTGCTTGTAGCCACCGTCGTCCACGGGAACGGCGGGAGCCGGGCTGGTGCGGTACGGACCGGGGTGCGGATCCTCGGCCCACGAGGACGTGTCACCGTTCTCGTATGCCGCAGGCTGCGTCGGGTCCGGGTAGCCCGCCGGGTGGGTGATCCCCTCGTCGGGGGTCTGGGGGTGAGCGGACGCGCGCTTGGCCTCAGCGGCCTTGCGAGCAGCCTCCTCGACGGGAAGGACGGGGCCGGTGGCCGACTTCCCGCCCCATGTCATGCGTTGACGATTCATCGTCATCTCCTGTTCTTTTCGGGGGTGGAATTGCGGTTGGCAACGCCTTCCGCGTTGGTGAGGATCCGACCGAGTCGGAGCAGAGCCCGACCCTCGGACAATCCGAGGGCCCGGCCCATCGCATCCCGACATGCGGTGAGAAAGCTCTCGGTCGAACTGAACTTGGACAAAGGCCCCACGGTCAGAGCCGCTCGGTACACGCCCACCGGAGCCTTGACCCCGAAGGACTCATCCAAGATGGCGATCTTGTTGATCAAGTCCGCGTCCGAAGATGCGGTCTTGATCATCGCCATCACGGAAGCTGCGTAGGCGGTGCGAGCAACCCGAGTTGCATGGGCCACCTGAACGTTGTCGTTGGGATGGGCGGTCGACTCTTCGGGAGAAGGCTTCTTGTCCTTCTTCGCGGCCTCGTCCGACACCTTCTTCTCGATCCGTTCCATGATGGTTGAGAGGATCCGATCCTCCAACTCATCGAACTTGGTGGGCGGAGCCGGAGCCGGTGCGGCCTCCCCCTCTCCACCACCCTCATCGCCACCCTCACCAAAGTCGAACTGGGCACGACGGTCGGACACCTTTCCGACCACGGCGCGATCCTGGATCACGACTTCCGCCTCGGAGGCGGCCTTGACGCGGACATCCGAGCCGTTCACCCACTGGGGCGGCGGGGAGGAGAGGATCTCCTGCATCCGGTTCGCCGTGCGAGCGTTGAGGGCCTCGGGGGAGATGATGTTCCGCATCACCGCGCCAGTGAACGCCGGAGAGGCGACCCACGAAGCCTCGATGAAGGTCACACCGCCTGTCGGATCTTCGGACTGGTGACCGCAGAGTTCTGCGATGCGGTGGCGGCGACCACGCTCATCGAGGAACACGTTCCCCTTCGCGTACTTGATGCACTCGCACAGTTCGGTCTCATCGACCGCAACGTTGCCGCACTTCGTACAGGTCGTGAACTCGACCGAACAGCCCATCGACAGGGTGCCCAGTCGCTCCTCCTCGATGTCCGCCACCAGGTCCGCGTGCTTGCGGTCGGTGGCGACGAGGATGTCCACGTAGATGGAGTCCCCGATGTCGCGAGCCACCGCGTCGATGATCCGCCCCTTGGACAGATCCTCCACCTGAACGTGCTCGAGGAAGTTGTGCGCGCCGATGAGCGTCCGGTAGGACTTCAGCAACACCGCCCGATTGAAGCAATCGAGGTTGTTGTTGATGTACTTGTCCGTCTCGGCGGTCACCCGGAAATCCGCGAACTTCCGGTTGATGCGACGACTGCCTTCCTTGACGGAACCGAGCTTCACACCCGGGACCTCGACGGCATCGACCGAAGCCACCAGGGTGCAGTGGCTCAGGAGGTACTTCGAGGGATCGAACGCCTGACCCAGAATCTCGGAGGCTTGCGCCGCAAGGTTCTGGTTCGGCTGGCCGTTGACCTTGGCAGCGGTACGAACCTTCGTCCACCCACCGGGGGTGGCCCGAGGATGAACGACGATGGCGTTGGCAGTACGGAGGAATCCCATAGCTACGACGCCTCGACGCCAAGGATGGCGTCACGTTCGATGAGGAACAGGCAGGAGGGGCAACCGTACAGCCGCTCGCTCCGACCCTTCATCCGACGGTAGATGGCCCGCTTGAGCGCAGCCTTCTTGCACTTCGGACAGTTGTAGTGACCCGAATCGAGTTCTTCCGCCGTTGCCCGGTAGCGCCGGTCGGCAGCCGCCCAGTAGAGCGCCTGCTTCACGAAGGCATGGGCAACGCGGCCGACGGACACTGGGGACGGCGTGTGGCCGTGGCCGTGAGCCTGGGGGACAGGGCCACCAGGCACGGACACCGTTCCCGCACCACCGGGGACGTAGCCGTCGTGCGGCGGGTTGGGCTCGCCCTCATGGTTGAGGCGCTGAAGCTCCTCCACACCGTACCGCTTCGCACCCTGGGGGAACTCAACGTCCACCATCCCGATGCCCGGGAACACCGCCACCACGCGACCCGCAAGGTCACGATTCGCCCCGTAGGGGATCACGCGATCCCCCACACGGAACTCGGCCGCAAGGGCCTGGTAGTCAGCACCGGCAGAACGGTTGGTCAACGTCGCTCCCTTTCAGCGCGCGAACAGGTCGTAGCCGTACTTCTTGGCGAAGGCGGTCTTCTCGACCTCCTCCTCCTCGACCTCGACCTCCTCGGCCTTCTTGGAGGCTTCCTTCTTCTCCTCACCCTCGACTTCGGCCTCCTCCTCCTCGACCTCGACCTCCTCGGCCTTCTTGGAGGCTTCCTTCTTCTCCTCAGCCTTCTCCTCGGCCTCCGCCTTGGCGGGAGCCTCCTCGGCCTTCTTGGAGGCTTCCTTGGCGGCGTCCTCCTTCTTGCCGAGGCCCTTCACCGCGTCCGCGACGATGGAAGCGCCGAGAGCGACCAGTTCCTTGAGGGAGCCACCGCCCACCATCTTCTGGAACTCGAGGAGCGCCACGGGAGACGAACCGTCCACCCCAGCCACGACTTCCTTCAGGTAGGGGATCTGCTCGGAGACAGCCTGGACCACCTTGTCCGTGGCGACCACCACCTCGGGCTCGACGATGCCCGTGGCCTGCTGAACGAGCGACAGGTCACGGAGCTTGCTGACCGCATCGGTCTGCTTCTTCACGTCACCCGCCAGAGCCTTGATCTCGGACATGTCCGAGGCCGCGAGCTTCGCGTGGAGCATCGTGAGGACATCCGCGAGGTCGGAGAGAGCCGACATGGCCGCGAGACGACGGAGGCGAGCCTTGCTGGCGGAGACGAAGAACCCGATGTCCCCACCCTCCTGCTTGTCGCGAAGCTGCTGGAAGTTGATCTGGGTGAAGTGACCCGCCATCCACGCCTCGACCGGCGGGGTGATGATCTCCTGGGGGCCGGACTTCTTGTCGGCGATGGCGTTGGCGTCGAAGCCGGACTCGCCGTGGTCCACAGAAAGACCGGTCTCGTCCTCCTGAGCCTTCTTGCCGCGAGCCTTCTTCTCCTCGGCCTTGACCTCGGACTCAGTCTCGGCCTTGGCGTCCGCCTCGCCCTTCTTCTTCGAGGACTTCTTGTCCTCAACCTTGTCCTCGGCCTCGCCCTTCTTGGAGGACTTCTTCTCCTCGACCGGGGCCTCTGCCTTCTTGGCCGCCGTCTTGGCCGAGGCTTCCTTCCCCTCCTCCTTCTCCTCCGCCTTCACGTCCTCACCGTCGGCCTTCTCCTCGGCCTCGGCGAGCTTGATCGCGTGCTTCTCGACGTGATCGGACATCGCGTCGCAGTAGTAGGCGAACCGGAGGGCGTACTCCTCGGGAATGCCGAGGATGGCGTGCTGCTCCTGGAACAGAGCAGCGATGCGGTCCAGGTCAGCGGTGACCGCGCGAGCGCCAAGCCGGGTCAGGTGTGGGGTAGACATGGAATCCATCCTCCGGATGCGGTGGGTCTGTAGAGCGGGCGGGCCCGAAGACGGCAGACCCTTCGCTGATATGGGGGCGGTATAGACAGACTATCCAAAACCCTGTTCAAGTTTCTGGGGGTTTGGAGTTAGGCGGGCCAGCCTGAAACTCCCGAGGGGCACTTTACCCACCCTCACAACCTTGTGGTTCAGCCGCCCGTGTCCTTGTAGTTCAGCGACAGATCCTTGTCTTTGGCGTCGACATCAGGGTCGTCCTGCACCTTCATGCGTTCCCGCTTGCTGTCATCGCGTGGGGGCTTCTTCGATGGGCTCTGCCGAACCAATCGTGCTGCCTCCTCCTCCTCACGCTCACCCTGAGTCTTGGTCGCCACTCGACGAAGCCATGCAGACGCGACTCGTTCCACAGACGCATCCTTGAGGTTGTCGATGACCGTCCCGTCCTTCATGTAGGCGTCCTCGAGTCCTGGCACGAGGTACTGGGTCCTCAACGTGGATGCCTCGTGGCCGACCGCATCGGCTGTGGCCTCGAGGGCCTTCTTGAACTCCTCCTTGAGGATCTTGTCCTTCTCCTTCCGACCCTTGGGGAGTTCGGGTCCCTTCTTCCGCAACGTCCGCAGTTGCTCTTGCATCTCACGGTTGGCGTGGAACCCCCGGAGATCCTTCGCGGTCACGTCGAACGGCTTGAGGTAGGCGTTCACATCCCGCGAGGTGATCTTCACGGGGCCATCCGCATCCTCAGACCCGAACGAGAGGATGGGGTCGTCGGGGGACTTGTCCTCGCAACACCCCTTGAGAGCCTTCACGAGCTTGGCGTCGTCAACGACCTTCTCGTGCTTCACGCCAGACTTGCCCACGTACTTGATGGTGGCCTTCCCCTTCCCGAAAGTCAGGTGCTTCTTCAGCCAGCCTGTGACCCCGAAGTGTCCCTCGTCGGCGGAGTCGTCGTTCCCGACCCGCTCGAACGTGGCGTCGATGAGGGCGATGGCGAGAGCCGTCAGGCGGGTCTTGTCGTCATCCGCATCCAGATCGTCGTGGACCTGCTTCCGCAGATCCTTCATGGAGTGCCGGAGCTTCTCGACCCGCTCGGCCTTCTCCTTGTTGCGGTTGGCGATCTGGCGGGGACCGTACACGTAGACGGTCGTGGTGCCCGACCCGTCGGCCTTGGGTACCTTCTTCTTCTCCTTGTACTTGCCCTCGGCGGTCCGCTCCCTCCACAAGCCGCCCCGCTCGTTGTACCTCGCCACCGCCCACTGGCTCGCGGGGGGCGACGGCCACTGCCCCTCCCACTCATCGCGCGCCTCATCGAGAACGTCCTCCCAGAGAGACTCGTCCTCGGGGTCCGCCTTTCGCTCACCCGCCGTTCGACCGGCCTTGGGGTGGAACTCCACCCCCATCCACTCGTCAGTCCGCCCACCCCAGTAGATCCGGTAGTCGGGGAACTCAGCCTTCAGACCAGCCAGCACCGCATCGTAGGCGCGGTTCTCCTCCAGCCTGGGAGAGAACTCCACCATCGACGTGCGGTCCACGAGCAGAACGCCGCGCTTGATGTGGGCGTGGATGCCGAGGTCCGTGAGGAACTCGAGCGCCATCTCCTCGGGAGACACTGCGGCCGTTCGAGTCAACCACCGGGAGGCCACCTTCTCCTCGGGGGGCGTGACGTGCCGAACCCGGAACAGACCCATCACCCGGTTCTTCTTCCGACCCTTGGGTACAGGCTCGATCTCGATCATCGGGATGCCCCGCTCGTCAGTGAAAATGCGGACGAGCTTCCCAGGCTTGTTCTGGAACTTCCCGTAGGTGATGAGATCCCCGACCCTGAATCCAGGAAGGGCCTCACTCGTCGGGAAAGAGATGTGCGTAGGTTCGGAGAAACTCTCGAGCCCAGCGAATCTTGTCCTCCACACGCTGTCCTGATGGCTGTGACTCGGACCAAAGTTCGAGATTGGAGAGCCGGTTGTCCGCGCGCTGTCCGTTGCGGTGATGCACGTTCTCGCCGGGCAACAGTGCCCGACCGAGATGCTGCTCCATGATGTGCCGGTGCTCCAACGTGCTGCGACCCTCGACACTGATGTACCGGTAACCATCCGCCTTGACACATCCCGCACCTGGGGATGCTTTGAATCGTGCCGTGGGGCTTTCATACTTCCACCACGCGGTGTAGTGACTTCTACAAAAACCCTTGGCGACGTGGGGTTTCCCGCATCCGTCGATGATGCAGACAGTACCCGAAGGTACGTCTGGACCTCGAATTCGGCGTCCGGCAGGGGGAGCATGTTCGGCACAACACCCCCGTTTGACGGCGGGTCTGTCACACGAGTTGTCGCGACACTTGGTACGTTGAGGCATGCCCTACTTTCGATATAGGAACATGACCGTGAGTCGCCGACGTTGAAGTAGGCCCCCTGCTTCCCGGAGGCCACCCGTACCTGTGAAGCGACGGACAGGAGCCCCTTGCGGACTTCACGCACCTTCTGGGCGATGAACTCGAAAGGCAACCCCTCCTGGACGGCCCGCTGCACCCGGCGAATCTGGTCGGCCAGGCCACCCAACAGCGACGTGAACCGCTGGTCCACGTCGAGGGTGACCGCCTCCTCGGCGAGCGCCTCGGTGGTGAACAGGTGCTTCCAGATGCAGTCGGGACACCGCTTCCGGGGATGGAACAGGTGGTCCTCGAGCAAGACCAGTTGCTTGAACATCTCCCGGACGTTGAAAGCCGGGTCGAGGATGGGCAACAGCCCGTCCGACCCCTTCTTCACGACCTTGGTGTCCCCGTTGGTCTTGATCGACAGATCCTTGTACTCCAGCACCTGAACCTCGATCTTGGCTTTGCGGCCCTCGGGCATCCGGTCATCCAGACCGAGCCACTTCACCTTGTCAGGCAGCAAGTAGAGGATGAGCTTCTTCTCGGTGAGGTCGAGCACCATCTGGGTGGTCGTCCGCATGTTCTTGGCCGAACGGTCGTCCCGCACCATCTCGGTGGACTCCCACCTTTCCTCGCGGGCCTTCAACAAGGCGGGGGCGATGTCGTCCGGGGAGTTGACTTCGGACAACACCCGCTCGGCCTCCTCCTGCCGAGACTTCGAGGAATCCTCCCGCTCACCTTCGACGTACCCCGCATCCGAGAACTCGACGCCGTGGTTCGTCCGCACGAACAGCTTGTCGAGAGGGAGGTCGTCGTACTCGAGGTCGTTCGAGTCGGGCATCTCGACGTAGTAGGACTTCTTGCCGTCGGAGATGACCGTGTGGCCCTTGAGGCCGCCCTTGTACTCCCGGATGGACTTTGCGGCCTTCGCCACCGTCTCCTGGGCCAACGCCTTCAGGATCCGTTCGCCGTCCCCGAGCTTCTTCCCGGTGCGCTCTACAGTGTCCCGCTCGGTCTCATCGCGGGACACCATCAAGGCTGCGTTCACGATGCCGATGCCGAACTCGTTGAGCCCCTCGACCCACCCCGTGAACTCGTCCTCGAGGTAGGCCACCTCGACGCCGTCCTTCACCTCGTGGACGACCCGAATCTCGGGAAGGTAGTTCCGGTCCCGGTTCTTGAGGAGGCAGTAGGAGTCGCCGAAGGTGCCCGCAGCAACGATGCAGGCCGTCCTCGGCATCGAGGCGACATGGCGGGCGGCGATGCGTTGGACGAGGGAGGGGTAGGCCACAGTCGAGGCTCCACCTCCCACCCTCCATAGAGCGAGTATCGAACCCCGGGGCTACCGGCGGGCGATTTCGCGACGGACTTCTTCCGTCAGCGTGGCCGGGCTCAAGGCCAACGCGGGCTGTTCCAGCATCAGCCGCCGAGCGGTCGGCGCGAGGATGCCCCGGTCCTTGGGCGGGAGGTTGAACTCCTCGATGAGGGCCATGTTGTCGATGGGCGGGGACTTCAGAGCCGCGAGGAACGTAGACGCCTGCTGTCGCTCCATGGGGACCGTGATCTCACGGAGACGGCCCTGCTGTTCCGGGGTCAGGAACGAGAGGGCCTTGTCGCCGAGTCCCAGTCCCGCCAGGTCGAGCAGAAGCTGAACGTCCTTGTCCACCGTCATCTGTCCGGCCATGAAGGCCGCGAACGGCTTCTCCGTGCGGATCATGTCCGCCAGCACCTCGATGAGCCCCAGTGACCTCATCACGACGAGGGCTTCTCGCGCCTTGGGCGTGTCCAGGATGTCGCGGACGAGGATGTTCGCCACAGCCTCCCACGGCATCTCCTTGAGCTTGCCCGCGTTCCGCTGGATGGCGGACACCACATCGGACGACAGCTTCAAGCTGTACTTCACGAAGAACTTGATCGCCCGGAGCATCCGGGTTGGGTCATCCGTGAACGTCCGATCGGGGTCGAGCGGCGTGTGCATGAGCCGCTCCTCGAGGTGCTGACGGCCCAGGCCCGTGAGGTCGATGACCTCGGCCTTGTCCGGCCCCTCGGTCAGGTCCAACAGACGCCACAGGAGCGTGTTGAACGTGAACTCCCGACGGAACACGTCCTCCTCGATGGTCGCGGGCTGCACGTCGGTGGGCTTGTAGCCCTTCCCCTTGCCGCCGACACCGCTGTACGACTCCTTGCGGGCGTTCGCGATCTCGATGACCTCGCCCTGCATGTCCTCACCGTCGAGGTTCCAGAACCCCGAGACCGTGAGGATGGCGACGCCGTACTGGTTGGTCGTGAGGTTCGTGGCGGCGGGAATGGCCCGAGCCACCTGCTGTGCGAACCACTCGGAGTTCTTCCGGCCCCCAAGGGTCACGGAGTCCACAACCACGTCGATGTCCTTGATCGGCTGTCCGATCAGGAAGTTGCGGACGGCCCCGCCCACCACGTAGACGTGCTCGGCCACCCCCAGGCGCTTGGCGATGCCCGACAGGAACTTCATCAGCGCGATGGAGCGACGGTGCTCCTCCGCGTTGATGAACCGATTGGCGACTCGTTGGGTGATGTCCATGAGCCCTGTACGCACCAGGGGCTCCTACCTGAACCGGGCGTGCTTCTCGATCTTCTCGAGCTTGTCGTAGTACGCCGGATCCTCCGTGAGGTGATCCATCGCGATCTCCTCGGCCAGAGCGGGATCGTCGGTGTGCTCCATCTCGATCTTCTTCCCCTTGGCGATCTGCTTCGGGTCGAAGTCGGAGGGCTTCTTCTTGTCCCCCAGTCCGCCAGGCACCTTGTCCTCGCGAGCCTGCTTGGGCATCACGGTGAACTGGCCGTTCCCGTACTGGTTCACCTTGAACGGCTTCTTGTGCTTGAGCATGTCGATGAGGTCAGACACTGCCAGCGCGTCCATCGCCTCCAGCGTCTTGTCTGGGGGGACCATCTCAGAGGTCAGCCAACCCCCACGACGCGCCTGCTCGATGAGCACCTTTACGTACTGAAGCTGTGCCTCAGTGGGGGACTTCGCCTGGCGCAAGAGCCAGTTCGAAGCCACCCGTCGAGACGCCGTCTTGAGCGGGAGCGGAAGCGACTCGGGTGTGTAGGTGCCGAGAGCGATCTCCACAGGCTTCGAGATCCCCCACACGGCGACCGACCGGATGTCCCACGTCCCCTTCGGGGTCACGCCGTTCCAGATGTACTTGGCCCCCGCGTCCTCGATGTACGCCAACGTGACGTGGGGGAAGAAAGCCAGAGGGAAGCTGTGCTTGACCGTGAACCCGGCCTCCTCGAGAGCCAGCCACACCCGGTCCCGGAGTTCGGCGACATCGCGGGAGAACCGCACCCGACTGTAGAACACCTGGCGGTTCTGGTGGGGGTGGACGAAGTGGTCCACCTCATCCAACGTCGCCAGGATGGGCGACGGCTCGTTGGCGAGCACGTTCATCACCGTGGAGACGAACAACTCCTCCTTCGCCTTGGGCACCTCACCCACGTAGAGGAGCGTGATGTGGGGTGGAGAGTCGTCCTCGGGCTCGAGGCCCGGGAACTGGGAGGCCAGGGACGGCGGCAACGGGAGGAACAGCCCCACCCGTGAACCATCGCCAGTCTGCTTCCAAGCTGCGGTACGCATCATGCCTCCAGTTCCATCAGGGCCTGCTCCGCACGGACGAGGAAGCGGTCCAGTAGGTCATCGCCATCATCTTCGAGGTTCCGGGCGTACTCGTCCCAGAGGGCACGAAGCTCCGCCAGGTCCACGTCGGGAAGGTCGAGCACCTCCTCCATGTCCACCTCGAAGGCGTCCATGATGGCGTCGACCCACAAGTTGCGGGGCCAGTTTCCGTCGTCCTCGAACGGGATGCCGGACTCGGCCAGCACCTCCAGGACTTCCTCCGGGGTGGCGGCCCGATTCAGCTTCTCGCGGAAGGTGATGTCCACGAAGTCCGCCGCGTCGAAGTCCAGGACGAACGGAGCCACCATCGACCCGACGCGGCCCTTCGGGTTGATGTAGCCGTACTCCTGCTTCGCGTCAGGCACCTGGACCTCCCACATCCCGTCCCGTCCCAGGAAGAACACGGCCCCACCGTGAAGGCGGATGAGACGGTCCATCATCTTCGAGGGGTTGGGGTAGCCCAAGCCCATTCCGGACCACAAGACATCGGCCAGCATCTGCCACTGGCCCTCGGCGACGAGCTTGTGGAGTTGCTCGGGGGCGATGACGTACAGCGTGGCGGTGTCGGTCTGCACCATCGCGGCGGTCTTGGCGGGCTTGTAGGTCTTCTTGAAGATGTCGGCGTCGATAGGCCACCGTTCGCCCTCGATGCCCTCGGCCAACCAATCCCCGGCCTTGCCCTTCATGACGCCCTCGAGCGTCTCGACCTCGAACGGCTCGTCCATCCGAACCGCCTTGATGGGTTCGGTCTTGAGGAAAGACCCCTCGAAGTCGATCTCGGTGTTCTCCGTGATCTTCCGACGGGCGACGCGGGCGGCGGACGGGTTCAATCCAACCTCGACAGCTTGTCGATGAGGATCTCCTCCCACTCCTCACCCAGTCGAAGAACGTGCTTGCACGGACCGACCCGACGACCGTTCTGCTGCCAGTCGGGGCAGTCGCAATGGTGACCGGGAGAGGGGCGGAGGGTGATCCAGGGGTGGTACACATCGGTGACCCCCTGGGCCTTCGACCACACCCGGTCCCCGTCGTACCGCATCTCAAGGATCTTGATGTCCGAGGTTCGGCCAAGCCGACGGGCTTCACCGCGAGCCTTCAGGCGACGCATCAGGGCAAGCTGCACCTTGAGTTCGTTCTCGTCATCGCCAGGGTCGGGCGGCGTGAAAGCCGCCATGAACCGGGAGGCGACGCGGGTGATGCTGTCTTGCATGGAACTCGTCCTCTCGTGGTGACGAAGGAGATAGCCGCTCTACCGACACAGGGGTTCAGCCAGGCGGCACTTTGGCGTAAGGGAGGCATGACTCGTAGCGCCTACGCCATCCACGAAGCCATCAGCACTCTCCGCGAAGCAGAGGTGGCCGGTCCGTGGAGGGAGGACAAGGACTCCTTCTTCAGAGATCACGTCCTGTCCGGCAAGACCTATGCGGAGGTCGTGGTTCACCACCAAGAGGAGGGCGACGGGCTCAAGTACCGCGTCTTCGGTCAGGACACGGACGACCCCACGGACCTCGGGGTGTTCCTCGACTTCGAGGAAGCCAAGCAGGCGGGCGATGCCTACTTGCGGAACAAGGGGGTGGTTCTTCTCGAACCCGACCCAACCACCCGCATGTTGGCCCCGAAGGGGAACGATCCCGGCCTCCTCTACGACAAGGACTTCGGGGACAACCGGGACTGTGAGTGTGGACACCCCTACTACCGCCACTTCGACACCTACGAGGACATGTCCCCGGTTGGGTGCAAGTACTGCGGTTGGCGGTGCGAGGGCTTCCGGCTGAAGCCAGGCGCTTAGAACCTGTTCCCGCCCTCGGGCTTCGGCTTCGTGTACCGAAGGTTGATGCTCTTGGCGATCTTCTCGATGGCGTCCGACTGGTTGGGGTCGGCCAACGCACGGCCGATTTCGCCGTACATCCCGCGAAGGACTTCGTTGAACAGCGGGTCGTTCACGGTGTAGAGGTCGCGCTCGATCTTCTCGCGCGTCGCCACCGGGTCGATGTTGAGGAGTTCGAGGATCACGTCGATGTCCAGCGACCCCTTCTGGTAGAGGTTGAACAGCGCGTCGAACGTGTCCTGGTTGTCCCGGAGCGCGAGGCGGGTGAACGACAACTTCGGGTAGATGACCGCCTCGTTGCCGTCCTCGTCCTCCTCGATGAAGCCCATCCGGCGGCACATCGGCTTGAACAGGTACTCCTCAACGAAGTCCTGGAGGAGTTCGCGGAGGAGCATGTACCGGGTGTTGATGACCTCGAGGCTGATCTTGTCGCCCGAGTAGCTGGACTCGCCCGTGAGGAGGCCCTCGGTGACGCCCAGGCCCGCGTAGAGTTCGCGGTTGGTCATGTCCATCTCGGCCGTGAGGTCGAGAAGACGCTGATCCGAGCCCATCTCCTCCCAGTTGATCTGGAAGTTGGCGATGATCGAGAAGTCCGGGTCCTGCAAGGCCATGTCGACCTGTTCCCGGAGGGCCTCGGTGTCGGCGGCGTCCATATCCTCCGCCCACACCACGCGGATGGGCGTCATGTGTCGGGAGGCGATGCTGGCGTTGGCCTGGCGCAGCTTGTCCCAATGCACGAGCGTCTGGAGACACCGCCCGAGGATGGAGTGTCCCCGCTCGGCGTAGTCCGACTTCTTGTTGGACATGCAGTAGACGAACGACCCCGCGTCCGGGTCCGTGCCGAGGGGGATGTTCGTCCCCTCCTTCACAGCGGCCACCACGTCTGGGGGCATCGTCTCGACGATGCGGGCTGCCCGCTCATCCCCCGTGTCGGCCCGCTCGATGATGCGGCGAGTCTTGGCGTCGGGGACGAGTTCCATCAGGCGTGCATCAGTGAAGTTGAACGACTCGGACTTCACCTGCTCGGGTGGGAGACAGCGGATGGCTGTCCAGCCCTTGTAGTTCTTCTTCAGCCACGAGATGACTTCGCCGTTCCCGTGGCGTTCCCGCTTCTCCTCACGGATGGACCCGTCGTCCTGGAGAACGGGGATCACATCGTAGAGAAGCTCCTCGGGCATGTCCGGGTTGTTGTCCTCGGCGAAGATGTAGACCTCGCCGATGAGGTGGTACTCGTGGACGATGGACATCAGGCGGTGGAGGAGCTTGACCTGGCGAGCCCACTTCTCGCAGAACCGCGTCGCGGCGAGAGCGATTTCCCGATCCTTGGCCTTGGGCAGGTTGAGCCGAAGGCGTGAGAGCGGAAGCTCGGTGTGGAGGTCAATCGCCTGGCCGACGAACGGGTTGTGTTCGTAGAAGAACCGGTAGTAGGCCCACTGCTCGGCCCGGCTCTGGGGAAGCTCGAGGAAGTCGGTCGAGAGTTCTGGGCTGTAGAAGTTGCCGAACGAGGCGTCGATGGTCCCCGAGGTGCCCAGACCTCCGCCCGTGTAGGCGAGCTTCATGGCGGCGACCTTGGGGAGCCGCTTGGGCTTGCCTGTGGTCACCTTCGGACGGGGACGAACCGTGCCAACTTCGGTGGCGTCCTGGGGCTCCGCCGAGGACGTGGCCGCGAGCCGCCGACCCGGAGTCGCCGGGGCCTCCGCTGCGGGGAGGCTCCGGCCATTGATGGTGCGTCGCTTACCGGCCATCTCGCACCCACCCAGTCAGGTAGAAGAACCTGAACCACCTCGAACCCGAAGGTTCGGGCAACGTGAGGAAGTCAGTCGTCAGTTCGGGGGTGTAGAAGCCGGGGATCATGCAGCACCTTCTTCCTCGAGCCCATCGGACTCGGGTGGAGGCTCCGGTGCGGGAGCAGGAACCGGGGGCTCGTAGGGGGCCGTGGGTTGCAGATCGGGGTCTGCAAAATCGAACCCTGGGGAAACGCGCCGAATGCTCTGGGTTGCGCCGAGTGCCCGTTCCAGGTCCCGCCGCACACGGGCCACGTATGCCTGACCGTACTGATCGTTCTTGCGGGCGGTCTGACACGCCAAGAGAGCCTGCATCAACGCCCGCTCTGCCTTGGCGACGTGAGACTGAATCTCCCGGTCAAGCGGCGAGTTCGAGAGGCTGGCTCGGAGACGGCTCATCAGAAGTGGACATCCACACCCAGTCGGTTGGCGTTCCGAGTGCTGGGGACTGCCGACACAATACCGATGACCACGGGAGTCGTGACTCCCGCCAGGGCCAGTTGCACATCGCTGTCGTTGCAGAGGAGCCCGTTCTCGCTGATCTTCAAGTCCTGGTTGAGGCTGTAGGTGATCGGACCCCCGCTTCGGGTGCCGCCAGCCAGCGCCACCGTCTCGAACATCTTGAAATACGCCCGCGTGTTGTCCGCGATCATCGTGACAACGTTCTGGCCGCCGACGTGGGTGGCGGGCTGGTAGCTGGTCCAGTTGTCGTTCGAGCCGAACTCGGGGCCGAAGGTTGAGCCCACCAGGGGGCTGTACCGTTCGCTGGGGAACAGCAGGAAACCACAGGTGGTGTTGCCGTCGCTCACCTCGACCACGAAATCGCCTTCTGTCGAGGTGACGTAGGTCACCCACAGACCACCACGCCACTTGGTCTGGCGCAACGTTGGTCCAGCGGTGACCGGGAGCCGGAGCCCCGGGTACATCAGTTCAACGTCGGCGTCGGTGTTGCCAGTAATCGAGGCCATCACCCACCCCAGTTCGATGCTTTGGTGAAGTGGCCCTTCGAGACTGCCACCTTCAAGGTCTTCTTCAACAGCGTGACATCACGCACAGAGCCGCTGTACACGCGGACCCACGAGCCGCCCGCCCGCTGGAATACCCGCGACACCAGGTCCAACTCGTCGGGCGTAGGAGCCACACCCGAGCCCGAGAAGCTCGAGGAGAGGATCTCCTTGAGGAGACGGTGATGTGCCCGCACAGGGGTGGAAGGTTGAGCCATGACTACCTCCGACCCCAAGGATTGCCCATACCCCCGAGCCCGCCCCGGGTGCCCCCGCCTCCGCCATTCCGACCGAACCCGAGCGTCTTGCCCTTGGGCACCTGGCGTTCTGGACTCGAGCCCGTCTGGAATGCCTTCTTGCGAGCCTGCATCATGGCGCGTTGAGCCACCCGCTGAGCGTTCTGGGTAGCACCCGCCCGGGGGGTGTATCCACCCAGCGCAAGCACCTTGCCCACATGCTGGGACGCCTTCCAGACCATGCGGACAAGAGCGTCGGCCAAGTCGTCGTGCTTCCCCGCAACCTTGGGGGCCTGAACGATGGTCACGTACTTCGACTTGTACTCGGCCTGAAGCTCCAACAACTGCGCGATGTACTCACAGTGTGCGGCCCCATCTGGAATGGGCCAGTCGTAGAGCATGAGCCGCTTGTCGAACATCATGTCCTTGAAGTTCTGGTACATCTGGCTGGTCAGAATCGGCGTGTGATGCACCGACTCGAACTGGCTCAATCCCTTGGCCTGGAGTGCCTGCTCCATCGGGATGCCCGCCCACTGGTCGAAGATCCCTTCGGTGATGTGGAACCTCTTGGCGTGGTCCGCAATCCAGTCAGCGACCTCCTGGAAATCGAGCCGCTCGTAGCTGGCGAAGTCGCCCTCACCCGCCTTGATCGAGTCCACCAGGTCCACGACGATGCGGCCCTGTTCATCGTTGTGGCCGATGGCGATGGCGGTGGCGTCACCCACGAGCGCGATGTCGACTCCCGCGAAGTGCGGCATCCGAGCCGGAGCCCGAGTGCGGGGCCGGAGGTCTGGGTTCACACAGGCCAGCAGATCCTTCTCACCGTCGAGCCAACCTCGAGTCCGGTCCGAGAACTCGGCTCCGAACTCTGTGAAGAACGTCCGGGCGTCCTTCACGTACTCGGCCTCGAAGAACTCAGCCGGGATGGTCGGGTTCACTTCCCAGGTGGCGGCCTGGAACGACAAGCGGTTGTCGCCAACCGAGCCGCCCCGGAACCCATCCCCGAAAAGCTGGTAGAACACGCCCTGCTTGCCCAGTGGCGACGAGATGGCGATGATCTTGGCTTCGACGGGGCCGATGGCCTTCCGGCGGTCGCGCGGGTCCTTGGGAGAGAAGGTCGCGGTAGACGGCACGACGGCGGAGTAGACCGCATCCGCCGACGACTGGCCGTTGTCGGTGAAGTGGGCCATCTCGTCGAGGATGACGACGATGTTACCAGCACCACGAGAGCCCTTGGCGACCGAGGAGCGGAACGTGACCTTGATGGTGGCCTTGGCGCTCGGGTCGTTCTGGTAGCTGCCGTACCGCTCGATGTCCTTCGGGGTCTGGAACCGGGCGTAGGTCTGCGTGTTGTTCGCGGTGTAGGGCGCGAAGAACGAGCAGCCCCGGAAGTACCCAGACACCTTCTGGTAGAGAATGCCCGCCTGGTCCTTGTCCGTCGCGAACGAGATTAGCTGGATGTTCTCGCTCGGCGGCACGCCGTAGTAGGTCTGGGGGTCGCCCTTGGACAGGAGCCGGTACGTCTCGTAGGCCGCGATGCACGACGACATCTCGGTCTTGCCCGAACGACGACCGACGGACAGGACCATCTCACGGCGTTCTTGCCCCTGGATGACTGTCCCGATGTTGCAGCGTCCCTCGGCGAACTGCTTCGCCAAATACTGCGCCTCGGTCATCACCTTCGGGTTCTGACGCCGCCAGTCCGTGATGACGACCCGGTACTTGTAGTAGCCGTCCACGTCCATCAGGTCGGGGTTGTAGTTGGGATGGGTCGTCGGGACGGGGATGTCGAGAGGGAACCCGTGAGGGTTGGTGTCGAGAGGGACCCCGTAGTACGCCTTGAGGATCACGCGCTGGACAGGGAACAGCGCCATGTTGAGGCCCCAAGGAGCCTCGATGAACGTGATGATGTCCACCACGGCGCGGCCAGTCGTGGCATTCGCACGACCAGCCCCCATCGCGATTGAGGCGAGACCTGACGCCACTAGCCCTCCGACATCTTCTTGGTCGCTTCCTTCTGCCAGTCTTCATCCAGACGCTTGGAGAGATTGGCGAACACGGTTTCGATCATCTCGGGGCGGGTGCCCGCAGAGATGAGTGCCTCACGGAACGTGTCCATGATGTAGGAGAACAACCGTCGGAACGCGGGGCTGTCCATGTCCACCGCCCCAGAGGTCATGATCTCCTTCCGCTTGAGGTAGGATTCGCCGACCGCCTTCAGGGCGTTGATGCGCCGCATCGAAATCTGGGAGGTCGGGCTCCCCGTCCGCTCCGCCTCACGACGCTCGAAGGACAGCGAGGCGGCCTCCTCGGCGAGCCCCTCCATCACACGGTCGAGCACATCTCCCGACTCGGGGTTCTGGCGGATGGTGTCGAGAAGGTCGTCCCCCTCGACATGGATCTCCTTGGCCCGGATCTGCTCCGCCACCCGGTCATTGGCGGGAGCAAGGTCGGGCTTCTTCTTGCGTCCAGGACGCCCGGACATCACGATGGGATCGCCGTTACTGCCGATGACGATCTGGTCCGAGTCGGCCACGTCGGCGGGAGCCTTGAACCGCGTCTTGCCGAACTCGTCGATGACTTGCACCCGCGTCGTGCCCGAGGGGAGCGAAGCGAGGATGCTGGCGTTGGTCTGTGCGGGCTTAGGGGTAGGCATGTGTCACCCTACGGCAGGATGTTGGGAGGCCCGATGAAAGGCTCCCCACTGGTGAGCGAGCCATCCGTCGGGGCCAGCGTGAAGTTCGCCACCACCCCGGCGTAGATGTCCTCGAACCGGAGATCGTTCCCCGTAGGACCGAACGGCCCAGTGATGGTGACAAGCGAGCCCACGGCGACAGCCGCGAACTCGGGGAGTGCGTCGATGGCCGCAGCCAGTGCAGTGGCCGTCAGGTCGGTGGTGCCGCCCGGGGTGTAGTCCACGTTCGACGTGATGACGTAGGGACCGAGGTACAGGGTGGCGGAAGCCGTGAAGTCGTTGTCCACCACCTCGACGGTCCCAGTCGCCGCCACAGGGGTCAGAGGCGTCGTGTAGTCCAGCAGCCCTTGGTAGGTGTGGACTCCAGGCGTCGAGTAGTCGGGCGACCACGAAGGAGCCCCCGGACGGGGCACTTCGGGGAGGAGTTGCTTCTCGAACCCAGTGCGAACCTTCACGGGGTTGATCCCACGACTGGGATCTCCCGCGTTTTCGATGTTCGCCACCAGGATCTTGAACTTCGGCGGTGCCGTGATGAGCCTGCCCATGTCGCGGCCTCCCACTCAGGAGGCGGATAGGCTCCCTATTGAGGCCAGCCAACGGTTTGCTACCCGGGTCTTCACCGCATCCGGGGCCTTTGGCACTTCGTGGTGGCCTTGCGGAACACCAGGTTCGTCCGTCTGCTCAGTCTGTACGACGTAGCGGGACAACGTGGAGAACTCGTCCGCACCAGGCGTGTCCTCGATGATCTCGGAGACAGTCGGGGGAGACTCGTCCACTTGCTTCTTCACCTGGCGAGGGGACTCGGCCAGTTCGTCCGCCTTGAGGGCACCCTGCGCCACCTCGGGGCTGTTCGAGATCGCACCCGACTGTGCGAACTCCCGCATCTCTCGAGCACGGGGCTTGTCGAAGAAGTGCCCTTCGGCGGACATGTCCGCCTCGCCATCTCCGTCGAGATGGTCGAGTCCGGGATTCGCGTACCGGTCGAACGAGGCCAACCGGATGACGTCGGGGTTCCCCTGGATGACGTGGGGCGGGATCTGACCCTTCCACAGCTTCTTGAAACGCCCCAGGGCATCTTGGATGGCGGACTGCTTGCTGTCGTGAAGGGTGGAGTGTTCCGCCCGCCACAGGTTGCCACCCGTGCCGATGATGTAGTTCGCCAGACGTGTGGCATCGGCCTCGAAGATGATGTCGCCGAACTCCGAGATTTCGGTCGGGTCGACCACGACGAACACGGTGTCCAAAACCTTGGCCGTCTTGTTGAGGACGCCGTCGGTACGAAGCCGCTGTTGCAGCAGGTACATGTGCGTCTCGTGGTCGTTGGCGATGGCCATGAGGAAATCGTCCAACCCCAAGGACATCGCGCCGACTTCCTTGATGCTGTCGTAGACCTTCTTCGCCGACCCCTGGAAGTCGGACTCGGCCAGAAGAGCACGCTTGTACGGGCTCTCAACGGTACTCCAACGGTCGATCCATGCCTGGGTCACAGGGAAGTGATCGACGGGGTCGACAGCAGCGGGGCCGAACCGGGCCACCATCTTCTCCGCCAACGTGTCGATCTCCTCCACGACCCCCTGATACAACCGCTCGAACAGGAGGTGATCCCCATAGAACGGGTTCCCCTGGACCTGCCAGTGCGCCGTCCAGTGGCTCCAGTAGAGGGCGTGCAAGAGGCCGAAGAACTCCTGCAAGATGGCCCGAACTTCAGGATGAGCCTGAGTGGCGGCCAAGTAGCGTCCGGCCAGGCGGCTGGCGGGGGTCATTCCAACTCCATCCCGCCGAAGAACACATCGGCGACTTCTTCGTCCGACGGAGCGTCCTCGAGCACGAGGTCGTCCAGTTCTGTCTCATCGCCGAGGCCGAACTCGGAGGGGTCGTAGGTGTTGAACATGGCTGCCGTGTTTTCGGCATCCGTCCCATTGGCGAGCCGGAGGGCTTCCTTCTGGTACGCCTTGGGGTTCTCCACCGCCTCGTTGATGGAGGCGATGAGCCGCTTGTTGTAGGTCGAGCACACCGGAGTGCCGTCCGCCTTGGCGACCCGGTGGACGCACGATGCACAGCGGTCCATCTGCATGACGGTGGGGATCTGGTTCGCCCGATGACGGAGCGCACCCTTCTCACAGCCCGCCGAACCCGTCTTGGAGGCATAGGCTTCGGCGTCCACGTAGACCTGGCCCGACAGCCCCTCGTGCTTGGCCCGGAGCGACTTGATGGCCGACGAAGCCGCCGTCCGCACCGAGGAGGCGAACCGCCCCTCGAGGAGCTTGTCCAGGTCACGACCGGCGAAGCCCTCGGACATCTGCTGGCGAGCCCACCGGAGCAACCGCTCGGTTTCCCGGAAACCTGGGCCAGGGGCCACCTTGGGAGCCTCCGTGGCGGCCCGCTCGTAGTGCGCGCCTTCGTACTCCTTCGGACCCGACGCGACCTCCTCCAAGGCCCCGGTGCGCGACAGCACCGGGTCGAGGAGCTTCGAGGCGAGAGGGATCTCATCCGCCGCCAGGAGCTTGCGGATGAAGTTCTTCAGGACGGTCCCGCGAAGCCCCCGGTCGATGGCCTGGGTGACCTTCGCCACCTTGGCCCGAACCGTGGCTTCCTTCTTGCCTTCGCGCGAAGCAGCGTGGGTGCGGCGGGCCACTTCGGCCGCCACGACCTCGCTGGCCTTCTTGTTCTTGTCCTCGGCCGCCCGCAACAACGCCCACGCTTCGGAGGCCGACACCTCAGGAACGCGGATGTCGTTGAGCACGCCAGAGTAGGCCGCCGTCTTGGCCCGGCCCGCCAGTGCCGCCGCCACCCGGAGCACCTCGCGGGGCTCCGCCGACGACTGAGCCAGCCGGTCCGCTGCCTGACGGGGAAGGATGCCGTCCCGCACCCAACGACCCAGCGTGTGGACGAGCTTCTGGTGGGCCTGAAGCCGACGACGCTCGGCCAGGTCGATGGGCGAAGGGGTGTGAACCTGGCGAAGCTGTGCCCACGCCTCGGAAGCGGTCACCTCCTGGGGGCGAACATCGTTCGCCAGTCCGGAGTAGGCCGCTGCCGCACGAGGGGTGCGCTCAGCGAGAGCGTTCTTGGACTTGATGTACGGGTCGAGGATCTCGGCCGCCAGACCCCGATCCGCAGCGTCGAACGTGCGAACGATGGCCGCCACGAGGGCCTTGCCCTGCAACCCACGATCGATGGCCGCCCGGATGGAAGCGGCCTTCCGCTCGATGGCCGCGACCCGCTTCCCTTCCCGGGAGGCGGCCTTCTCGCGACGCTCCATCTCGCGCTGGATGAGTTCGGTGGCCTGCTTGGACCGGTCCTCCGCCGAAGCGAGAGCCTTCCAGGCTTCCTCGCGGGTGGCCTCGTAGCCCATCTTGCCCGCATTCTGGCCGCCCTTGTAGTCGGCGACCTTGGCGACCGAGATGAGACGAGCCGCTGTCCGCAGGATGTCCGCACCCGACGCCTGGGACGACGCCAGACGATCGGCGTCCTGGACGGTGAGCATCCCCTTGGACTTCCACCGGGCCACATGGCCAAGAGCTTCCTTGCGGGTCGTCTCGAGGATGCGGGTCTGGGCCGACGTGGCGGCGAGGGCCTTGCGGGCGTCCTCCAGGCTCACCTGGTCGGCTGCCACCGGCTGGATGGGCCGCACGTCTCCGACGGCCGGAAGGCCCACGGGAGCCTCACGGAACGCCTTGCGGAGAGCCTCCTTGGGGGCCATGTCGGAGGCCACCTTGCGGCCCGAGGCTTCGAGCACGGGCAAGTACCGCTGGACGGCTTCCTCCCACGGCACCGAAGCCACGATCTGCTTCTTGAACATGGCGCACGAGCCGTTCTGGGCGTGGACACAGCCCCCGCACGCCTTCTTCTTGACCAGGTAGGCCGCTCCGGCCGCGTGCTTCCGCACGGGCTCGTTCCACTTGCCCGAGGCACAGCCAGGGTAGTTCGCGGCCCGGACGAACACGCGGCCGATGAGGCCCGCATCGTCCTTGAGCTTCACCATGCCCTCTCGAGCCAGATGGGCGTGCTCCCCGAGCCGCTGTGCGACCTCGGCAGCCACATCCGAGAAGGACGCCCCGGCGGTGACCTTGCGGGAGGCGGAACGCAACGACTCGTCGATCGTCGCCTGCGAGATCGCCTCGGCCTCCTGGTCGCCGACCAGGCTGGCCTCATACACCGCCTGGTCGCGGTCCACGTTCGGGAGCAACGAGATGCCGTCGGTGCGGCGGTGGGCTCCCCACGCCTGCTCCAACTCGGGGATGCCGTTGTCCACCGGGTTGTCCGGAAGGCGCTCGGGGTCCTGCTCGGCCAACTCGAGCCACGAGAGGTCCGTCAGACCAGCCTCGCGGGTCATCTCGCCGATGTCCCCCAAGCCACCGAACTCGATCTGGTCCTCTCCAAGATCCTCGCTGGCTTCGATGACGATGCCGTCCGGCAACGAGGGCGGAGCCTTCGGGTCGTTCAGCACCTCGTGGTCGAGCACGCCCATCCCCTTCCCCAGGTCGGGGTAGGTGTCGAGCATCCAGTTCAACCCGTCGGTGTTGGTGAACAGATCGTCGGGAAGGTGGGTCTCACCCAGCACGTCGAGTTCTTGTGCCTTGCGGTTGCTCACGGGGTGCTCCCCTTCAGATGACGGTTGGCAACGTTGGAGGCGAGAAGGGGCATGGAAAAGGATGCCTTCTTCCCTCGAGGCTTCGACGGCTTCTTCGCCGCCACGGGGCCTTCCGGTTCGCCTCCCTCGTGCTCCTCGTCCATTTCGGCTTGTTCTTCTTCGGCCCACCCTTCAGGGTCCCGCTGAATCTCCTCGGCATCCTGGAGGATCTCCTGGACTTCCTCGCGCTCGCGAGGTCCGCCGTCGGTGGACTCGGGGTGCCAGTGCGGAGCCTTCAACTCGTCGTACAGCGTGTCCGACAGAGCAGACAGGGCCTCGACCACGTTCATGTAGGCACGCCGCATGTCTGCGATCTTCTGAATGTACCCCTTGCCCCCGAGGTTGCCGTCAGGCGACACGTCCGCCGACTTCACCTTCGCGAAGGTGTTCTGGGCCGACAGGGCATGGCCCATCGCCATCAGGGTGGCCCGCAGGGTGAGGGACAAGGGCTTCAGGTACTTCGGCCGGAACTTGAAGTCCTCGCCGATTTCTCGCTGAGACGGGCCTGGGGTGCCCCAGGCCCACTCGCCCTTGTCGCCCCCACGGTCCTTGATGAAACGAACTTCACCCGCCGTCTTCGTCCGGGTGGAAGAAGCCGTGCGGGTGAGGTACGCCTCAGCTACGCGCTTGGGGTCGGGAACGAACAAAGGACGCTCCTCCTCTCCCCGAGCGGTGGCTATAAGGACTCCACCGAAAGCCAGTCAGACCTTCAGGGGAGCGCCGTTCTCCGCGAACAGGCGCTCGATGACGAACTCGGACCCGTCCTTGTGGACCTTCCACAAGTCCTTCGTTGCCTTGTGGACGAGCGTGTCGGAGCCGAACCGGAGGAACTCGGACAGGTCCCCGAGACTGGCGACCCGGATCTTGTTGGCGGTCGCGGCCGTGGTCGTGCGGACCTTCCCCGAGGCGAGCCGGAGGTGCTCGGCATGGATGGCGCGAACCTTCCCGTCGTCCCACCGGGCGAACACGACCCCGTTGTGGGAGGTGATCTTGCCCGAGGCGGACTTCACGGCCACCACGACGCCCGACTCGTTCGGAGCCGGAGGGTCGTCGTAGGCGAGCATCGAACTCGCGTTGGCGACGAACTGCACACGGGTGCCCGCTTCCACGGGCAGGGTGACGGCCGCCTTGGCTCGAGCGGAGTCGGTCAACTCCCGCACGGAGTTGAACGCCCCTTCGTTGAGGTCGCGACCCGAGAGCCGACGCTCCACAGCCGCTTCCACCCGCTTGACCGCAGCCGCCTCCTCCCGCTCGGATGCGGTGAGGTAGCCCCCTGCGAAGTCGAGGTTCTCGTCCCCCGCGTAGGCGGTCTTGGTCAGTTCGTCCCAGAAATCAGCGTGCTTGGTCATGGTCAATCCCAGATGTAGGTGGCTTCGAGGTGTTGGTGAAGAGCGGTCTGGGCCTTGGCCACGTCCTTGATGAGCTTCTGCAACTTCGTGTCCTCGCGAAGTTGCGGCTCCGACCTGGCGGCATCCGTCAGGCCGACGAGACCGTCACCCATCTTGTAGTACGGCTCCCGCAACACCCCGGTCTGGTGCTTGGCAGCGGCCAAGCGCGGAGACTCAGGGCGGGGAGGACGACCCTGTTCCTCGAGCAGTCGGTTCTGGAGCTTCCGCATCACGTCGGTGCCTCCGGCGAGGGGCTCCCCGTACCCGTGCTCAACCTTCACGGGGTAGATGCCCTTCCCGTTGGGGTTGCCCGTGTAGTCAGCCACCCGCTCCAGGAAGCGTGCTGCCACGCGCTGTGATGGGTTGCTCATGTCGAACCTCACATCTGCCGAAGGATAGTGTAGAACGCGGTGCCCGTCACGGGAGCAGAAAACGTGACGGTGAAGCCCGAGGTGGTCTTGGCGGTGACGTTGGCGATGACACCCGCTGTGGGCACATCCACCAGCACCGCATAGGACGTGTCGGGCTGATCTCGTGTGAACACGACCGCATCGCTGGCCGCTGCCACCAAGGCGGAGGTCAAGACGACACTGGACTCTGCGACGGTCGGAGTGCCAAGCCCACCCAACGTCCCACGAGCACAGTTGATGAACCGGGCGACCACCGTGTCCTCGACCAACAGGTTGCCCATCACGCAGCCGACCGCCGTGAACTCCCGGTCGCCGTTGTGGGTGATGTCCCCCATGTCGGGGCCGTTGGCGAGAAGGGTCGAACCCGCCCCAATGAGGTTGATGAGGAGGTTCCCTACCCTGTTGCAGTTGGTCAGCGACCAGTTGGACGTGAGGATGGAGGGCTGGTCGTTGCCCGTGTCGTAGGCGACCTGGAAGTCGTTGACCCAGTCCACGCCGTCCACAACGAAAGAGGCAGTCTGGTTGACGATGCACTCCGAGGTCGAGGACGAGCCGAACCAGGTCCCACCGGACACACGCACGTTGTTGACGATCTCGGTCACGATCTGGCGGGTGCCCACGCCCGTTGCCAGCAAGGTGCAGTCGAGGATCTCCACACCCTCGAGCCCCACCTCGGAGTTGAGGCCGCCGCCCCCAGTGAGAGTGGCTCCGGAGACGGTCAGGCCGCCGGGCGGCACGGTCGTCACCGAGAGCGTGATGGCGTTTCCGCCCACGCCCGGAGTCACTGCCTCGATGGTGACCGTGCTCCCAGAAGCCGTGGCGGTCACGAGGGTGGCGAACGAGTTGGCGGTGTCGTTGATGGCCGCCGCGATCTCGGCTGCAAGGGCCGTCGTCGTTCCCAACGAGGCGTTGAAGTCGTCCGACCCAGGGGTTCGGGCTGCGGCCACACCTGTCAGCGGGATGCCGTTGATGGTCATCAGGTCGCCAGCGGCGAGAGGTGCCGTAACAACGGTAACGGTCCCCGTAGCGAACGTGTTGGACCCGTCGATGAAGACGCACTCCTCACCAATGTCCGTGTTCTCGACGGTGAGGTTCTGAAGTCGGACGAACCGAGGAACGTCAGTGGCGTCCTCGGTGACGTAGATGGTCGGACCGGCTGCGCTGTTCGTGATCTTCACGTACCCGAGGCCGTAGAGCACCACATCCTTCGAGATGGTGATGTCCTCGGTGTACTCGCCCGATGCGATGAGGACGACCGCAGGGGAGGTGGTGATTGCGTCGATGGCGTCCTGAATCGAGGTGAACTGTGCCCCGCCGCCGGGGGTGCCGACGATGGACACCCCGGGGACGCTCTGGAGCCCCACCAAGTCCGCAAGCACGATGCCCGCCGGGAAGCTCGGGTCGATGAACTTCAGTTCGCCCGCTGTGGAGTCACGCGAGATCGTCCGAGTCCCGGCGGCACCAGGCTCGATCTGAAGAACGTCGGTCTTGAATGGGGGCTGGGCCACGTTCTACCTCGCTAATCCGGCATGGAGTATGAGTGCCAAGAGGGGGTCTTGCCGACCCGCTCGAGCACCTTCTCGTCCACGAACTTGGAGACGGCGTAGGGGGTCTTGAGCCGCTCGATCTCCGACCGGAACTCCCGAACCACCTGGAGGGCCATCTGGTAGGGCTTCTTGGTGCGCTCCACCAGGATGAGCCCATCGTAGGTCTGGTTGTAGGGCGGGTCGGTGGGCTGCGTGCGGAGAGAGAACCCACGCTCGAAGTTGAAGATCAGGCCGCCAGCACCACGTTCGTCCCGAGCCTCGCGCTGCATGAGGAGCGGAAGCAGGTGTCCCCGAAGTTCGGGCTTCGAGTGGGCCAGGCGGATGACACGGTCGCGAAGGTTCATGGCTGGCCTCAGACGAACACGTCGTAGCCGACGGTCCCAGTGAAGGTGATGCCGGTCTCGATGGTGAAGCCCGTGGTGAGCTTGGTGGACACGCGCACGGGGATGAAGTCGGAGGGCGACAGATGCACTCGGTAGTTCGTGTTCGGCATCGGGGTCGAGAACGTGATCGACACCGTGGTGGCGGACACGAACGTGGCGGTGCCGTTGACGGCGGACGTGAGGGACAAGAGAGCCTCCACCTGGGCCATCGAGCCCTGAATGTCGTCCACCACGGTCTGCGGCAGACGAGTCATGGTGTCCATGATGAGCCCGTAGGGAGTGCGGATGTCCCGGACGCTCATCACCCCCGAAAGGTCCACGACCACCGTGTACCGATACTGCTGTTGACCAGTGCCGGAGGTGTACGTGGACTCGAATGCGATGCGGGTTCCGGCCATTGGTCACCACACCCCTGTCGTCTCGTAGTGGTGGGCCTCGAACCATGCAGCGAGGCGTACCAGCGCATCCCGATCGGACGACCACACCGTCACCGAGTCGAACCCTTCCGTGACCCCAAGGTCCGGGATGGCCTCGACCGTGCCGATCTTGAGCTTCGCGTCCCGAAACCCCCGCAAGACGTTCGGCAGACCCCGAACCTCCTTGCCCACGTAGTAGATGGTCAGGCGATGCTCGGGGCGAGCTTCAGCCTCGAGCCACCTCTTTGCGAGGTTGCGGGCCATGACGATGCGGCGTTCGGATGGGGCGCTGCCCATGAGGTGTCCTCACTTGGGCAGCGTCATAGGACGATCAACGGGCGTCCGTTCACATCAGGACGCGGGACATCTTCATGCCCCAGACCGGCCGCTGCACTTCCCGAAGGATGTTGAGGTTGCGGGAGATGAGGTCGAACAACTGGACGTGAGGCTCGAGTCCTTCCTGGCCCTTCAGCTTCGCCAGCGACCGGATGAACCGGTGTCGGACGAACCCCTGGGAAACACCTAGTTGTTTCGCCACTTCCGACTGACAGGTGGTCTGTTGCATCAGAAGCAGGATCTTCACGTCGATCGGGTCGTCGAGGAAAGGGGCCACATCTCGCTCCACGTCTTGGGGCGAGAGGTCCGGCAACGAGAGGAGAAAGTGGATTCGGGCGGCGGCGCGTTGGAGCCGGTAGCACACGGTCGGCTGGCTGACCCCGAAGATGGCGGCGATGTCGGTCTGCTTGATCGACCTGAAGTAGTACAGGTCGATGAAGTCCGCTTCGCGGGGCGGAAGCTGGTCCATCACCGCTCGAACGCGCTCGATCTGGTGTGACCCTTCCTCGGACAGACCCTCGTTCACGACGGCGTCCATGAACGCCATCCCGTCCTCGACGGAGAACCGCGACTCCAGTTCGGAGGACTCGATCAGTTTGTGCCCACCCCACCATCCGCTCATGGTTCATCCTCCTTGACTGGAGTGAGAAACACCCGAGGTACGGGGGCGATCAGGTCGAGCGACCGCAGAAGGAATCGGACTCGTGCGTTGTCCCCGTCTACCTGGACTACCTCGCCATCCAGGTGGCTGTACACCCCGTCGGTGACCGTGACCCGCATCCCTTCGGTGATGTCCGAAGCAACTTGCTGGGCCAGTTGGGCGCGCATCTCCTGGACCCGTGCATCAGGGATCACGCTCAGCGCCCGCATCCCGCTTGGCGTCCTCGTGGAGAGCACCTTCTTCACATAGGGGCACCCTTCCAGGCCGAAGTAGGCCATCTCGGGCAAGCCCGAAGCCACGAAGGCGTAGCCCTCCATCAAAGCTACTGTGACCTTTCTCCCAGCGTTCTGGTAAGAGGCAGCAGGCACGAAGATCGGATGCGTCGTCTCGGCCTTCAACGCCTCCCGCAGCAACCCCTCAAGCAGAGACTCCTCTGCTTTCGCCTCGCCCAACCGGGTCAGTTCGAGAACGACCCACGTTCGAGCATCACGTTGATCGATGCCCCCGACCATCTACGGCCAACTCAGCCACAAGCCGACGGAGCCCCTTGCGGAACTCCGAGACTTCAAGCGGCGGTGGAGTGTTGGTGTCATGGTGGGTTGGCGCACCTTGTTCCCGGCGATTGTTGATCCCGCGTGGGTCAACGTACACACCACCCTTTGTCACCATCGGTGCCGATAGTTTCTTGGATGGTGTCATCGGCTGCGGATCTGAAACCGGCGCGTTGATTCTACCTGCCTCGACGGGTTTCGCCTCCACAGGTTCGGGACTACGAGGCGAAGGGCTGGATTCCACAGGAGGCTGCACGGCGGGGGCTTGCACCTGGGCGGCGTTGGCCTTCAGGGCTGCTGCCAGCAGAGCGGGGCTGACCTCCGCCGTGCCCACCATCTCTCCCGTGCGCTGGAAGTGAAGCTGGGCCAGGTCGCACGTCAGCATGGCGTAGGTCGGGTGCGACGGCCTCGAGGAGAACAGCGAAGCGATCTTCAACAGGAAAGCCCCGTGGGCCTCCCCCAACGCCCGCACAGCCTTCTCGGGCCAGTACGACGGGATGCGTCCGACTCCGAGGTGTACGCGGTAGGCCAGAATCGCCAGGTCTGCCATGCGCTCGTAGGCGGTCGTCGGAGACACCACCTCTTGCACCGCTTCCACCGTCTGGATGGCGGCGGCCAGGTCACGGCCCAACAGGTACAGGATCTTCAGGTAGAGCTTGTTGGCGTTGAGGCGGAGGTACGCCTGGACGTTGGCCATGGTGACCCCGCCCAGCATCGAGACGCCCTCGACCGACTTCAGCGCGTCTCGGATGTGGCACTCCGAAACCTCGCCGATGACGACCAGGGCGTCTTTCTCGTAGGGGATCTGCTCCTGGTCACAGACGTAGGCCAGCCGTTCGGCGATCACCGTCGGGGTCACGTTCTGGATGACGAAGGCTGGAGCACACCGGGAGAAGATGGTGGCCTTCATCTTCTCGGGCTCGGTCGTGCAGAAGATGCACACCAGGAGTTTGTCCTGGGTGCCCGGAGCCGTGTCCTCCATCGGCTTCAACAGGGCGTCGAGAGCCGCAGGGGAGAGACGATGGCTCTCGTCGATCAGGTAGATCCGACGCTTGCCACTGAAGGTGTCGAAGTGGACGGCCTCGGTCAGCCGCTTGATGTCTTCCTTGGACGAGTTGGTGGCCGCGTCGAACTCGGTGAAGCACTCCGAGGAGCCTCGCTCGAGCATGGACACGCAGTTCGTGCATTGATCGCACGGGTCTCCACCCTTGGGGTTCTCGCACAAGAGGGCTCGGGCAAGGATGCGACCCATGGTCGTCTTGCCCGAGCCGTGTCCGCCGCAGAACAGGTAGGACTGATGGAAGCCAGCCCCGGACTCCACGAACTGACGCAACACCTTGATGGTGTTGGCCTGTCCGAGAAGATCCTCGAACCGCCGGGGGCGGTATTTGGTGTCGAGAGCCATCAGTCACCCAGGTTCGTGCGGGATCAGGTGTCGTCGTCGTCCTTGCCGAACAGTGCGTCGATGGGCGACGGGCCGTCCGGACCCTCGCCCTCGGGACGGGGCCGCCAGTCGCCGTGGCGGTCGAGTTCGTCCCAGTAGAACGACACGTCCGGCGGGGCGATGAAGAACTTCTGGTTCCCGTCGTCGCCTTCCTCGGCCCGGCACGAGCACAGGAGGTGGTCGAGGAGCGCGGTGCGCTGCTTGGTGGTCAGGTTCTGCCACTCGTCGCCCGCCAGTTCGAGGATGAACTTGTAGTCGGTGTCGCCGAGCACACCGATGAGCGGGCTCGCCTTCTGGGACTTGCCCAGGACGGCCTTGCCGCCACGCTTGCCCGCCTTCTCGCGGATGACGACGGCGATCTCGTCCACGACGAGGGCGAGGTCGGGGTGGTGCTGTCCCACCAAGTCCTTCACCATGTCGACGATGTCCTGCTCGGCTTTGTAGAGGCTCATGCTGTCTCCTGAAAGTTAGAGGGCGTCGGCGAAGGCTCGCCGCAGTCCTTCGATACCCGTGTTCTCCCAAATCTCGCCTGGGTCCTTCCCGCCCCTGTAGCGGATGTCCCGTGCTCTCAACCCTACGCGAGACAGGGACTCAATCGCCCCCCACCGCCGCTTTCCGGTCGCCTCGTCCACCCAACCTTCGACTTGCTTCCGGCCTGTTTCGTCGTTGTCGTACACAACGTTCACGGTGCCCTTGCAGAACCGACGGAGGAATCGGACGTGTCGTTCAGACACCCGGGCACGCAAGGTTGCGAACACTGCATCCGTCGCGGGAACGACGTGCTCGAGAGCACCCATGTCGAACACGCCCTCGGCCAGCCACACGTTCCCGCCCGCCCACACCCGCTTCATGGCAGCCGGGGTGAGCCCGATGAGCACAGGGTTCCAGGACGCTCCGGGGAGGAGGTACTGGCTCAGCTTCTTCTCCCCATCCCACACGCGCGTCTCGAACCCGATGAGCACACCCCGAGGGGAGAGGAGGGGGATGCACAGCCTGCCGTTGAGCTTCTCGCCCTTCGGCCCCATCCCCTTACGGAGGTCCCGGAACAGTTCGTCCGGGGCGGGCGTCGGGATGACCGACGAGTCCCACACCACGATGCCCATGTCCCGAACCCGAGGCTCGGGGATGCCCCGGCCGAGGACGTAGCCCTCGGCCCGCTCGGACAGGGTGAACGTGGCGAGGGCTTCCTCGAGCCACTCCTTCATGCCTTGCACAGAGCAATCCCTCGACTGGCGTTGTGAACCACGGCCAGCCCCCGGTCGCCGAACATCAACATGAAACCTACGAAATCGCGGTCTTGGGGCACGACCACCAGGAAGCCCGGCTGCAACCAGTCCGCCTCGACCAGCGGGAGCCCCAACAGGAACGGCTGCTCCTCGGGTCCGTTGGCGGGCTCGGGGAACCCGGTCAGGTCCGTGTTCGGGCCTCGGAGGATCTCCAGGTCTGTCAGGTCGTAGGAGCGCAGGTGCGCGACAGCCAGAAGCAACCCTTCTGGGGTCATCGGATGCACGTTGCCCCAGTTCGACTCCGCCCCCATCCCGGCCACCTCGCGGATGACCTCCATGAAAAACGGCCCGAGTTTGAGTGGCCTCGAGGCCGCCCGGATCTTCGGGGTGCGGGGAGTCACCCACATCAGCCCTCGGCTGGCGGACACCAGGAACGGTCCGGTCTGTGGGTTGACGGAGAACTCCATCATCAGAGGGACAGCCTTGGGGTTGCGGCTGTTCTTCCGGTCCACGGTCCCGAGACGCAACAGGTCACCGGGGATGGGGATGCCCGTCGGGACAGGCACAACTTCAGGCTCGCTCATGGCCAGACGCCTCCCAGAAGCCGCGACCACCACGTCTGCTTCCGCTCAACCGTTGCCGGGAGGAACTCCTCCCGGGGTTCGGGGCTGGTGGCCACGGACTCCACAGCGGCCTGTACGGGGGCCGGAGAAGGGGTAGGTTCCGAGGCCGGAGCTTCCTGGGGCTCCTCCGCCGCATCGAGGGTCGGCAGGTCCGATTCGTCGAGTACCCAGATGAGAGCCGCCAGGTCGGGGTAGTTGTACGCCACCTCGGCGAGCGACATCTCTTGAAGCTCTTGGGCGAATGCCTCCTTCACCTGTTCCTTCGAGCGACGAGGGCAGAAGTCCGAGCACTTCTTGGCGCGAAGCCCTCCGTCTACCTGTTCGTCACAGAACGTGGGCTTCCACTTGGTCAGGTCCCCCGCACCGAACATGCAGATGCCCAATCCAACGGGGGACCCGCCCCCCGTTGAGACGGGGATGCCGACAGGCACTCCGTTGTGGGTCTGACCTGTGGGGAGGACGGGCTGGGGGATGACCGCGTTGTAGGCACAGTTCCCAGGCACCGGGCGCAGTTCAGCCTCCAGGCGCTTCTTGAGGTGCCTGTAGCGGATCTGGCTGATCTTGTGTCGGATGGAACCTGCGGACTTCACGCACACTCCCATGACTTCCGCACCCTACCCCACTCGTCAGCGAAGCCTCTTGAACGTTGCGGCCCCGTTGACCTTCTGGATGCGGTAGGCGTGGTCGGCGGCTTCGACCATGGCGGGGTTGTGGGACACGAGGAGAACATCGACGCCCAGGCGCTCACACAGCACCCGGAGGAACGCCCCCATGTTGTGGACGTAGTTCGAGTCGAACGCGGGCAGCGTCTCATCCAGGAACAGCACGGGGCGGAGCCCCCGTCGGACAGTGACGATGACCCGGAGGAGGGCCGATTGAACGGTGGTGACAGCACCGCCGTAGGCATCTCGGCTCAACCCTTCAGTCACGGTCCCGTCGGCCTGCTTCTGGATGGTGATGAGGTCCACGCTCACCTTGCCTCGAGACACGTCCACATCGGCCCGTACCGAGATGTCCTGGTCGTCGAACACGGCCCGGAGTCCCTCGGTCAGCAACTCCTCGACGGCCTTCACGCCGTCGGTCACCTCGGAGTCGATGAGGGTGCGGATCAGACCCGAGGCCAGATCCGACACTTCCTCCTCGGCCTCCAGGCGCTTCACCTCGGCTTGGGCCTCGGTCAGACGTACCCGTAGACCGTCCCTCCGCCCCTTGGCCTGTTCCAAGCGGGAGCGGAGGGCCGTGACCTGCGCGGAAGGCAGGTCCGGGAGTGTCACTTCCGGTGCCACAGGAGGAGGGTGAAGTAGTCGTTCTTGTCCTTCGTGTGCCGCACGGTGACGTACCCGTTCTTCTTCACCCAGGTCACGCCGAACCGGACCTGCTTCTCCTTCTCGCCGATGAAGGTGTCCGCCAGGAACCCGACGGCCGTCTTGGTGAGGGAGAACCCGTTGAAGCCCGCGTCCGTGAAATCGGACATCTTCTCGGACTCGATGAACGGAAGAACCTGATCGTCGTCCTCGCTCGCCCCAGAGCCGGACGCCATCGACACGATGACCTCGCCCGGCTTCTCGAAGCGGAAGCGAACCTGCGTGTCGTCCTTCTGAGCGAAGGCCCCGAAGAACTCGAGAGCTTCCTTGAGGGACTCGGCGCTGACGGTGAACCAGCACTTGGGCTTCTCGTCCCGGTCGATCTTCATCGACGGGAACTCGTGGACCCAGCGGCCGACGCCGACCGTGCCTTCGACCGCGTTGGGGTGGCGGAAGAACACCACGTTGGCGTGTTCGAGCACCTCGACCTGGTCGACCCCCTTGGTCGAGAGGAACGGCGTGATGGTCCCGATGTCCTTGCCGTGGATCCGCAGCGTGGACTGGGCGAACTCGGGATTCTCCACGAGGGAGATGCACATGGAGTCCGTCGCCCAGAACACGCCGTTCCGGCACTCGGTCATGACGAGGTTCGGCGACTTGTTCTCCTGGTCGGAGACGAAGTTCTTGTTGTAGAGGAGGATCTTCGCCAGACCTTCCATGTTGACCGTGGCGATCAGCTTGGACTCAGCGAGGGTCTTGTCGGTGTAGCGGAACGTCTCGGGGTCGAGAGACGCCCACTTGCCCGTACCTCGCTTGCTGGTGGCCTTGGTGATGCCGTCCGCGTTGTCCAGGGTGATCTCGTCGTCGTCGCCCTTCACGAGCGCGACGAACTTTTCGAACCGCCAGGACGGAACGGTGAAGGCGTCGCCGTCCTTCGCACCGGTCACCTTGGCGTTCACGACGACAGCGGAGGCCGTGATGCGGCTGCCGTTGTTCGACAACATCTGGAGCTTCCCGTTCAGGTAACGCAGAAGCAGATGCGTCCGAATGTCGGAGTCTTCGCCGCTGGCCACACCGAGCGAAGCGATCTGGAGGGCGGCGACCAGATCCTTCTTGGTTGCTGTGATCTTCATCCGTTCGTCTCCTTGAGAAAGGGGGCAAGGGCGCGGTCGGCGGCGGCTACGTCCTTCTCGAGTTGCTCCACGAGGGTCTGGTACTTGGAGCGGAGTTGCTCGATCACCTCATCGATCTTGGTGGGATCGATGTTCTTGGCGCGACACTCCTCCTCGACGGTCCGCAGGGCCGTCTCGGCGGCCTCCAGCTTCCCTTCGAGTCGGCGAGTCTCCGCCGCAAGCGTCTCCCGACGCTTGGTGGCAGCCTCCAACCTTTGGTCCAAGTCCTCCACTCCGCCTCCGTCGGACAACCCGTTCCGTGCTCTACCCGAAACCCTAAGGTTCGGACCCCCTCACATCTTCAACTCGGTGAAACCATCGCCAAGATCAAGCTCATCGCCGTCGCCGCCCTTCTTGCGAGAACGCGAGTTGGCGGCCTTCTGAGCTTGCCTGGCGGGGCAGACCGTCTCGTAGTCACAGAACTTGCACGTTGAGGGAGACGGCGTGGGGTCGAACTTCTCCTTGTCCATCGCCCTGCGGGCATCCACAGCCCGCTTCGCGAGGCCCTCGATGTCGGCTCGAGTGGCGGGCACCCAGTCCACCCCCGACTCAATCGTGCCGTCGGGGTTCTCGTGCCCAGCGGGGTAGCGGTAGTAGAGGAACCCGAGCCGCTCAGGGATCTTGCCGTACCCGAGGTAGTAGCAGAGGGCGTACCACCGAAGCTGGTCGGGGTTCGTGTACTTGCCCTTGTCCTTCGAGTTCTTCCCATCGAGGATGGTCGTGCCGTTGTCGTCCCGCCGGAGGATCAAGTCCGCCCGACCGCCGATGGGGGTGTACTTGTTGACCCACCCAAGCAGTTCGACTTCGGCTCGAGCGTAGGGACCGAGGAGCTTCTGGGCCTTCAGCGTCCGGAGGAACCCGGACACTCCATCCTGGCACGTCCGCAACATCTCGAACTTCGAGGGCGCGAGACGCCAGTCGATGAAGCTGCGGCTGATCTCGTAGTTGAACTCCTTCTCGACCATCTCCAGAAGGCGCTTCTGGAGTCCGTCGGGAGTCCGCCAAAGCTCATCGTTGTACAGCCGCTCGATGACCTTCTGGATGACGATGCCCATGACGGCGTGGTGCCGGGAGTCCTTCACCGGCTTGGGCTTCGACTTCCCGGGACCACCGCCCACGTCGATGGCTCCCCAGCCACGTCCCCACAGGAAAAGCTGTGGACAACGCTCATACGTCTCGAGGCTGCTCCAGTAGAGCGTGAACTCTTTCGCCACGGCATCTCCCAGCAGAGGTTCGGGGTACACCCTACCTGCCAGGCACGGAAACGATGGGGTAGACCCCGGAGAGATGGGCCGACACGGGCTTCCCCCGCTCAGCACAACCTTCGGCCCGGCACTCCCAGTTGGTCATGTCCTGGCCGTGCATCTCGACCCCGCACGCCTCGCACTTCGGGGCGGACACCGTGGTGACGTACAGGAACTCGAAGGGGAACGTGCGCTCGCCTCGGGACATCAGGGGCGAGAAGTGGATGTGGGTGGTGTCGCTGTTCCCACACGCCTTGCAGTCGATGGGCGGGACCAGCGCACCCATCGACTGCTCCGGCCCGTAGGTCTTGGCGTACATGTCGGTCATGGCCTTGTCCCGCGCTTCCTTGAACTTCATGACCCGCTCTCCGCGCGTTCCAAGTACAGCAGCACCCGCTCACGCACCTTGTCCGGCACGTCCGGCATCCCGTCGAGGATCTCCCCAAGATCCTTCCCCCGCTCGGTGACGAGCTTGCGCTTCACGGAGTCCACGAAAGCGTCCATCGTCATCGAGCGTGTCTCCTGGCGGACACGCCCCTCTACGTCGAACACTTCCTCGGGCGGGGCCACTTTCAGCCGGACGACCTGCACTTGAACCGGCTGCCCTCGCTGGAACGTGAGGGCGGCACAGGCGGGACGACGCACCATCTCGTCCTGGGACAAGGCCCCCCGAGTCAGCGAGCCGATGTTCACGATGGTCTTGCCGCCCAAGGAGGTGACGCCCTGATCCTTGTGCCAGTGGCCGAACAACCACACGTCCGGGTCGAGGTCCACCAGGGAGGAGTACTTGATGATGTCCTCGCCCTCGAACATCGTGCCGCCCTTCTCGGAAGCGAGGACGTGGGCCATGCAGACGAGATGGTCCTCCTCCCCCTTCTTGATGTTCCTGAAGCGGAGATGGTCATAGGTCGTCCCGTGGTACGGGATGCCGACGACGCGGACGACCGGGATGTTCCCGACCTGGTGGGCGTCCCGCAGAGTGAAGGGGTTGCCTTTCAGCCACCCATCCTTCTTCGTGAAAGGGTAGGCCCGCACTTCCGGGGTCGTGGTGTCGGCCGGACCGAAGAACACCTCGTAGTCGTCGTAGCAGCGACCGAACACGCCCGTCGCGAACAGCACCCCGAGCGGCTGTTGGTCGAGGAAGGCGTAGTCGCCGTACACGCAGTCGTGGTTGCCGACGTTCCCATAGACCGGGCACGGATACCTCTGGTGGAGGTCGGCCACCCGACGCACGAGGTCGTGTGTGTTCCGGCCGGGCGACTTGACGTGGAAGAAGTCCCCGCCGTCCAAGACGGCCGCAGCCCGGAGGCGGTCGGCGACCAGACCGACCTGCTTGAGCTTCCCCAACACCGTGTCCGCCCAGTCGTCTTTCCGGGAGGCTGGGGCGGTGTCGGAGAGGTGTACGTCGGTGCGCCAGACCAGCCGAACCATAGGGACCTCAGTGGGAGTGGCTACCCGAGATAGCCGTCTGGCACACCGGGCACGAGCCAAGCCCGCCGAGAACTTCGCGAATCTCGACCTCGGTGTCGTCGAGCAGTTTCCGCTTGGCAGCCAGGGTTGCGGTCAATGACGCAATCTCGGACTTGGCTGAAGTCAGGCGAGCACGCAGCCCGTCCAGGAACGACATCGCCTTCTTGGCCTGCACTGACCGCTCGATCTTCTGTTGAAGGTCCGTCTCGTTGACCGATGCCAGAGCGGCCTTCAGTTCCGCAACCTTCTTCGAGGCGGCGTGGGCGGCCTTGACCCGTTGCTGGAGAGCGCGGACCTCACGAAGGTCGTCGCGAGCCTTCGCTGCCTCCGAGGGCGGAGGTGGTACTTGGATGTCCCGAAGGCCCCCGAGCGAACCCACGAGCGTCTGCGCCTTGTTCAGGCGGTTGCGGAGGCCCTCGATCTGTGTGCGGGCCCGGCCAGTGTTGGCCGCCTTCGAAACAAGCTCCTCGGGAGGAACCTGGATGGAACGCACTCCCTGGAGTGCGTTCGTCTCCTTGGTGGCGGTCTGGATTCGGGTCCGAGCCTTCTCGGCGGCCTCGAGACTCGTCCGGGTGTCTCGGGCGGCCTCGAGGGTCTGTTCCACCGACGCCACCACGACGCCCACAGCATCCAGTCCGGCGAACTCTCCCAACGAAGCGTTCACCGTCTCCACGTCCTTCTTCCGCACCTTCAACTCGGCGGAGGCAGAACGCTTGTCGGACTCGGCGAGTCGAAGGGCCTGTGTGAGCTTCCCGACCCGCTCCACGTCAGCCACAGCTTCGGCGATGGCCGAGCCTGGGAGGTCGAGCAGGAACACCTGTCCGGTGAACTGGGGGGCCACTTGGGGCCACACCGCGACCGCACCCGCCTGGATGGGTTGAACACCCAGGGCGAGTACCTCGTCGGGCACCTGGCGGCCCGGATGGAGGGCCTTGCCCTTCACGGTGTACTTCGGCTTGACCTTGGGGCCCTTCTCCCACGAGACGGTCTCGTCGTTGCCGAAGTCGATGTCAACGATGAGCTTCTCGGCCCCATGACGCACGAAAGCGTCGCCCGAGGGGTTGGTGAACACCCCTTGGACGGCGCGTTGCAGTGCGGTCTTGCCGCTGTTGTTCGGACCCGTGACGACCGTGAAGCGATCAACGACGATTTCGGCGTCCTCGATCGACTGGAAGTTGCGAGCCCGAATGCGGATCGGCATGGGTAGACCCTACCGGCTCACTCGGATTCAGCGGCGTCAACTTCCTTGATGAAGTCGTCCAGCGCATCCCCGATGTCGTCGTCCACGTCGGCCTCGGGGCCTTCGTCGGTCTTCTTCGACAGGTGGGGCTTGATCTTGTTGATCAGTTCGGCCAGGTCCGAGCGGTTGGTCTTGAAGTGCTTCCGCACCTGTTCCATGCCCTGCCACTTCAGGTCGCCGTAGTTGAACCACGCACCCTGCTTGCGGATGACGTTGTGGTTGACGGCGATCTCGATGGTGGCCCGGATGTCGTCGATGCCCTCGCCCTGGCGGATGTAGAAGTTCTCCTCCCGGCCCTGTGCATCCGAGAGCTTGCACTTCACGATCTTGGCCTTGACGATGTTGCCGATGACACGCTCCTCGGTGCGGTTCGAGAGCATGTTGACGAGCTTGGCCTTCTCCTGCTGGAAGCGGCGAATCTCGATGCGGAGGTCCGTGTAGAACTTCCACGCCTGACCGCCCTGGGGCTCGAACTGCGGCCCGTGTCCCATGCCGCCGATCTTCGAGCGGGTCTGGGAGATGCCGAGCACGGCCGCGTTGGACTTCAGGATGTCGCCGCGAAGCTGCGGGAGGAACTCGGACCACCGCTGGGCGGCCAGACCCACTCGAGCCTGCTCACCCGTCTCCCCCACGTCGCGACCCGCGATGTTCTCGGGAACGGCGGCACCCACGGAGTCGATGACGATGAGGTCGGCCCCACCGATGGCTGCCATGCGGATGAGCTTGAGCCCCTCCTCCAGGGTGGACGGCTGCACCAGCATGAACTTGGTGTCGTCCGCCACGGGCACGCCGAGCTTGGAGGCGTAGTCGATGGAGATGGCGTTCTCCCAGTCCACGTAGAACACCACGCCGCCAGAGGCGATGGTGGCGGCCGAGGCCGTGAGAGCGAGGGTGGTCTTGCCCGCGCCTTCCTGGCCCCAAAGCTGGGTGACGCACTTCCGGGGGAGCCCCGGGCACGGAGGCACACCGTTGGCGTTGGGAACGCCGCCGATCAGGTAGTCGATGATCAGCGAGCCCGTCGGCACATGCGGGTGCGACTCCTCGAGGGAGTCCGGGTCGATCTTGGCGTGCCAGGAGTCACCCTTGAGCACCTTCTTCGCCGCCGCCGCGATGTTGGCGAGCTTACCCACCTTGGGGGGCGCTGCTCCCTTCTTCGCCTTCGGCGTCTCCGTCTCCGTCTCCGTCTCGGCTGCCTTCCGTGCCATCGTCGCCCTCCGACCATCTGAAGAATCGTTCGTCCTCGCGGTACACCACCCCCTTCTGAACTTCCTTCCCGGCCTTCTTCCCTCGGGTGTACCGCTTGACTTCGAGGAAATACTTGCGTTCCACGGGGGTCAGGTCGGCCTCGGCGAGGTCGCCTGTTTGGAACTGCCAGAAACGGGCGGACAACCGCGCATTCAGGTATGCGTCCGCCTCGTTGTGATTCATCGTGCCCTTGCCGCCCAAATCCAGCTTGGCGGCTTCCACCATGTCGGGCTTCATCATCACCCAGCCTTTGGGTCGGCCGAGGGACTCCCGAGCGTGAGCCTTCACCTGCATGGGGCTCCAGAACACGACATCCTGACGCTCGGTGTAGAGCGTCTCGCTACAGAACAGGAACAGGCCGTAGAGCCCCTCCGAGAACAGGTCGTTGAAGATGGGGAACTCGATCCCCATCTTGTCCGGCTTCTCCTCACGAATGAGTGCTCGCAGGGACTCGCGAAGTTCGATGTAGCGAGCCACGTACAGCGTCTTTGCACTGGTCCGAAACCGACCGCGACGGGGGCAACGGTCTACCCCCGTCGCGGCGGTGTCGTGAATCGCCCAACCGAAGTTGGTCAGGGACGGGTCCAACCCGAGTACGCGCATGTTGGGCCCGTCCGCCGACTACTTGGGGTCGAGGATGTCGTCGAGGATGGCGTCGACCTGCGAGGTGGTGTCCGCCGTGAAGGCGGCACCCGAGGACGCCGAGGCACCCCCGAGCTTCTCGCGGATCTTGGAGATGTCGAGGTCGCGGGCGATGATGCCACGCAGCCCGACCGGCTCCTTCTTGTCATTCTCGGCGACGATCGAACCGACCTTCGCGAGGATGCCGTCCACGAGGCCCTTGAGCTTGTCGCTCTCCATGGCCTTGCGGAACAGGTTCTCACGAGCGGGCGACAGGTCCATCTTCTGGAACTGGGTGTCGGTGCAGGCGATGTTGAGGTCGTACTGGCCGAACGGGAACTCGTCGTGCCGACGCTTCAACTGGTCGTACTTGTCCTGCCCGAAGATCCAGGGCTTCACGTCCACATCGCCCTGGGCGAAGCGGGTCTTGTCGAGCTGCCCCTTGCGGTCGGTCGGCCAGATGGCGATCACGGTCGCGATCTGAGCCTTGGGAGCACCGCCCGCGATCTTGTCGTACTCCGGCCCCTTGGACAGGAAGTAGCCCACACCCTGGAGGTAGTGACGCTTCGCGCCGATGAACCGGGGCGACGGAGCGTCGAGGTTGGGGCGGCCCGAAGCGTCCGTCGGCCACCAGACGAACGAGACGCGGTAGCTCTCGCCCTCCTTCGCCTTGAACCGCTCGAACTTGCCCCCACCGATGGACTCGTCACCGGAGCCGAATCCAAACTCCATGTAGTCGTTCGACATTGCTCGTCTCTCCTGCGGCTCGTGTCAGGGTTCAGGATGAACAGGACTTGTGGCCGCACCTCTTACTACCCGAACCTTAGGGGTTCACACCCCCCTAACGTTTGAGGCCCCTGACACCGCGAAGTGTCAGGGGCCTCAAACCTCGGTAGAACCGACCTACTTGAAGGTTCCGATCAGGTCATCGAGGTCGATGTCGTTCGACAACGGGGGCGGGGCTGCCGTGGCTGCCTTCTGACCCGACTTCGCAGGCGGGGCGTCCACGTCGAGATCGTTGAAGAAGCTGTCGATCTCCTCGGACCGGGCCGACGAAGCAGCACTGGGCTCGGGCTTGGCGGCCACCTCGTTGAACCCGCTGAGCGGGTCCTCCTCGTCCTCGGGAGCGGCGGGGGCCGGAGCCGCCTTGACCTCCGGGAGAGGCTCGGGCTTCGCGGGCTCGGGCGGCGGCGGAGCAGCCTTCACAGGCTCCGGGGGCGGCTCGACCTTCACCGGTTCGGCCTTCGGGGGCGCTGCCTTCACGGGCTCGGGCTCCACCTCCGCACTGTCGTCGTCCGTGTCCCCGTGCTCGGCCAGTTCCTTCAGAACGAACTGCTCGAGGTCGGTGACGGACGACTCTCCCTCGATGCCGCCCACCACCTCGTTGAGCGTCTCGAGCGCGGTCCGGTCCACCTTGGGTGCAGCATCGAGGTTCGGAGTACGGGCTCCGGGCGGCGGGGCCGAGCCCCACTTCCCACCCAGACCGATCTCCTCCTGGCAGAGCTTGACCTGATCCCGGATGCGGCCCTGGATGTCCTTCAGATCCTCGCGCTTGGCCTTCACGACCGACATCACCGCGTCGAGGTCTTGGATGGACGACTCGATGTTGGCGATGTGCTCACGATCGGCTCGCAGCTTCATCGTCGCCACCGCCTCACGGTCCCGAACGTTCTTGCCCGCACGCACGTCCGGATCGTTGGCGAGGAGGTCTTGCATCTGGAGGTCGAAGTCGAGCTTCGCCTTGCGGTGCGCCCGGTTCAACCGGTGCAGGTCGTCGGACACCTGGAGGAAAATCTGCTGGCACCGGGACAGGTGGTCCCGGCACGCGGCGACCTTGGCGATCATCCGCTTCGGCCCGTACATCATCGGGTCGGAGTCGAGGTCCACGTCCATCTTGGAGAGCGAGTCGAACACCCGCCGGACGTATGCGTCATTGACCTGTGGGAGCGAGTTTTCGGACACGGCATCTCCTTGAAACGGCCCACCCTACCGTTGAGCCGTGTTGGGTGAAATTCACTTCGCGGGCGAGGCGTCCGCGTCGGAATCCTTGTTGGGGAGAGCCCGACGGATGAGCTTCCCGTAGTTCGCCTGGATCGACTTCACGGCGTCCGCACAGTGCTGGGCGCTGATGCCACCACTGGCGAGAGCGGCCTCGTGAGCCGCGATGTCGGCCTGCATGGCGACGAGGTAGTAGGCGATCTTCGCCTCGAGCAAGGTCATCCCGCCCGAAGCCACGTCCTGCTCCTCGACCACCGAGATGAGATCCTTCCCCGCACCAGCCGGTTCGTCCTGGACGCTGTTGTAGGAGGCGGCGAACCCAGCGAACTGGTCACCCGCACGGCCCTTCACGGAACGAGTGGCAACCACCTTGGTCACCCGAAGGTTGCGATGCACCCGCTTGAGCAGTTCCTTCATCTCCTGGTCGGTCACGATGCACTCCACGTTGAGGGTTGAGCCTCTTACGCGAAGCTCCCAACCTTAGACCCCCCCGCGTGCCGCCGCCTCAATCTTCAGCCGGTCGAGGAACAACGTGTTCCGTTCGTCGGGGCGGTTGTTGGCGATGGCCCGCACCATCGCCTCGTGGTGGCCGATCAGGATCACCCGCTTCTTCGCCCGCGTGATAGCGGTGTACAGCAGGTTGCGCTGAAGCTGGTGTGCGAACGACACCACGAGCGGCATAACGATGGTGTCGGCTTCCTGACCCTGCATCTTGTGGACGGTCGTGCAATAGGCCAGCCGGAGGTGGTCCGCCGCGTCCTTGAACGGAAGCCGAACGTACTGGACCGGCGGTCCGTGGACCTTGATCTCGGCCTCGCGTAGCTTGCGGTCGAGCTTCTGAATCTTGCCCACGTCGCCGTTGAAAATCTCCTTCTCGTAGTTGTTCTTCACGACCATGATGCGGTCGTCCTCGCGGATGACCTCCATCCCGAGCCGCATCTCCTGAAGGCCCGGCGACTTCGGGTTGAGGAGTTCCCGCAACCGGGCGTTGAGGTTGGTGACCCCGACCGTCCCCGAATGGCGAGGCGACATGACCTGGAAGTTCGCCCGCTGGTTGAACAACTTCTCGGCCAACCGGATGGTGATGTCGAGAACCTGGTCCTCGGAGTTGGCAGGGATGAGCATGAACTCACCCCCGCTGTTCGACACCTCGGGCACGTCCCCGCGAGAGATGGCGTGAGCGGCGACAACGATCTGGCTGGTGTCCGCCTGCCGGAAAATCTCGGTCATCGCGACGGTGGGGAACATGTCCGACGTGATGAGATCCCGGAGCACGTTGCCAGGTCCCACCGACGGTAGCTGCTTGTCGTCCCCGATGAACACGAGCCGAGCGGTGGGCTTCGTACAGGTGAGGATGCGGTACAGGAGGTGTTGGTCGACCATCGAGGTTTCGTCGCAGATGATCACGTCGGCCGTGTGAGGAGCATCCGAGCACCCCCACTGTTCGCCCGACCCATCGGACCCCTCGATGCCGCCCGACTGTCCTGTGACGCCGACGTAGGTGGCCTCACGCTCCTCGCCCTTCTGCCAGCCCTGTGCCCCGAAAGCACGATGGATGGTCGAGGCCAGAGCACCCGTCACCGACGTGATGCGCTTGGCCGCAATGCCCGTGGGGGCCACCAAGAGGAACGTCACGTCCGCATCCTTGAGGATGGACACGACCGCCTTCAACGTCGTCGTCTTGCCCGTGCCAGGGAGGCCGGTCAGCACGGAGACAGGCTCGACGAGGGCGTTCAGAGCCCCTTGAAGCTGTGCTCCGGACAACGACACCTGGCTGCCCTTCGACCAGTCCCGGAGAGCCGCTGCCGCGATGTGCCGGATGTCCGCGTTGGGGTCTTGGGCGATGTCCGTGGCCTGAGGGCCGGTAGCCGCCAGCATCTTCCGATACCGAGCAGTTGCCTCCTCGTTCTGGCCCCACCTGGCGGTCTCCACCCGCTCGAGGAGAAGTGCCGCCGCATCCGACTCCACACGGTGGAGCCACGGCTCGTAGATGGCCGTCGTCCCCTGTCGGGTCTGCCGGTCCACCACCAGTTGGCCCGCCTTGTGGAGTGTGGCGATGGCGTGCGCCACAGTGTGCGGGGTGGCGTTTCCGAGCAACGCCTGAGCCTCGGCCACGATCTCACCCGACGTGAGGTACAGGTGCCCGAGGCCCTTCCGGGTCTTGACCACGTAGCGGACAGCACCCTCCGCTCGAAGCGGGCTGGAGGGGTCGAGGCCGAGCTTGTTCGCTACCTCGTCCGCCTGCTGGAACGTGATCCCGTCGATCCGAACCAGAGCCCAAGGGTTCGTGGACAGCACCTCGGCGGCATTGTCCGCGAACAGCGTCCACACCTGGTGGACCTTGTTCCGGGGCACACCAGCCTCGGCGAGGAACTCCAACGTCTGGAAGTGCGCCTTGGCTGCCTGCCACCGACTCACGATGTGAGCGGCGGACAACGGAGGCATCCCCGGAACAGCCTCGAGGAGCGTCGGGTCGAACTGGTCCAGGACCGACACGAGGTCATCGCCGAAGTGGGACCGAAGCAGCCCTACAACACGGTCCCCGACCCCGTTGGCCGCGAGGATGCCCGCAGCCACGTCCACCGTCCAACCACGAACCATCGGGGCCTTCAGGATGGAAAGCTGGCGGCCGTACTGGGAGTGCTGAATCCACTCCCCCTCGAACCCGAACCAGGTGCCCACCTCCACATGGAGGCCAGGCACGCTCCCCTTCACAACAGGGATCTCGCCCGAAGTCGGACGGCCATCCAACACCATCCGCAAGACGTAGAAACCCTTGGCATCATCCGCCCAGACGATGGTGTGGACACGCCCGCTGAAATACTCGGCCATCAACGGCCCCCATTGCGAAGTCGCGTCAGCAGATCACGAAGGTCATCGGCCCGAGCGGTCAGGTCTTCCACGGTGTCGGTCACGTTCTTGGACTCCACCGCCTCGCGCATCTTCTCCACGTCGATGAGCGTGGCTGTCGCGATTCGAGCGTGGTGACCGATGAGCATCTCCTGCAAGGAGAGCGCGGTGGTCTTGCCGTCGAAGCTCTCCACGAACCACGCCTCCCCCGTGCGGAGCAACACTCCCTCGAGGGAGATGTTGAACAACCACGAGGGGCGTTCCGCGTGCCCCGCCGGACAGCGACCCGAAGGCTGCCACAGGCAACACCCGCCGCCCCACTTGGTGGGGTCAGGATTGGCCATCGGGGGCAGATGGTGGGCGGCGAACTTGACCCGCTGCCCTTCCAGTGAAGCCAGCACAGACGAAACGTCCTCGACTCCCTTGTGGCTGGCACAGAGGAATCGAGGACCCTCGTTGTAGAACACCCCTTCGAGGAGTAGCGCCCGGAAGCCTTCCATCAGCGTCGAAGTCTCCGAGCTACTACTACCCCAACCTTAGGGGGTTCTGACCCCTCCGATCACAACTCGCAAGAGCCGCTGGAGCACGCGAGTTCGGTCGCACCCTGCCCACGATCTTCACGCTCGTAGATCGTGAGGAGCGAGAAGTCGACGACGGGCATCTGGGCCATCGCCGCTTCGTACTGCTCCTTGCTGATCTCCTCGTAGGGGGCGAGCTTGTACTTGCCTCCATCGAAGGGCAGGAAGGACAGGCCGGTGATGAGGTCGAAGTTCTCGTAGACCCACTTGCCGACCTCCTCCCACTCGTGCTCACGCACGTAGATGGTGGCCGACTGGTTGTGACCCCGCTCCCCGCACCACGTCCGCATGATGTGGAGGTAGCGGTTGCACATCTCGATGGCCGTCTCGGAGTTGCGGATCATCGCGCCTTCCGGGGCCTTGACCGGGAACTGGACGACCCACACCGGGACCTCGGCGTCGGGCAGGTTCTCCATCCCGTTCTCCTTGAACATCGGAACGCCCGAGTCGCGGAGGAGAGCGGTGAGGGGGTCCTTGCCGTCGATGCGGACGCGGCGGAGGTAGTAGGGCGCGAACCGGGGGTGGAAGCCCGAGGCGCAGTCCACGAGTTGGCTCGAGTTCCCGCTCGGCTTCCCGCAGGTGATGGCGGCGGGCATGTTGATCCCGAGCCAGGCAGCGGCCTCGGCCGCCGTCTCGCGGGCGACCTTGTTGAAGTAGAGCATCGCCTCGGGGTCGTTCGACAGAGCCGGGTTGTCGCACTGGCCCGTGATGTCCACGCCGAGGAGCCGGTCCTCGTTGCAAATCTTCGCCCACCCTTCGCGGAGGTAGGGGAAATTCGTGAACGAAGCCTGGATGGTCCCCAGCCAGGTCGCGATGCGGATCTTCTCCGCGAAGGACTCGCGGGTGTCCGAAGCGCGCATGACGGCGGCCGACAGGTTGCAGAAGCTCCCCGCACCACCCTCACCGGTCATCGCGACGCGCGAGAGGAGGTAGCGGAGGTTGATCTCACCGCAGGGGTTCGAACGGAACGGTCCACGACGGGCCGCGAGCTTCTCGGGCGACATCCGGTAGAACCCGCGCTCGCCCGAGCCCGAGGCCACCAGTGCCTGCCACTCCTTCCAGAAGGTCTCCTCGTCGGGCTTGGCCTCCCAGAAGGCCGAGTTGTTCGACATGTAGCGGATGGACGGGAACTGGCCCCGGCTCCAGTCCTTCGCGTGCCGCATCTCCTCATCCTCGGGGTCCGAGAACGAGATGAGAGCCGCCCGACGGAAGCCACCGACGTGAACGATGTCCCCGATGGCGCAGGCGATGTCGTGGCACTCGATGGGGCGGAGCTTCCGGCCCGCCGCCGCGAGGATCGTCTCCTCGCACAGGTCGTGAAGACGCTTCAGCGGCTCCGGACCCGACGCCCGACCACCCTTGATCTTGAGGGGCGTGCCACGCGGACGCAGCCCGCTGTAGTCGAACGCCACCTTGTTGCCCTGGAACCACTGGGTCATGCCGAAGTAGAGCGAGTCGGCCCAGCCCTCGGTGGAGTCGCCCACCACGTAGGGGATCGTCTCGCCCGTGAGGTTCGCGACCTGGGGCAGGTTGTCCACGAACTTCTTCTCGACCGAGAAGCCCACACCCGTGCCACACATCAGGATGTGGAGCGCCTCCGAGAACGACCGCAACGAGTCCAGCGGGATGAACGAGCAGTTGTACATGCAGGTGTTGTCGCGGCGAGCGGCTTCTCCGGCCGACCACAGCGCCCGCATCGACGGCATCACCTGAAGGGACAGGATCGCCTCACGAGCAGCCTCCAGGATGTGCTTCGGCACGATGGGGCGCTCGGTCGCCAGGAAGTCGATGTACCGACCCACCGTCTCCGGCCACGTCTCCCGCCGAAGCTCGTCGTCCATCCACCGGCTGTACGTCCGAACGTAGATGAACTCGGACAACAGGTTGGGGAACATGGTCTCCTCGAGGGCGGCAGGGCGTGGAGATACCGTGGACGCGGGTTGCGTGCTGATCTGGCTCATCGTTGTTCCTCGGAGGTGTGGTTCGAGAGGCATAGAGCAAGGGATATAGAGCGGGTAGTGGGGGCACCGTACCTTAGGGTCGGCACGCAGACAGGAGCACGCTTTCAAGCTCCACCCACGGGTTCAGATGACCCCTCCGAATCCCTCCATCAACCTCAACCACCCCTCGATATAGTTCGTCCAACGAACGCCGCCCCCACCGCTTCGCGTGCGGCAGTACGTTCTGCTGAAAAGGGTACAGCTTCATGTTGAGCCGCGAGGCCGCCAACTCCTCGTCCACACCAGACTCGAGGAGGGCCGCAGCATGAAGCCACTGCTCGACGGTGCCGAGCAACACAGCGGTAGCCCGCGTCACAGCACCACCGGAAGGCCCGTTTCGGAGATCCACCAAGGTTCGGACCACCCTCGGGGCGTTCTTCGTCCCAAGAGCCTCCTTCAAGGCATTCCAGTCGTCTGCCCCGAAGTTCGAGATCAAACCGACCAAATCGGTCTGATGAACCTCCGACCTCCCCTCTCTGTCAAGAAGCGTCGCAATCTTCAACGCCTCGAACGACAGGAGCCCGATGTCGGTGCCCGCCTGGCGGACCACAGCCTCGGCCAAGGGTTCCGCCATCGACTTGCCGTGACGCTTCAGTTCGCCCAGGAAGAACTTGGCCGCGTACTCGTTCTGTTCCCAGGGTTTCGGAGCCGGGAAGTCCAGCACACGACCCTTCGGAAGGGCCTCGGCCACCATCCCAGCAAAGGACTTCGACCCCAGTTCCCCCTCATGGTGGATGACCATCGTGACTTCGGAGAACGACGCCTTCGAGTGCTCGAGCACCAGTTCGAGGTCTTCCTCCGTCCAGCCACCCTCCATGTTCTCCCCGTCAGAATCGGCGGCGACCTTCTTCTTGGCCTTCTTCCGAACCGGGGCGGACTCCACGATGGCGAGCGTCTCGGAGGTGAAGATGAACCCGCTCGACAGGATGTCCGACAGCATCTGCCCGTCGCCGACGCCCACCCGGACAACCCGACGACCGGCGGACTCGGCCCCACGAATGGCCTTCTGAATCTCCCGGTGCCGGAGGAAGTCCAGCGTACCCGACACCACCATCACGGGAGGAGGGTTGGCCCAGCCCTTGGGCTTGTTGCTCATGGCAGGAACCCCACGACGACCTCACCGTAGGTCGGAGTCGTGTACGACTCCATCAGCGGGCGAACCTTCGCCCACAGCTTCAGGTGAGCGTGACCAGACCGGCTCGCCAGAACATGAGCCACGGCAACCAGGAAGTCATCCGCCGTCGCGGACCACTCCTTCTTCGTCTCCTGGCCCAGCTTCTTCACGTCGGCCAACGACTCCAACACCCCAGCCGTGGAACCCGACAACGCGGAGTCCACCACCAGCCTGGCAGCCTCGACCAGCTTCTTGTCCAGGAACACCTGGCCCGGACACCACTCGAGAAGGCAGCGCGACCGGATGGTCGCCCGAACAGCCCCGCCGTCCCACGCCCACAGGAACGGACGCGGGAGCCGAGGATGTGCCTCCTCGATGACCTTGAGCAGAGAGTCGATGGCCCCGCCGTGGGTCAGGATGTCCACAGGACCCACGATCACCGCACCCGGACGATCACCGACCGACGGGGTGGACAGCATCTCCGATGCCTCGCGCACCGTCTCCGTGTTGAGCCCGTTCCGAGGATCCCCGAACGCACCCAGCACCGAACCCCACGCCCCAGCCGCCGTCGCTACTCGTCCTTGTGCGGTCGGCCCGTGAAAAAGAAAGCACGGAACAGACTTAGACGTTGACAACCCAGGTCCCCTGACAGGTGTTGCAGCGGTAGTGGGTGGAGGAGCCCGAGCCGGGCTTCCCGAACTGGCGGACGATCGTGGCCTCCTTCCCCTCACACTTCGCGTTGGCTCGACAGGCGAACCACACGACGCGCTTGGGGGGCTGAGGCTGCGGAACAGGCGCAGTCTTGGGGGGCTTCTGTGGCTTGTCCGTCATGAGGTCTCCGCCCCCCTACACTACTCGGCGGAACAGGGAGGAGAACCCCCTAAGGTTGAGGTCCCCAACCAGCCGCCACGAAAGACGCATTCAGGGCTCGACCGAGCAACGAGATGATCTCCTGGGAGGACCCGGTGGTGATCGAAGCAGCCGTCACAGGGTTCACTGGACTCCACATCTGGTTCTCCAGAACAGGAACCACAGCCGTTCTCCACTGCCTCCAGTCCACAGGGTAGGGAAGCCCCGTCTGAGGCAGGTCGAAGTTCGAGGGGAGTCGGTTCTTCACCCTCGAGATCAGGACCACAGGACTCGGGGTCCCTCGATCTCGATTCGGGAAGACGGGTTGAGCCACCCCAGCCAGGATCAACCAGCAGGGAACAGCGAGTTCCGTCTCAGCCTCAACAGGTGAGAGGATCCTCGGGACCAGGTTTCCGTAGGACACGACTCCACCTTCCTTGCTCAGGAGGTGGATAGACTGAACACCGTAGCTCTTGAAGGACTCGTTCTCTCTCGGGGACTACTTCTACGTGTAGGACTCGTTGGATGGATTCGGGTTGAGGTAGCAGGACTCGTTCTTCGTCTACGACTTCAAAATCGGTCGACCTTCGGTCTCCCTCCCTCCATCTAGATCCCTTCTCTCTTGTTCCGACCTCCCTGATGTCGGGAGAGGAGGGGATGGGTTCGAGCGATCTGGTCGAGAAGCCCTATCTCCTCTCGGGAGACTGACTTCAAGCACCCTACTTGAGAAAGGTTAGGTGAATCCTTGTAAGTTCCAGTTGGCTCCCTTGGCTCGGGAGGTTGATCCGCAGGAGTTCCTTGCCTGTCGGGTTTCCCCGATCTCGACCTCCAGGTTGCATTTTCCTGATCCGAGGGAGAACAGGAGGTGGGCTACCTGAATCCGAGAACGTCCTCCCTCGGGATGAGGGGAGGAGGATCAACACCCCCGAAGCTAACGACCCCTGAAGGTTGCGTCAAGCTCCGACTCGGGACACCTTGGTGAATCCTTCCTCCAACGTCGGAGGTTCGTCGAGAAGCTGATCGCGAAACCTGATCATCTTCTCGAGCGGGACCTTCCTGTCAGCCGAGCGGAGGTCGTTCCTCCGACAGCACTCCTCGAAGGAGGTGTCGAGGAGGACAGCTTCCACCTGCTTGTTCGCCTGCTGAGCCAGTTCGACGAAGGGCTTGCGAGCCATCAGGAGGGTGAACGTGGCGTCCACGTAGATCGTGAAGGGATCCGCGTGCTGACGGAGCCAGGTGGACTTCCCCGCCCCCGGGATACCCACCAGGAGGACGAGCTTCTTGTACCGGGGGTCCTCGAGGAACTCCTTGACTCGACGCTCCGTGGCGGCCCATGCAGCCTTGACCTGCGACGGGGACCACGAGTAGTTCCCATCGGCGTCGATCAGGAAGTGGTCCGGGGACAGGATCATCAGCGCCTCCTCCCTGTCTACGCGGGGAGGAGGGTGAACTGAACCTACTGGGACTTCTTCTTGGCGGCCTTGATGCCGTAGCCCAGGTTCTCCCGCTCCATGATCATCTCGATCAGACCCTGCAACTTCGGGTTGGTCTTGACCTCGTGCATGAAGGCGTCACGAGCCTTGTTGATGACGCGGCCGACGAGGGTGGCGGCTCCGTAGGAGACGGGGATGCCGAGGGCACGGCTGATCTCAACGTTCTTCTCGTTCGGGTGCTCGAGCCAGTAGTTGACGATCTCGAGGCCACGCTCGGTGCCCTGGAACCGCGACTTGACAGTGTCCATGAAGAACCGCTGCACCTGGGGGTCGGCCAGCACGATGTCCATGAGCTTGTCGTCATCCACGGTGACGGGGATGTCCCGCTCCCGGACGCCGCCGCCCTCGTCGTCCTCCATCGTGAGCGACTCCTCGCGCTTCTTGCGGAGGGCAGAGGTGGCCCGCTGGATGCCGTGCTTCTTCAGGAGGCTCGCGGCGATGCGGGGGTCGGCTCCGTTCTGGATGTCGTCGGCGAGGTACTTCCCGATGGTGTACAACTCGCCGTTCGGCGGAAGGGAGAATCCGCTCACGATGTCGTTGACGAGTTCATCGACCATCTCGGGATCGCGGGAGAGCTTCTCCCGGAGCACCTTGACGAGGCCGAGGTGGAACCCCGTCTCCTGACGTGAAACCCACAGCGGGTTGAGGCCGGGCATCGTCTCGAGCGCCTTCTCGAAGGCGTTGTTCACACCTGCCATGTTGGCCGAGGGGCCGAGCCACGAGTAGCGACGGACCCCGGCGGCTCCTTCGAGGATGGCCGCTCGGATCAACATGTCCATCGACTTCTCGGCCACCTTGATCGTGAGGCTGGCCAACAGGGTGCGGTTCATGAGGGGTTCTCCTCGAGAGACGAGTCTACTGGATCGAGGAGATAGACGGACTAACGACCTCCAGGTTCAGCCCGCGCGCCCTCCGACGTAGGAGCGACAGGAGCGCCGATGGACCCCCCGTGAACCTAAAAGTTCTCGCCCGAAGCGGGCTCGTGAGAACTTTTGCGAGCCCTAGTTGACAGCCGGAATGGCCCTTCTTATCCTCCCTTCGACCACGCCCCCGACCTTTCCCCTGTCTATGTCGTGGTCAACCACTCCTGACCCCTGACCCCGCGCCAACCTCCCCCCAGGGGGCGGAAGGCTTCCCGGAGAACATCATGAACCACGACTCCTTCGCCCCGAAGGGGTGGCACACGGCGATGCTGCATGTCGTCGGTGAGCGCACCCTCTATCGCGGAACGAACTCGGTCACCGTCGCCCAGATCGCCTCCCCAGTCGCCCGACTCGAGGAAGAGCTTCAGTCGTGCCCGGACGGGGTGAGCCCCGCGACGTGGTGGGATCTCCGGTCGTTCTACGACGACTGCTCGAAGATCCCGTACAAGGGGTCCAGGAGTGCCCGGAAACCCTCCGCGACCACCGACGGGATCACGGAGTTCTTCGAGGCGTGCGACTTCGCCCGTGAGATGCACCTCGCGGAGCGGTGGTTCGGGGTTCTTCGGGACGAGGGACTGGTGCGGGAGGGGGCGTCGGGCTCGTGGTCGCTGACTCCGGCGGGGATCGCGGCTTCGGTGGAAGCGCGGGACTGGTGCTCGAAGCAGAACGTCACCGCGTTCTGGGTCGATCGGGTCATCGACAAGACCTACTTCCAGAAGCTCGTGACCCATTTGCAGTACGCCTGTGCGCGGTCGGCTCACTTCAACGAGCTTCACGACCTCGTGAACGGCTACCTGCTCAACCTCATCAACCGCAACGGGCTCCGGGCTCGGATCGCGGCGGGCAACCAGCCGTCGCCGTCGAACATCCGCTCGTGGTGCTACAAGTCCGCGCTCTCGCAGTTCCGGGACGAGGGGCGTGATGCCCTCACCCGTTCCTTCAAGGGAGCCCGGACCGAGAAGGATCTCCGCCTCGGGACCTCCGAGGACATCCCGGTCCGTCACCTCCCCGCCGAGACGCAGGCGGTGTTCCTCGGGGTGGACGACGACGGCCGCGACGACATCCACGTCTCGGGCTCGGGGTCCAGCAACGCTCTCCTCGACGTGGTGGGCGGCAACCTGGAGGACGACATCATCCACCGGCTCACCGCTCAGCGCGGGATCGCCCTGACGGAAGCGGCCATCCGTCGCGAGAAGTCCGGGGCGCAGGACCGGTTCCTCCGCATCAACCAGATGACCCTCAACGACATGAGCTTCGCGGACATCGGTGCGGCCGAGGGCGTTTCCCGCAACCGTGCGGCGGCTCTCGTGGCCGACCTCCGTGCGGCCGTCCACCGGGCCACCGTGTTCTCGTCCTTCGCTGTCCAGGCGATGGAGTACCTCCGCGAGGAGCCCTGCTCGACCCTCGACGACATCCACACGGGCCTCATCGAGAAGGCCCGGGATGCCTGGGAGAAGCAGGTCGAGGATGCCGGAGGCGACACCTCCGCCGTGCCCGCTCTGGACACGAGCTTCGTCGAAGGGATCGACATGGCCGTGATGAACGCCCTGGTGAGCGCGGGTCGTCTGCGTCGCGTGGGCGACGGTGGGTACATGGTCACGGCGTCCGGTGAGGCCGCTCTCGACAACGGCGAGCGGTTCGGCATCGAACTCAACCTGAACGCGCTGGGGTAGGTTCAGTTCTCGGGTCTGTCGCGTAATCCGGTTGGAGACTCACAGCATGACCCGCACCCTGACCCCCAACACCATTCGCGAGCCTCTCCTTCGGACCCTGGGCGGCCTTCCTGCGGGAACGACCGTCAAGGGTTCCGAGGTCATCCAGCGGATGCTGGACAACCTCGGGGTGACCGACCCGCTCGAACGGGAGCGGGGGAGCAACAACGCCCGCTGGCTCGCCTCCCAGGTGCTCCGCAAGGAAGGTCTCCTCTCGGAAGGAGACGTTCGCGGGAAGTGGACCATCACGCCCGAGGGCGAGAAGGCCATCCGGGAACTGACGGGTGGCGTGGCCAAGCCCGAGGTGGAGGCGGCCGAGGATGATCTCCTCGAGGACTTGGTGGCCGAGGAGGAGCCCCCGCCGAGCGAGCCCGAACCCGAGCCGGTGATCGTGTCCCAGTGGGCCGACGACACGGCGGGCGAGTGCCTGTACCCGTCCATCCCCCGCGACACCTACGCCGACGACGCCTACATCCGGTCGCTGGCCATCGGCAAGACGCCGTGCTTCGGAGGCTACGACGCCTCCTCCACCGTGTGTGGAGGCTGCCCCCTCGCGGGCTCCTGCGTCTCCCACCAGATCATGCGAATCGCCAAGATCGCCGACGGACTCCGCAAGCAGGACGAGGCCGCCGCCTTCCGGGCCAACAAGATGGCGACCACGGCGACCACGGTGTCGGACACGTCGCGGGCGCAGGTCAAGGAAGAAGACCTCGACGACATCCTCAACGAACTGACGGGGAAGGCCGACCCGACCCCGACCCAGCCGCCGCCCGTGGACCCGCACCGGGGCACGAAGCTCAACGCTACGGTAGAGTCCCGGTGCTACCAGTGCAAGGGCACCATCCCCAAGGGTGGGGCCGCCATCCATGTGCCCAACAAGGGCCTCCGCCACGAGACGTGTACGTGAGCCACTTCGACAGGGGACTCTCTGACATCGAGCGCATCCTCCGCGACCTGACGCGGGGGATCGACTCCGCGTCCACCTCGGATCGGGTCGATGCGGGTCAGACCCTCCAGTCGATCCTCTCGAGCACCAAGAAGGTGCTCGACCGCGTGAAGGACTCTCTTCGGGCGGACGCCACCGGCAAGTTCAACGGCTTGGCCTCCATCGCGCTGGAGGGCACCACCGCCGTAGCTACGGTGTCCGCCCCCGAGCCCATCACGCGCCTCTCGAAGAACGCCGATGTGGCTTCACTCCGTGCGGCCCTCGGCGACGACTTCGGCGACTACTTCCAAGAGCAGCACCTCATCCATCCCCGCCCCGAAGCCCTCCCCCGCATCCTCACGCTCCCACCGACCGTCCGCGACACCGTGCTCCGCTGCTTGGAACAGGATGTAGGCTCAGGAGGGGTCGGGTTCTCCCCAAAGAGGCGAACATGACCCGCAAGAACTTCACGATGAAGAAGTCCGACTTCGACGCTGCCTACGCCTGGGCGCGTGGGCTGTGCCTGATGATGTTCGGCCCGGACCGAGGCGAGGCGTACTTCAGGTCGATCCCCGCCATCGTCGTGCTCGAAGCCTGGGCCGCCCGCAACCGGCAGCCCATCATGGCCGAAGCCTAGTCCTCCCACTCGAGCCAGCCCCCGACCGAGTTCGGGGCCGCCGTCCGGGTCGAGGCCAGGCGCATCTCCGCATCGGGGTAGCAGGACAGGAGCATCCCCGCGTAGGCGCACTTGCCCTCGCGGGAGTGCTGCTTCAGGAAGCCCGTGATCTTCTCGTAGGAGTCGGCCTTGCGGTGATGGAGGTCGGCCGCGATGCGACCCGAAGCCGCCCGGACTTCCTTGCACGCTTCGAGGCCCAGGTCGGCCGTCCGCGCCTTGAAGCCGTACAGGCCGTACACCGTCTCGCCCGCTTCCTTGGGTCGACCGCCCCGCATCTCGGACGCAACCTTGGGGCCGATCTCCTTCATGGCCGCCAGGAGCACTTTCGCCGAACGCGAGCCTTCCCGCTTCGCATGGGCCTGGAGGAACGGAACCACCTCCGCGTCCTTCGCGAAAGCGTCCTTCGCGATGCGGAGAGCCGCCTTCGCGAGCTTCTTCGAGGCGGACTCACAGGCGTTCTGCGTGGCCTTGTTGAACCCGTAGAGCCCAGAGGCAGCCTCGCGGGACGCGAAGTCCGAGACCACCTGTGTGTCGGTGGAGGCCAGCTTCCAGGTCAGTCGTTGACGTGCCACCTTGCCCTCCATCTCTTCCCGAACCTTCACGACGGCCTCGGGGGGGTTCTCGTTCATCTCCTTGAAGGAGTCGCCGACCACAGCGGCAACCTCCTCCACAGACATCTTCTCACCCTTCGGGAACTTGGCTTCGTGGGTCGGCATGGTCACTCCTGCTCCGCGAGGAACCGGTCAGCCACACGCGCTGCGGCCTCCTTGTCTCCCCACGGCTTCTTGTGCTTCTCCTTGCGGGACTTGCCCTTCTCCACGTCCCGTTCCCGGTTGTGGTGCTTCCCGGCCCCACCAGGTCCACGCTCGATCATCTGCTGGACGATGGGGTTTCGCCGAGCCGGACCCTCGACGGTGAACTTGTTGGGGTCCTTCTTCTCGGTCACGGGGGTCGGGGCCTTGGCGGACTTGGACACGGGAGACTCCTGTTGCGACTTCACGCGCTGATCTTGGAAGGTGAGGAGCGCACGCTTCACACCCTCGCGGGCGTCTGAAGCCGTGAATGAACCCAGTGGCCGCTTGTAGTTCTGGTCGGTGTCCAGCCACTGCTCGACCTTCCAGGTATCCGACTTGCGGTCCCAGGCGATCATGCCGACTTCCGGGTCGCCCTCGATGCTCGAGTCGAGGATCCCGTATACGCGCTGACGGGCCGAGTTGAACAACCAGAAGGCCCGAAGCGTCCCCAGCCGCTCGACCTCACGTTCTCCCGCTTCTCGAAGCGAGGCCACGCGGAACAGGTCCGCCTCCGGCCTCATGCCACTCTTGTAGAGGTTGTGGCGGATGGCCTTCAACTGGTCCTCGGTGAGCCCCTTGCCCATCTCGAGGTCGCGCTTGAACCCCTTGAGCATCCCGCTGTTCGTGCGGTTGATGAGGGTGTCGAGCACCGCGAGCATCTGCGTCTGCCGAGCCGGGTCCACCTGGTTTCGGCCAGGAGTCGGAGCCACAGGCGCGGGTGCCGGAGGAGGTGGGGGAGCCGCCACGGGCAAGGAGCCCTTGGGGTACAGCACCCACTCGTTTCGTTCGGGCTTGTAGTCGAAGTGCTTCAGAACCTTGGTCTTGTCCCCTTCGGACAGCCCCGCCAGACCCAGGAACAACGACCCGTCGGTGCCGAAGGACAGGTTCGGGTTCTCGGGCAAGTCGGCCATGACCCGGCTGTACTTCTGCTCGAGGCCGCCGAACCACTTGTGCTGGGCGTCCGTCAGTTCACGGGCGTACAGGTTGTCTTTGACGAATTTGCGCCCGTTGTCCCGGGTGAACCACAGGGCCATCAACAGACGACGAGCCCGCTTGGCGTAGTCCACGGGCACCGGAGTCTTGGCCTTGGTGGGATACCTGGGGCGACCTCCGTAGCCCCAGTCGTCCTCGTCCTTGAACCGCTTCAGACAGTCCTGGTACTCCTCCCAGGTCAGCCCACCACCCTTGTAGTCCTTGTAGCAGTCATGGGCCTCGGCTTCCTTCTGGCGAAGGTGCGTTTCCGCGATCTTGACTGCGAGTGGGCTGCTGCCGAAGCCGAGCCCCATGATCTGGACGAAGGTGCCGTCCTGGAGGTGGAACTCGGTGTCCCCAGTCCCGTTGGAGATCAGACCCCATTTGGACCAGCGGTTCTTGAAAGACCGCCACCGCCGAAGCACCTTGTTGTCGTACATCCACTTGTTGAAGGCGCTGCTCGAACCAGGTCCGGCGGGAAGGAGGAACGAGACGTAGTAGTAGGGCTTGGCCGTGTCCTTCGTGATCAGGTTCACGCTGACTTGGGGCCGGTCACCCAGGTTCTCCTCGAACCAGTCCACCACGACCTTGGCCCACGGCTTCCAGTCCCAGTCGGGAGTCGCCGCCGTCCGAGTGGACGCGCGCACCTGGCGGCCCTCAACGGTGACCTCGCGTTCGACGACCATCGCGGGTCGACGGACGATGAGGGTGTCGCTGACCTTCTCACCCCACTTCTGGCAGAACTCGTCCTCGTCGAGGACACGAACATGGCGGGAGGGGTTCGGGATGTTCGGGTCCATGACGTGGACCTGGAGGACGCCATCGGCTCCCTCCACCACGTCGAACACCACAGAGGCGTGGGACCACGGACGGTTCTCCGGATTCCATGCGATGAGGACGGGAAGCCCCTGATCGGTCCACGCCTTCAGCATCCGAGGGGTGGACGGGACGACGAGGCTGCCACGGAGGCCGAAGTACTGGACGGTCGCCAGCATGGCCTCCCAGGTCGCCCCCGCCATCGGAGCCGCCCCAAGCACCTTGTTGACGTCGTCCTCGGAGACGTTCTTCCCGTGAGCCTTCAGAGCCGCAGCAATCGACGCGGCACAGCAAGTGAACTGCGTCGTCTGTCGGATGTGGGCTACGTCGGCCCGAGCCTGCTTGTCCGCCATGGGGGGCACCTTGTGTCCTCACACAAGATGCCGCATAGACGGATCAGTGAACGACACTCGACATGGGGATCAGGGCTCGGGCCGGGCTCTTCACCTCGGTGGAAGCCTCCACGAAATCCACGATGCCGTCCCAGTATGCCTGCCTGTACCCCGCCAGGTACGCTTCACGGACGAGCTTCTCGACCTCGGCCTCGCGGCTCGTCTCTGGGGTGGAGCGATACCGGTTCACCGCACCCTGGGCGAAGTTCTTGGCGCAAACCAGGATCTCTGCCAGCTTCCCATCCCAGCGTGCCAGGAGGGCGGCCTGGACGGAGCGGAACAGTTTCTCGTTCATGTTCGTCCTCCTGATGTGGACTTACGCAAGAACCCGTCGAAGAACACCCCCTCCGACGGCCAGCGCCACTAACCGGAGTGTAGAACAACCTCCAGCGCCTCCTGTAGCGCCGCTTCCGAGATGCGCTCCACAGTCTTCCCGACGCTTTGTCGCAAAATGGCCGCCAACCGGGTGATTGCCGCCTTTCGCTCATCCGAAGTGGCGTTACGAAAACGCGCCAACCACTGCGGGTCTTTCGAGGCGTCCAAGAGAACACTGAGAAGGGCTTCTTTCCTCAGCGCCTCCACCAGAAGGGCGAACGTCGCCTGCTCCAGGCCCCCGGAGGGCCACGAAAGCAGGAGCTTCTCGTCGAACTCGGATTGAGGCCGGTGGGTGGAGTACACCCGTCCGGTGGCCTTGTCCCTCCGCACGAGGACTTCCAACACCGCGACTTCGTGGTCGTCGTGGGTGCCGGGTGTCCAGGTAGGAGGGCTCACGCTCACTGGTGAACTCGGCGATGCAGGTGGAGGAACAGGTCTGGCATGGACACCTGGTTGATCTGATCCGCGATGGCCTGGACTCCGGCCGCCCGCTCCTCGACGGAGCCACGGTTCTCGGACCAGGGAACTTCGATGATCTTGACGCCCTGCTGCCGGAGCACCTCGACGGTCGTGTCGATCTCGTGCTCCAACGCCTCGAGGTAGCCGAGGTCGATGGTCAACTCGGACCGCCGACCTTCACGCTCCGAGGCCCGACGCTGAATGCGCTCCGCCGCAATCCGGGGATCGACCCGGAGTCGGACACACGCGCTGGGGAGAAGCACCGAGGCCGTCATCGACTGGTAGATGATGCGGTACGTCTCGAACTCGCGGTCGCTGATCTCCCCCGTGCGGTTCATCATCCGGGCGAAACAGGTGTCGCCGTAGAACGACCGGTCGAGGCAGGCGTGACCCCGGTTCGACATGGCGTGCCACTGGGCCGCAAGCTGCATCTTGTACCGGGCACCGAGGAGATGCACCTGCATGGTGAAGGACCACCTCTCCTTGTCCCCATAGAAATCCGACAAGTACGGGTTGGCAGCGTCCTTCTCGTCGGGTTCCATGAGCGTCAGGGTGTTGGGTCCGAGTGCTGCCCCAAGCTCCTGGGTGAGCGTGGATTTCCCAGCACCGATCAGCCCTTCCACGATGACGACGAGACCCATAAACGCCTCCGGTCTTGCACCCTACCGACCGACCAAAGACGCCGACACAACGGGTAGAGCGTCTCATGTCCAAGTCCCGTGACGAAATGCTCAAGGCCCTCGACAACCGCAACCTGAAGCACAGGTTCGCGGGATCCCTCCTCACCATCCCCGGCGTGGGAGATGTGGTTCGCGTGGTGCGCGGGCAAAATGTGGGCGCAGAATACGAGGTTCTCGCGGTGCGTGGGAACGTCTACAGCGCAGATCAGCACGTCTACGTGATGTCGGACGACGAGCTTCCGACATGGTATCACCCGTGGGATCTCCAGGTCATACGCCGTAAAGACGACTGATCGCCAGCGGGGCTTCAGACTTTTCGTTCTCGGGGGGTTGCACTTTCCTCGGCCTCGGGTAGCTTAGTGGCACACCGGCCACTAACTCGGACAACCCGACAGGAAGTGCAGATGCCAGGCGTTCTCGAAACCGACGGCTACAAGTTCTCGATGGCCGAGGCGGGTTTCCCGCTCCGAACCGAGACCTTCTACTACTCGCACCGCAAGGGAGGCCCGCACTACCTCCCGTTCGACGTGGGGGCCGAGATCCGTGGGCTGCTGCCTGGTCCGCTCGACGGCATGGGTCACGCCATCGACGAGAAGTTCCTCAACGCGAACTACGCGATGGGGGGTGCGTTCTGGTCGGCGATGCGGAACGGCACCATCACCATCAAGGCTCTCCCCAAGGGAACCTGGTTCTTCGACCGCGAGCCCGTGTTCACCATCACCGGCCCTTCGGCTCTCGTCTCCTGGCTCGAGCCTCTCGTCCTCCAGTTCCACTACCGCATCCAGGTCGCCACCCTCGCCCTCCGCGACCCGTTGAAGCTGGCCGAGGTCGTGAAGGTCGTCACCTGCGAGGAGCAGAAGCGTCTCATCCTCGAGACGCTCGACGCCATCCACTTCAAGTCGAAGGTCGCGATCACCGTCGACACCGCCTCGTACTCCGAGCACGTCCAGTCCCGTGTCCGGGGGCTCATCGGGGCGGTCGGCGACCCGAGCCGCATCTTCGAGGTCGGGATGCGCTCGGTGGCGAGCCCCCTCCAGCACTACGCGGCGTTGACTGCGGCCAAGGAAGTCGGGCTCAAGGCCACCAGCAACGTCTACCTGGCCCAGCAACTCGGGCTCAAGCCCGTCGGGACGATGGGCCACGAGCACGTCCAGCGGTTCGGCTCGGATGCCGCCGCCTTCCGGGCGATGCGTGACCGCTTCCCCGGCCCGACCAGCTTCCTGCTCGACACCTTCTCCACCATCGACTCGGGCCTCCCCGAGGCGTTCGCCCTCATCGCCGAGGATCCCTCCCGTCGGGACTTCGTGCGGTTCGACTCGGGCGACAAGCGCACCCAGTTCATCTACGCCGTGATGAAGGCCCGTGGGATGGGCATCCGGCCCCGATTCATCCTCGAGGACTCCTTCAACCAGGAGATGACCGAGGAGTTCGAGTCCCTTCGGAAGATGCTCGAAGTCCCCGCCGAGGACGTGCTCTACGGCTACGGCGGCTACATCGTGAAGGCCCCCAACGACCCGCTGACCCGCGACCGGGTGGCGGCCGTCTACAAGCTCACGCAGTCCGGCCCGAACCCCACCATGAAGTTCGGCGACGAGCCGGGTGCCGGAAAGGAGTCCATCCCCGGTCAGCCCGTGCTGTACCGCCCTCGTCTCGGTTCGGCCGAGTACCAGGGGCCGACGGGCATCGTCGCCCAAGAAGGCGAGGAGATGCCCCGCGACTTCGAGCGGCTCTCCGGAGCCGAGCGCCTCCCCCACCACGTCCACTTCACCGTCGGCGAAGCCGTGGCCTTCGCCGAACGGAAGGGCGGGCTGGGATTGAGCCCCGCCACGCAGACCCTGGTTCAGAATCTCCGCCACGCGCGTATCAACGCCATCAACAACCGGAGGCAGTAATGCCCGTCCTCAACCCCCAGGCCCTCATCGACAACCGCGTCGCGGCGATCCGCGACATGCACCAGAAGGCGGGCCAGACCCGGGCGGAACTCGACCTCTCCGGTGGCGTGGACTCGGCCGTGATGCTCGGCCTCCTCGCTCGCGCTCTCGGCCCCGAGAACGTCACCACGATCCACCTCGCCATCAACAGCAACCCGGATGCCCTCGCTCGGGCTCGGGAGTGCGCCAACGCCTTCGGGGTGCGGCTCATCGAGTTCGACGGCACCGCCCTGTTCGACGCTCTCATCACCACGATGACGGCTTCGATGGTGGCCGCCGGGTACAAGCTCGAGGACATCGTCGGGGCCTGCGAGAAGGATCCCACCATCCTCGGCTCGATCCGCTCGACCTCCCGTGCCCCGTGGGGCCGGGCCGCCAACCGCCTGTCGGGCGGCGGCATCCGCCACGGCACCGGCAACGAGGACGAGGACCGCGTGCTCCGCTTCTACCAGAAGGGCGGCGACGGCGAGGTGGACTCCAACCCCATCTCGATGCTCTCGAAGGGCGAGGTGTTCCAGTTGGGCATCGCCCTCGGTGTCCCTCGCTCGATCCTGACCGCCCGTCCGTCCCCCGACCTGTGGGGCGTGGGCGACAACCACAACGACGAGGACGAGATCGGGGCGTACCTCGGGCTCAAGGGCTGCGGCATCCCGTTCTACAGCTACGTGGACGTGGACACCGGCAAGTACAAGAACGTCGGCCTCATCGAGCGCCTCCACCGCTTCTGCGACACGGCGGCCGGGAAGTGGCTGTTCCTCGAGCCTTCCGCCTACCTGGCGGCGTCCATCGAGTTCGCCCCGAAGTCCCCGTACTTCGCGGGCATCCCCGAGAGCGTGGTCACGACCCTGCTCACCAACGCCCGGCGGGTCGAGGCGGCCACCCGGCACAAGATGAACCCGAACTGCCCCGCCCTCGGCGACCGCGAGTCGATGATCGACGCGGGCATCCTCACCAACGAGCTTCCGGTCTGATCATGCTGGCTCGCCTCATCAACAGCCGTGCGTGGCAGAGCCAGCCCACCTACCGGTGGGAGTACCTGGTCGCCATCGTGTACCTCGGCATCATCACCGGGGTGGCCACCTACGGCATGGAGATGAGGGAAACCGCTGCCCAGGTCATCACGTCGGTCGCGGTGTTCTGCACCTTCGCCCACATGTCCGTGGGCTCGAGGCTCGAAGAAGCCCAGGACCGCACCGACGTGAAGACCGTCGAGTGCTACCGCAAGCTCACCTACTACCTCGTCGCCAAGGAGTCGTTGTGGTTGGTCGCGTTCCTGCTCTTGCAGGCGTGGACGGCCATCGCGGGCATCCCCCTGTTCCTGTTCTACCCAGCTTGGAGGCGGCTGTATCTCCGTCTCCGTCACACCGAATCGGAGAAGAAACCATGAAGATCCACCTGTTCATCGTCGATCCCCAGAACGACTTCTGCATCGGGGACGACGGCCACGGCAACAAGGGTGCCCTCGTCGTTCCGGGGGCGGACGCGGACATGACCCGCCTCGCGGCGATGGTCCGGCGTCTCGGCAACAAGATCGACGACATCCACGTCACGATGGACTCCCACCAGACCGTCGGCATCGAGCGTCCCCGCTGGTGGAAGCGCGCCTCGGACGGTGCCGAGCCCGCCCCCTTCACCTGCCTCGGCATCCACCCGGACGGCCGCCGCATCGTGAAGTTCATCCCCGGCGGCTCGAGCCCGAACGCCTTCGGCATGTCCCCGACCGAGGAGGAGTACGTCACCACCATCCCCTCGTTCCTCCACCAGGGCGGCCCGACCGGGAAGGGCTCGTTCGGCTACCTCCAGGCCCTCGCGGCCCGGGGCCGCTACCCCCACATCGTCTGGACCGAGCACTGCGTGGTCGGCACCTGGGGCTGGGGCGTCGTCCCCGACCTCGCGAACGCCCTGAAGTGGTGGGAGCGCGAGTTCATCGGCCGCGTCAACTACGTCGTCAAGGGCAACAACCCGTGGACCGAGCACTTCTCCGGCGTCATGGCCGAGGTGCCGGACCCGGCCGACCCGGCCACCCAGGTGAACACCCGCCTCGTCCAGACCCTCGAGGACGCCGACGTGATCCTGTTCACGGGCGAGGCCCTGTCCCACTGCGTCGCCAACACCGCCCGCGACGTGGCGGCCACCTTCAGCAACCCGAAGTACGCGGAGAAGATCGTCCTCCTCCGCGACACCACCAGCAACGTCGGCGGCTTCGACTTCCTCGGCGACGGCTTCATCAAGGACATGACGGCCAAGGGGATGAAGCTCGAAGACTCCGTCTCCTACCTCGCCTGAACCACCCCAACCGTCCCCTTCGAGGGGACTGGAGATAGACCCATGCCCAAGTTCTCTGCCGACGCCACCGGTCCCGTGGCCTCCACGTTCGGGTTCTCCGCCGTGGACATCTCGAAGCTCGGTGCCAGCGAGTACACCCTCGTCGGCCTCACCGTGGACTGCTCCGGCTCCGTGGCCGGGTTCGCCCGCGAGGAGGAGAAGGCCATCAAGGCCATCGTCGAGGCGTGCCGCCGCTCGCCCCGGGCCGACAACCTGATGCTCCGGTACACCCGGTTCGACCACCACCTCACCGAGGTCCACGGATTCAAGCTCCTCCAGGACTGCAACCCCTCCGACTACGACAACACCATCCCGGCGGGCGGTTCGACGGCCCTGTTCGACGCCTCCGTGGACTGCGTGGATGCCGTGGCCCGGTACGGCCGGGACCTCCAGCAGAACGACTTCACCGCGAACGGCATCGTGTTCGTCATCACCGACGGCGGGAACAACGCGGGCAAGATGACCGTGGGCGAGGTCAAGAAGTCGCTCGAGCGCGTCGTGCCCTCCGAGGCCCTCGAGTCCCTGGTGAGCATCCTCATCGGGGTCAACGTCACCGACCCGACGCTCGCCGCTCTGCTCAACGACTTCGCCACCCAGGCCGGGTTCACCCAGTTCGTGAACATCGGCGAGGCGGACGAGAAGAAGCTCGCCAAGCTGGCGGCCTTCGTCTCGAAGTCCATCAGCAGCCAGAGCCAGGCGTTGGGCACGGGCGGCCCCTCGCAGGCCCTCACCTTCTAGGCGGGAGACGCCATGTGGCCCCTCAGCGGTGAGACGCGCTCGTTCCCCGCCCCCGGTACTCCGGGGGCGTTCGGGACCGTCCGCAAGCACGACATCCACACGGGCGTGGACCTCTACTGCCCCGACGGAACGTCCGTGTTCGCCATCGAGTCCGGTGTGGTCGTCGCCCTCCTCCCCTTCACCGGGGAGAAGGCGGACTCCCCCTGGTGGCGGGACACCGATGCTGTCCTCATCCAGAGCGACCGCCATGTGCTCTGCTACGGGGAGATCAATCCCTCCCTCGACCTGAAAGTGGGAGACACGGTGGCCGAGGGCGACCTCATCGGCTGGGTCGCCCGCGTCCTCAAGAACGACAAGGGGCGTCCGACGACGATGCTCCACCTGGAGAGGTACACCAAGGGCACCCTCGAGCCCGTGTGGTGGCGGCTCAACGAACCCCAGCCCGAAAACCTCCGGGACCCCACCCGTCTCCTGCTCAAGCAACTCATGAGCCCAGTCCAGGCCCAGGTCCCCAAGCCCCCACGTCCCAGCATCCCGGACTGCACCTGTGCCGTCCGCCTGTGGTCGGGCATCTGTCTCCCCGAGTGCCCTCGCGGGCTGGCGACGGGTCGCCGGTACGCCTCGTGGGACGACGTGCCCAACGATGTCCTCCTCCCCGACCGGTACGAAGCTCGGAACGGACACCCGCCCCCGAAGTGCGACACGCACGACTCCTACCTGTACGAGAACGACAAGGGGGAGTGCCGGATCTGCGACCTCGACCGCCGCTTCCCCAAGCCGAGTGCCGCATGAACGCCGCCATCCAAGCCTACTGCGAAGCCGACGCCAAGCTGACGTGGCGGCTGTTCCAGCAACAGGCGTGGTGGGACTGGCTGGCCCGGAAGATTCGACGCACCGAACGTCAGTTCTTGGAGGACGGCATCGTCCTCCTCAGCCTTCACGACGACAGCCACATCTGGGAACCCCGTCCATGAACACCGACGCCTTCTTCACCACGGGCAAGCAGCACAACGTCTGCCAGGACTACGCCCTCGCCTCGCGGGACGTGGTGGTGCTCTCGGATGGGTGCTCCTCCTCCCCACACACGGATGTGGGGGCACGGCTGCTCTGTCGGATGGTGCTCCAGCACGGGTCCGAAGGGCTTGTCCGGGCACAGGCCCTTCTGGCCCCGCTGGGACTGCCCCCGGAGTCGCTGGACGCCACCCTGCTGATGGCCCGGTGGAATCCCTCGACGCGCTCCGTCCAGGTGTTCGTACATGGAGACGGACTCGTGGTCGCTCGCCGTCGAGACGGCACCCACCTCGTGATCGACACGAGCTACCCGAGCGGGGCACCCCTGTACCCCAGCTACGACGTGGACCTCGCTCGGCGAGAGCGGTACGCCAAGGAGTTCGGGACCCGGCGGCTGACCACCACCTACGACAACGGCACCAAGGTCGAAACGGAGACGATGATTCTCGGGGAAGGCGGCTGGTCGTCCCCCGTCATCACCTACGAGTTCTTCGCCGACATGTTCGACCTGGTGCTTCTCCTCTCGGATGGGGCGCACACCTTCCGCAGCCCTGTGGGCTTGTTGGGGGCCACCGAGGCCGTGCCGCTTGCCACGGTCATCGGGGAGATGCTCGCCATCAAGGGCTTCGCGGGGGAGTTCATCACCCGTCGTGCGAAGAAGTTCCTGAAGGACGCCACCGCCAAGGGCTGGCACCATGACGACGACTTCTCGGTGGCGGCCCTCCACATCGGGGAGGTCCCGTGAAGGTCGTCATCCAGGGCCAGGGCGAAATCAGCCTCACCCAGCGGGAGTTCGTCGCAAGTGGCGGCGAGGGAATAGCTTTCGTCGCTCCGCTGTGCTATGCTCGCGGGTATGGCCTACACCTTCAAAACCCGCAAACCCGGAAAAAGAACCTGCAAGAAGTGTGGGAATACCTTTCCAAATCGCGTGATGATCGATGGTCGGATGAGGATGCTGAGCAGCCGGATCTACTGCCTGGAGTGTTCACCTTTCGGGGCGAGGAACCACCAACCGCTGCACGATCCCGAGGCGATGAGCCCCGAGCGCACCTGCCAGACTTGCGGCAAGACGTTCACCTACCTCGGGAAGCACAACAACAGCGCCGGTCATCGGAAGGGGGTCTGCAACGCCTGTCGATCGGTCTTGCGAGCAAAACGACAGAAGGAACGGGCAGTCGCACACAAAGGAGGGAAGTGCGTCGAGTGCGGCTATTTCCGGTGCCTCGATGCTCTTGTGTTCCACCACTCCGATCCGACAGTGAAGGAGTTCACGGTCTCTCGCATGTACGGGTGGGCGTGGCATCGCCTCCAGGCAGAGATCGACAAGTGCATCCTCCTCTGCGTGCGGTGTCACGTAGAGCTACACGCGGAGCAGAACCGTGATCGTCCATATTCAAGGGCAAGGACCGGTCACACTGACACAACGTGACTATGTGGGAAGTGGCGGCGAAGGCTCGATCTACGCCAAGGGCACCACCGCGTTCAAGGTCTACACGGACGCGGGCCGGATGCTCCCTGTCGGAAAGATCACGGAGTTGGCGACCATCCACGACCCCAACGTCATCAAGCCCGAGCGGGTGCTGCTCGACCCCAAGACCAACCAGCCGCTCGGCTACACGATGCGGTTCGTCTCCAACACGATGCCGCTCTGCCAGGTGTTCACCCGAGCCTTCCGGGAGCGTGAGGGGCTGGACCACCCGAAGATGCTGACCCTCGTGCGGAACCTCCAGACGATGGTGGAGCACGTCCACCAGTCGGGCACGCTCATCGTTGATCTCAACGAGATGAACTTCCTCGTGGACCGGGCGTTCTCCGAGGTCTACGGCATCGACGTGGACAGCTACCAGACCCGCAGCTACCCGGCGACCGCCATCATGCCCTCCGTCCGCGACTGGACCGTGAAGGGGCACGACTTCACCGAGTTGTCCGACTGGTTCAGCTTCGCCTGCGTCGCGTTCCAGATGTTCACGGGCATCCACCCCTACAAGGGCAAACACGCCACCGTCCACGGGCTCGAGGAGCGGATGAAGGCGGGCATCTCCATCTTCGACCCGTCCGTGTCTGTCCCCAAGGTCGTGTACCCCGTGGACGTGATTCCGCCTGGCTACCGGGCGTGGTTCAAGGCCGTCCTCCAGGACGGGAAGCGCCTCCCTCCGCCCGCAGACCCCGGCACGTTCGTGGCGACCGCCGTGCTGGTCCGCACCATCCTCAGCGGGGCCTCCCTCGACATCAATGAGTTGGCAGCCTTCACCGCACAGGTGCTCGGGTTCGTCGAGCATGGCGGGGCTGTGGTGGCGGGCACCACGGAGGGCGTGTTCCTCAACGGGCGCAAGGTGTTGGGTCCCACTCCGGTGCGCGGGGTGGGCTTCAGCCCGAAGCTCAACCAGCCCATCGTGGCGTGGCTCGAGAACGGCGAACTCCGGCTCTACAACATGGCCCAGCAGAAGGACGTGCCCGTCACGCTGAAGGCCGACCAGGTGATGGCCTATGGAGGCCGCATCTACGTCAAGAGTGCCGACCGCATCGTCGAGATGGTGCTCACCGACTCGGGGAGCAACGTTGTGGCCTCCCCTCGAGTGGCGGCCAACATCCTCGAGCACGCCTCCCGTCTGCACGATGGAGTGCTTGTCCAGAACCTCCTCGGCTCGATGTTCGTGTCCCTGTTTCCTGCTGTTGGGCTTGCCCACCAGGTTCGGGTGCCCGAACTCGACGGCTACAAGGTGGTTGAGGCGAAATTCGACAACCGCGTTCTGATGGTCATCGGTGCGAAGAAGGGCAAGTACGACCGACTGACCTTCATCTTCGACGAGGGCTACCAGACCTACCGGATGCGTCCGGCGGTGTCGGACATCACCCCGGCGGGGCTCAACTTCGTGGTGCTCGACAACGGGATCTGCGTCCACCTCAACGAGGAGGAGAAGCTCGAAGTCTCCTCGGTCGGGTCGGACAAGATCCGCGTAGTGGAGTCCACGGAACTCGGGAACGACATGCACCTCGTCAAGCATGGCGGCAAGGTGGCCTTCGTGCGGGGAGACAAGGTGTACTCGATGAGGTTGAAGTAATGGCGTTCTGCAACAAAGCCTGTCGGTGCGGCTCGGATTGCATCCGAGCCGATGAGCACGGTGGCCGGTGCCACTGTGTGGAGCACCGAACCTCATCCTCACGCGGGGTGGCTGGCACCGTGATCGTTGCCGACACCCTCAACAACCTTCGAGAGAAGCAGATGAGCGACCCCAGCGGAAAGCTCTCGTCCAAGGACGGAGCGGACATGACGGAAGCGGAGTTCCTCGCCAACTACAAGGCGAAGGACTACCCGAAGCCTTCGGTCACCGTGGACCTGGTGATCTTCACGGTCATCGACACCGACCTGAAAGTGCTGCTCATCAAGCGCGGCGGGCACCCGTACAAGGGGTCGTGGGCGCTCCCCGGTGGCTTCGTCGATGTCGGGGACGGCGTGAAGAACCAGGGCGAGGACTTGGAGGCTGCGGCCCACCGCGAACTGGCGGAGGAGACCAACCTCCCCAAGGGCTCGTGCTACCTCGAGCAGTTGTACACGTTCGGGAAGGCCGGACGTGACCCCCGCACCCGCGTCATCTCCGTGGCCTACTTCGCCCTCGTCCGCCCCACCCTCGCCCCGCTCGTGACGGCGGGAGACGACGCGGCAGAGGCGGAGTGGCGGAGTGTCGAGGGGCTGTTCCTGGATGAGATGCTCCCTCTGGCCTTCGATCACTGGGACATCCTCGCCATGGCCGTCAAGCGGCTCCAGGGGCGCATCGACTACTCCCCTGTCGCGTTCGACCTGGTGCCCGAGACGTTCACCGTGGCCGAGCTTCGGTCGGTGTACGAGGCGGTCAAGGGCGCGTCCTACGACCCCAAGACCTTCCATCGGAAGTTCCGCCGGATGCTCGCGGATGGCATCCTCGTGGCCGCCCCCGGCAAGCGTGGGGGCACGGGTCGCCCCTCGGCGGTCTACAGCTTCAAGCGTTAGACCAGCTTCCGGAGCTTCTTCGCCGCGAGGTCGAGGCTCTTCGAGACGTTCATGGAGAGGTCGCGGGTCACGGCAGCGGCTTCTCCGAACACGTCGGAGATGGCCTCATCGCCTCCCCGGCGGCTGTCCAGCGTCAGCACGACATCGTGCAGGATCTCGTTGGCCCGGTCGATCTCGTTGGCGGCCCAGCGAAGCTCATCCTGCATCGAGGCCGACTTGGTCGAGGCTTCCTTCTCCATGATGGAGTGGAACGCCTTGGACGTGTCGTGCCATTCGTAGCCGGGAATGTGCTCGATGCCGAGGTTTGGCGGTTCGAGCGGATGTCCCTGGTTGTCGCGCGGGAACGGGACCTGTGAGCCTTCACCTTCGGTGGGGATGAAGTCCTCGACCAGGCCGTTCACCCAACCATCGGTGTTGGGGTCGCGGGAGTCGTCCTTGCGGTGCCCCTGCTCGTAGGCCGCCAGGAACCGATCCGCGACTCGAGCCGAAGCACCCTTGAAGCGGTCCGGGTTCATGCGCTTGTAGATCCCCATGATGTAGGCGTAGTTCTCCGCCTTGCCTTCTTCCTCGGCCCGGTCCTTGGCCTTCTGCCAGAGCCGCTCATCTTCCTTGGTCTTCACGAGGGAGGTGGGCATCAGCGTTTCCTCAAGCGGAGAGACTTCTTCACGAAGTCGGAGGCTTCGTGGCGAGCCAGGGCTTCCACGGCCTGCGGGTCAGCCCCCTCGCCCACCATCAACGTGATGGCTTCGGCGAACACGGCGGCCAGCGTGGACGCCTTGGCCCCATCCGGACGGTTGGCCAAAGACTTCGCTGCTTCCTCTCGAAGGTGCAGCGTCCGCATTGGGCCGAACCCCTGGCGTTCGGTAGCCCGGCGAGCAATGCGCTGGATCATGTCGGACTTCGACAAGGCGGCCTCGGGAGGGCGGGCAAGGTACCTGCCAACCACCGGCCCGTATAGGACGCCTATCGGGTCACTTCTTCCCGGCCTTGGGGAGCGCCCCACCCGAGATGTGCGGGCTGACGAGGTGGAGGGCGGCATCCCGCGTCTCCGCGTCGGGGAGCTTGTCGAGCACCGCCCGGAAAGCCCGCTTGACGAGATCCGTGGGCACCTTGTCCTCGACGGCCACGATGTCCTCCGCGTGCCCGAGCCAGGCACACAGGGCACGGTGCGAGAACTCCGCGTACAACTCGTCCGAGGCGATGGCCTTGCGGAGAGCCCCGGTGGCGGCTCCGATCTGGCCGAACACCGCCGGGCACCTCTCCACGAGCAGGGGGAACTTGTCGCGGACGATGACCTCCTCGTCCTGCCAGTCCATCCAGTGGAACTCGTAGGCGCGGCCGAACCGGTCGAGGATCGAGGCGTCGATGACGTTGGCCGAGATCATCCGGCCCCGAGTGTCGCCGCCGCCCGCCGTGTTCGCGGTCACGACGACCTGCGTGCCGGGGAACACCTTGTAGGTCACGCCCGCCGGACCCTTGACGCGACCCTCGATGGAGTCGAGCACGAGACGGAGGCTTTCCGCCTGCTCCTTCGTGGCCCGGTCGAAGTCGGTGATCAGGAGGATGTAGGGGACCTTCCGGCCCGACGGCGTGGTGTACCCGTCGCGGAGCGCCTTGAGAAGCTCACCTTCCGCCCAGTAGGTGCCATCCTTGTTGAACTCGTGGCTGAAGAACCACGCACGGATGTCGGCCGAGGGCTCCACCTGGAAGATCAGCCCCGGCGTCCGCGTCATCCACGAGAAGGCGTGGAACAGAGCGTCCTTGCCGGTGCCGGGGAGCCCCCAGATGTACATCGAGCGACCACGAGCCAGGCTGATGGCGGCCTCCCGAACGTCCTTCGCCAGTTCCCCGTACTGCGGGATCCGGTAGGCGTCCGGGAGCTTGAGGCACGCCGATTCGGGCACGTCGTGGTTGACCTTCGCCCGGACGCCCGCGAAGTCGATGCTCAGCGAGGTCACCTCGGGAGGCGTCCGCTGGTTCTTGCGGAGATCCGCAGTGCCCCGATTCAACTCCGCCAGCGCAGCCTTGGAGGCGAGCGGAGCCCCCGGATACCGCTTCAGGTAGTCGGGGAGGCTCAACGAGTGAGCCTCGATGATGTGCTCACCGAGCCAGTGATCCCGGTGACCGCACTCACGGCAGGCGGGGGTTTCGGTCGTCATCTGGATTTCTCCTCTCCCTGTCTACGCAAGAGGAGGGTCCCTCTGAACCTCGCCAGGTGCATCACGCCGACTTCGCCAGCGGACGACCCCGACCGATCCCCCGGAAGTCGAGGATCTCGTTGAGCTTGTCGATGAGAGCCTTGGGCAGTTCGGAGATGCGGTCGGCCCAGACGTGATCGGGGAACAGCGTCATGACCGATTTCGACTCGGCTCCGATCCCAACACCGATGACGTTGATGCCCGACTTCTTCGCGATGCGGATCTGACGCTTGATGACCGGGGTGTGCCCGTAGTTGGGCTCCCCGTCCGTCACGATGAACAGCACCCGATGACCCTCGGACCGGGTCGACAGGCACTCGAGCCCGAACTGCACCCCGTCCGCCATCGGCGTGCCGCCAACCGCACGGGTGTTGGAGAACCGCCAACACGCCGACTGGAACTTCTCGTCGAAGCCCTTGAACACGTCGTGGCACACACCCTCGGCCCGGTGGAACTCGCCCGACTGCATGTCGGCATAGTCCACACCGTTGGGGTTGCCCGGACCGTCCCGGAAACCCGCCACGAGCACCGCCGCCCCGATGGCATCCAGGGGCTCCGTCAGAGCCACAAGGCACCGGGTGGCGTCCTGGAGCTTCGTCCGGGGCCACGCCATCGACGACGACTGGTCGATCACGATGGCGGCAGCGATCGAGGTGTCGATCTTGTCGCTGATGGTGTAGTAGGCCCGGCTCGGAGCCTGGCCCGACCGAATCGCGGCCACGGAGTCCACCAACATCCGCTCGGACAGTTCCCGGCCGCGACGGACACCGTGGATCACCGCCCGCTGTTCGACCGCACGGACGATGGCCCGGAGACGAGCCCGAAGGAACGAGCACTCCGACTTGACCGAAGCGAGGAGCGCCTTGGCCCGACGCTGATCGTCCGCCTTGCCCGAATCCGACGGCGGGACCATCGTGATGATGTCGAGGGCGGGGTTGTACGGACGCCACACCTTCTCCTCGTCCGTGCAGTCCGCACCCTCACGGTCGCGAACCGCCTCGAAGGCTTCCTCGAGAGCCGAGGACAGATCCCGCAGACCCGCCTCCTCGCCTTTCGACGCGGCATCGAGCACTTCCTCGGCCACCATCTCCCACGCCTTCGCACGCTCGGGATCCCAGTGGTGGCCACCGGCACCCGGAGCGGGCTCCTCACCCTCGGAGTCGGAGGAGTCGTCCCCCTGACCCTTGCCCGAGCCCTTGCCGTCCGTGTCGCCGTCCTGGGAGGAGTCGTCGTTGTCCCCGTCACCGGAGCCTTCGCCGTCTTCGTCCCCCTCGTCGGAGCCATTGCCCGAGCCTTCATCGTCCTCGGAGCCATTGCCCGAGCCTTCGCCGTCCTCGTCCCCTTCCTCCTCCCCTCCACCGGAGCCACCACTGGCCCCGTCCGCGTCTCCGTCCTCGGCCGAGTCGTCGTCCCCCTCGTCGGAGCCGCCCTGACCCTTCCCGTCGGTCTTGTCCTGGGAGGAGCCCTTCCCCTTGCCCTTGCCCGAGCCCTCTCCGTCGCCGGGCTGGCCCTCTCCATCGGAGTCGACCTCCCCCGGCTGCTGGGGCATATCCTCGAACTTGATCATGTCGTCCGCATCCTGCGGAGGCGCGGGCTGGGCGGCCTTCGGGGGCGCGAACTTGAGGTCGACGACCTCCTGCCACCCGCACTTCGTACAGGTGATGATGCCCTTCCCCTTGATCTTGCCGCCCTTCCCGTCGGACAGGGGGCGGACCACCAGATCCTTGCCGGGAGCCCCGCACTTCGGGCACTTGGGCTTGCCCCCCGAAGCCTGGGCGTCGTCCGCCGCCTTCTGCATGTCCTCGGGGTCGATGAGCTTCTGAAGCTCGATCAGCACGTCCATCGCGACGCGGAGGCAACCCAGCACGTCGCTCCGAGGCATGTCGATGGACTCGTTGAGGAGCGGGCGAAGCGGCCCGTTCTCGACCAGATCACAGGCGTCCGCGTTGCGCTCCTTGTACGAGCGCAGTGCCTGGTTCTGCGTGTCGGTGTCGTAGCCGAGGCCCAGGTCCCGGAACATCCCGGTCACGATGGGGAGGGGCTTCTCGAGCGGCTTGGGACCTTCCTCGGTCAGAAGCTCCTGACGATCCGCGAACTCCTGCATCAGGATGAAGTCCTGGAGTTCGCACATCTTGTCGTAGCAACCGGGGTAGTCCTCGTTGCCACGACGCTCGATGCGGATGTCCTCGACGATGTTGTTCCAGTCCTGGAGGAGCCCATGAAGGGGAGCCCAATCCGGGAGCTTGGCCCAACGGGGGAGGATCAGAGCACACGCCTCGTCCACCGTCAGATTGCGGCGGCACGAGTACTTCGTGTGCCACGCCTCGTGGTAGCCGCCGCCGACGAGGGCGAGAGCAACCCGGAGGGAGAGGGTGTTGGGGGTCGCGGCGATGACGATGCGACGCTCGTTGTCCTTGACCTTCTCGTTGTTCGAGGCGTTCACCCACTCGGTCACGTTGGCCCGCGTGGGGACACAACCAGGGTTCGCCTTGGCCCAGTCGCACATGTTCTTGACGAGGATCCGCACCGTCCAGCGGTCCACGTTGTAGAACTTCGTCCCCTGCGAGATCACGCGGGGAGCGTCGGCCCCGAGGATGGACACGACGTTGGCGCGATGCGTCGCACGCCAACGGTCTCCCTTCATCTCCGGCACCGGGTCGCTCATGGGTCGCTGCCTCCTCCCCTACTACGCGGTATCGCCGGATTCCTGAACCACCCGATCCGACTCTCGCCTATTTCGCGTAGATCCCCCTGTGACCCGAGGGGTGCCTATGTGCGATCTGCCGCGAGAGGCCACAACCATAGACCCCTCTCTACGCGAGGTCGGAGCCGCACGCACCCACCAACGTCTCGTGTTCGGCGAGGTAGACCGCACGCAGGCACAGGCCCTCCTCGTCGTGCAGCTTCTCGAACAGCACCCCGCCGGAATCGTCGGCCGGTTCTACGGCACCAGGTTGAGCGGTCTGCTTCTCGATGATGGCTTCCGGCCCTGGGCCAGCGAGCCCCTCGGAGAGGTGTGTTGGGACAACTCCATGCGTCGATGGGTTCAGGCGCAGGCTGTTCCCGCGTAGAGGGTGCATGGACAACATGCAGGTCATCGCGTTCGTGACCGAACGCCACGCGGGACAGAAGTACGGCGAGCGGGACTACGTCTCCACCCACCTAGCCGAGGTGGCTTCCCTGGTCGCAGTGATCGCTCGAGGCGACGCGGACCTCGAGACGGCCGCCTGGCTCCACGATGTCGTGGAGGACACCCCCACCACCGTCGATGAGGTTCGGGGCCTGTTCGGTGACGGTGTGGCCGCCCTCGTGTGGGCTGTCACCAGTGCCCAGGGCCGGAACCGGAAGGAACGGAACGCGGCCACCTACCCCAAGATTCGGGAGGCCGGTTCGCGAGCGGTCATGCTGAAGCTGTGCGACCGCATCTCGAACGTCGAGGCGTGCTGGGCCTCGAAGGACGCGAAGCTGTTCATGTACCAGCGGGAGTACCGCGACTTCCGCCAAGCCCTTCGCCGGGAGGAGGACGGCCCCGCCGTCCTCGCTCTCTGGAAACGTCTCGACAACCTGCTCGGCTGGTGGGAACCGTCCGAGTCCAACAAGCCCTCGGAGTCCCGATGAGCGCCCTTCCGGTCACCACTCCCGCCGCTCCCCTGATCCTCGGTCCGTACCTCCACCACGCGGGGATGCACCACCAGGAGATGCCCAAGGTCTACCGGGACACCCAAGCCCATGCGTGGCACGGGGCCACGGACTGGGAGAGCAAGGTCCATGTCCTCCAGTGCTGGGTGCCTATCGGGGACGGGGCCGTCCTCATCGTGAGCCATGCCCCGAGCAAGCCCGACCTGTTCGTGGTGGACGCGGGCTGGACGGTGGACGAAAGGTACCCTCACCAGCGGAACCGCTACTGGCGCACCGACTGGGGCACCAAGGTCGAGCACGTCGACCCCTTCGTGAAGGTCGAGGTGCTCGGCACCGCCTACCAGAAGGAGATCGAGATTCCGGACCCGAACTGGCGGGGCTACTTCGGCCCGAACGGCACGCAGCGGAAGGTCAAGGTCATCGACTCCTACGGCACCTACCACCGTTCGGGAGACGCGCCCGGCATCCCGTACAACTACCTGAAGGTGCGCGTCTCGATGTTGGACGGCTCGTCGCCCACCGAGATGGAGTTGCGGTTCGAGCGTCCGACGACCGGTCTCGTCGCCGTGAACTCGTCCTCGCGCCTGTCCCTCAACGTCTCCGCCACGTTCTTCGGCAAGCTCATCATGTGGCAGGAGGACGTGTCGAAGTACCCTGAGTTCCACGCCGTCCTCAAGAACTACCCCATCAAGGAAGGCCGGGACGCGCTCTGGTCCCACTGGCTCCAGCACCGGGGCTTCGCGTGGGACACGCGGGACACCGCTTCCGTGAAGGCCCTCGAGAACCGGAAGGACATCAAGCCGAACATCGACCGGCTCGTGAAGGAGGAGCCCTTCCTCGCCCGGTACTTCGCCTTCCTCCACTCGGGCAAGACCTCGGACAAGACGAGCAACAACAAGCTCATCGCCGCGTTCCTGGAGCGGGTGGGCACCGACTACGACAAGCTCAAGGCCGGGCTCCGGGCCTCCATCGACAACGTGCCCAACACCGCGCCCATCTACGAGTGGGACCACCGCCCCGAGCCCATCGCCCGGAACATCTGCCTCGCTCTCGAAGGGGCGGAGGACAAGGTGGCCGAGGGCAAGGCCAAGGCCCAGTGGCAGTACGCCAAGGGTGCCAAGGCGAAGGCGGAGGTGCTCGGCATCTCCGCCGACCGGCATCCGACCCTGATGGCGCGGCTCGAGGCCGGGGACATCTCGTTCAACCTGTTCCACGAGGCCGGGGACGAGGACAAGCTCGTCAACGTCGAGTTCGACCTGTTCGAGCGGGCTCTGGCCCGTGAGGGTTGGGGTGACACCATCGTCGAGGTCTGCCGGTCGGCCAGTGGACGCACGACCTACAGCAAGCGGGTCACCAGCTACTTCGCGTTCCTGTTCAAGATCGAGAAGTACCTCGACAAGCACGCCCCCCGGCCCAAGAACGGCAAGAAGGCGGGCGGCTGGAAGGCCATCCCGAAGTTCGTCCAGTCGCAGTCCGAACTGGAGATGACCGAGGCCACCGAGGAGGGCACCACCAAGCGGCGGTCGGCCTTCACCCCGGTCGCGGACAACGAGGCGGGCACCATCACCGTCCCCTACATCGCGATGTCCATCTCCGGCGTCCGCACGACCTGGTGCTACTCGGAGCGGTACTTCGTCGTCGAGGAGGGGCTCGAGGATCCGATCTTCGAGGCGGGCGGCGTCTACGACTCCGACCTGGCCGAGAAGCTCAACGGCCGCGACGACTACGGGCTCTGCTCGTTCACCCTCACGGGCACCGACCGGAACACGGGCTACCCGACGTTCCTCATCATCTTCGAGCGCACCACCAAGCACGGCACCCGTGTCCACTTCCACCGGGTCCACCCGAGCCGGAAGCGTGGGCCGAACGGGTCGGAGACTCCGCCGAACCGGCTCATCGAGGAGTGCTACCGCTACATGGCGGGCAACGTCCGGGCCGAGGAGATCCTCCACCAGCAGGGTGACCTGCTGCTCGTGAAGGCCGACGGTCCCGGCAAGTCCGTGGACGACCCGGCGGGCATCCCCGTCTACGGGTTCGAGAACCACTCGTTCACGGCCAACGAGGTCGATGGCCGCCGCGAGGTCGTCCGGCTCGTCCGCTCGAAGGCGAAGGGTCGTGACAACCTCCTCGGGTGGCTGCACGCCGAGACCGGGATGCGGATGCCGCACCCCGAGCACGAGCCCATCGAGAACATCGCCCCCGGCTGGTACGAGCTTCGGCGGTGCAAGTCGTGGGAGGCCAACCCCACCTCCGTGTGGGTCCTCAACATCGACTGAGGTGCGTCATGTCCATGATGTTGATGGCGTATGGGCCGAATGATCTCCAAATCCCGTGTCGGTTGTTCCTCGATCGAGAACAAGCCGAGGCGTTCATCCGCACTTGGATGACTTCCACGTTCGTCCATCTGTGGGAAGGGGCTCCTCCGGGCCGCAGGGTGTGGCGTGTCAACGACCCCGAGGACGCCGCCGAGGCTGGTTTCTACACCGCCATTTTCACGGCTTACTATGGGGGCTGTGGGGAGGCCACAGCCTTCGAGATCCTCGAAGTGCCGGTCAATGCTCCTTTCCTGAAATGGAACCTCGACTGAGGCACGTCATGTCCCAAACCCCCGAGATCACCAAGGACAACGTCGTCCACATCTACGACGACGGCTTCCCTCTCTGCTACACGCGGAGTCGAGACGGGCGAGAGGAGCGGGGTACGCTCTGGAAGGTTGGGCCGATGGTCCGGCAACACGCTCTCGCGAACTGTCCGGACTGCCTGGACACCGCTGGACGCAACAGGAGCCGGGATGCTTGAAATCCTTGTACCCGTCGTGCAGACCTACCCTGGTTGGACGCTCTTCGGCTTGTTCTGGTTGGCCCTCGCCATCGTCGAGGCTGTTCCAGCCACAGCCCGCGCACTTCGAGGGCGACGCGAGTGCCAGTGCGAGGGGCGGGTGAAGGAGGAGTCCGATGTCTGACCGCAAAAAGAAGAAGCTCATCCCCGCCGTCCCTGCTCACGAGAAAGAAGTCGTGGTCGGCCAGAACTGCGACCGATGCGGGAAGGACATCCCGGAGTCGAAAGGCTACGACCGGCGGGATTTCACCCTCGAGTTCCTCGAGGGCACCAGCTACCCGTCAGGCACCGATCTGTCGGGCTGGGAACTCCCCGACTGCTGCGACGAGTGCGTCGTCGTGCTCAAGGAACTCCTCGTCGCCAACGGCTTCAAGGTTGTTCCGGTCGAGCGAAACTACTAGAGAGAAGGCACCACCAAGGAGACAACAAGGAAGAATGGCAAAGTCATACCGCTGGGCCTACAAGGCCCAGCCGGGCTACAACCCTCCCAACAACGACTGCCCCGAGTGCGAAGAACCCTCACGAACGTGGTTCATCGGAGGGCGGACGGTAGACGGGAAAGCCCAATACACCTACACCTGTGACAATCATCACCGCTGGACTACGGACACGATGACTCACGGGAACACCTGAGGTTCAGTTCCTCGGGTCCTCTGCGTACCTCATGCGGAGGCTACGCCGATGGGTGCCTACACGAACAGCCAGCAGGAAGATGTGGGTCGGTTCGGCGACCTCGATCCGACGGATCCGGATCTTCAGACCATCGAGTCGTTCGTCGAGTCGTGCATGGACGACGACCATCCCCAGTTCAACTGGCAGCATCTCGCGGTTCTCGCGTGGAACCTGCGGCGAGACCGTTCCAAGATCCGGCTGGAGTTGGAGTCCTACGGTCTGAGGTTCATCGAGCGCCCCAACGTGCGGCGGATCCGAACCTTCAAGGACAACCCGCACGATCGTTGGTTCGGGCCCGGTTCTTGTCCGACCCACGGGGGTTCTGGGTGGGAGCAGATCGAAGGTTTCGCGGGGCGCGAGGGCTGACCCGCGCCCGGGGTAGTATCTGCTCCACTCTTACAGCGGAGCGACCCATGAACCTGACGTTCAAGACCGTCGGCCAGACCCCCCTCTCGGACATCTGGTTCACGTACTACGGGCTCGACCCCGCCAACGGCATGAAGCCCTCGCACCTCGACGCGAGCGGCAAGATCGTCCCCAACGAGCCGTCCGAGAAGCCGACGACCGCACTCTCGATCCAGGTGTCCTCTGCACCGTCGTTCAACTTCCCGAAGTTGAGCGCGGGTCGCCTCTACATCTCGTTCGAGCAACCGCTGAAGCTCACGGTCGACCCCGCCGGGAATCCCATCCCGCCGCAGTCCGCCAACCCGAACGACCCCAACTACAAGATCCCGTGGGACTTCTTCGAGATCGACTACATCCCGAGCGGGTCTGACGAACTGTTCAACTTCAACCTGTCCACCGTCCAGTCGGCCAATCTCCCGCTGGCCTTCCAGGTGGCGGGAACAGAGCCGAGCACCAAGCAGCCGGTGTCCTACGTCCGGGGCTGGAAGCCTCGGGGCTACACCGCCTTCATCAGCGCCCTCCGGGCTGTGGAGGACTTCAAGGGGCTCATCCTTCCCGGCACCCAGCGTGTCCTGGCTCCTGGAACGGCCATCACCGCCTTCAGCCAGGGTGTGATCCCGAAGCCGCTGATCGCGGCGGACTACCTGAAGGCGTACATCGCCCAGGTGTGGGTCAAGTACGAGAAGGAGACCCTGACCTTCGTGGGCGACCCGCCTGCGGGCTCCAACTCGTTCGTGACCTGGACCGGTCAGGTCGAGAACGGCCAGTTCGTGTTCACCACCAAGGACTTCCCGAAGGGCAAGCTCAAGCCCATCGTCTTGAGCATGCCGTCCACGGCGGCCCTGTTCGAGAACAACTTCAACTTCTGTGTCTCGGGCGAGGGCAACCCCAAGACCAACCAGCAGAACTACGCCTTGCAGTTGTTCGGGACGTTGTGTGCCGCGTTCAACCGCTCGATGATGCTGACCACGAGCGAACTGACGAACTCCTCGAGCGGGGCCTGGTGTCAGGACAAGGCCGCGTTCTACCAGGACCCCACGACGAACCACTACGCCAAACACATCCACGAGAACACGGTGGGCGGGTTGGCCTACGCCTTCCAGTCCGACGACCACTGCGACACGTCGAGCTTCGTGTCCGTGATCAACCCGACCGGTCTGACGATCAACATCGTCCAGAGGTAGGGGTTCAGCCGAGCGTCCTCCTCGCGTAGGGATGCGGAGAGGCAACACGATGATCCGTCGGGCACTGGCCTGGATGGCCGAGGAAGCGTGGGAGAAGATCAACGTCGTCCAAACGTGGCGTGACCTGAAGGAACTCGGGAAGAAGCACGGCACGCGGTTCTTCGTCGTGGCCGTGTTGTGGGAACTGATCGAGGATGTGCTGTTCCCCTACCTCTCGTGGCGTGCCGGGGTGCCCGAACTCATCCCGGTGTTCCTGATCCTCCACTTCGAGCCGGTCGTCTACCCGGTGTTCTTCTTCGCCTTCCGCACCTACGACCGCATCCTGGGTCGAGAGCCGTGGGAGCCCGACCGCCTCGCCCAGAGCGCCTTCTGGCGAACCGGCCTCCAGGTGCTCTCCCATCAGCTTCCAGCGTTCGCCGGGCTGTACGGGGTGCTCCTGTACCTCGAGGCCCCCATGCTGGTGTTCGCCGTGTTCACCGCTGTGATGGGCCTGTTCGGCATCGCTCACGACCGGCTCTGGCACGACTCGAACTTCGGCATCGACGTGCCCACCGACACCGTGCAGCCCATCCGTGTTCTCGCCAAGGTGGCGTCCTACCAGGCCGTTGCGGCCCTCGTGCTGGTCGGTCTGCTCTACGGCCTGCTCGATCGGGTGCCTCCGGAGATGTGTGCCTTCCAGGCAGGTGCCCTCCTCGTCCACTTCATCGCAGCCGGGTGGTGGGCGCAATCCCCCTTGGGCATCCGGCCTGTCGAGCATCGTCCGGCCGAGTCCGAGTAGGGACATACATGGAGACGACATGATCGCGATGGTGATGGGCTTCCCCGCATCGGGCAAGAGCACCCTGACGAAGCAGTTGGAGGCCAAGGGCTACCGCGTCCTCAATCGGGACACCGAGGGCGGCTCGATGTCCGGGCTCCTCGAGAAGTTCAAGGCGGCCCTCGCCGACCAGACCCCCATCGTGCTCGACAACACCTTCTGCACCGTCGAGGACCGCAAGCCCTTCATCGAGGCGGCCAAGGCTGCGGGTCGGGGGATGACTTGTTGGTGGTTGGCGACCCGTGCCGAGGACGCCCAGATCAACGCCCTCAACCGCATGTGGGACCGCTACGGCCAGGTCTTCATGTCGGCTGACGCCATCAAGAACTCGTCGGCCAGCAAGGACCCCAACATCTTCCCGGCCGCCGCCATCTTCTCGTACAAGAAGCGGTTCGAGAAGCCCACCATGGGCGAGGGGTTCGCCCTCATCCAGAAGATGGACTTCGTGCGGCTCCCCGGCAAGGGCACCAAGAAGGCCCTCATCCTCGACTACGACGGCACGCTCCGGCGGGACGCCAAGGAACTGGGCGGGGAGTTCCACTACCCCGTGAAGCCCGAACAGGTGGAGATCCTCCCGAATCGCACGCCCGTCCTCGAGCGGTACAAGGCCCAGGGCTACCTGCTCCTCGGGGCCAGTACCCAGTCCGGGATCGCCAAGGGCCACCTCACCGACCGTGAAGCCATGGCCTGCTTCGCCAAGACGAACGCCCTACTGGGTGTCGACATCGAGTTCACCTTCTGTCCCCACGGGTCGTTCCCGGTGGCGTGCTACTGCCGAAAGCCCCAGGCGGGCCTCGGGGTGTACCTCATCCGCAAGTACGACCTCAACCCGGCCGACTGCATCATGGTTGGCGACCTCACGACGGACCGGACGTTCGCCGAACGCCTCGGCTTCCAGTTCCGCCACGCGGACGAGTTCTTCAAGGAGTAGTCCCGATGCAAGACTTCATGGGCAATCCCCTTCAGGTCGGCGACTACGTGGCCGCTGGAGGAGCCGGGAACGGAAAGGCCGAGTACGGGATGATCCTGTACCGGGTGCTCGACGTGGCCCCGAAGCTCAAGCTCGTGCGCCTCACCTCCCGCTACCCCACCCACAACTCCAACTTCACCGAGATCAAGGCCAGCAAGGTCACGGTCCAGAACCCGAACAAGTACGTTCGAGTCCAGCCTTCGGCGACGATCCGGGACCTGTTCGACCGGGGTGTGGAGGGGAAGCTCACCCAGGCGGAGGCCAACCTCCTCGGCCGCTGGATTCACGGGGCCGAACATCAGACGGGGCTGTTCCCGTGAGGGTCGCCCAGGAGCAGTACCTCCGTCAGTGCTTCACGGAGTACACCGCCGCGCTCTGCCAGTGCCGCCACTGTGGCCCAAGCCCAGAACCAGCCAAGAAGCGATGGGAGGATGCCGTGCATTCCGTCGCGACCTACGTGGACGCTATCGCCATCCCGAAGGGGTTCCCTCAGGTGCGGGTCGGCTCTACGGGCGACGTGATGGGGTGGGGCAACACCTGGGAAGGTGGCGTGTTCGAGGGCGACTCCTACGACTCGGGCGTGCGGAAGTGGTACTGGCGCATCTTGAAGGGCGACAAGGAGAAGTGGGCAGACACCCCGGTGGACGCCCTCATCAACTGGGTGACCGCCCTCGAGGGGCATGTGGGGGCGGACTCGGCGGCCCGGATGCTCCAGTTCATCGTGCGGATGCCCGAAGCCTCGTGCCACGGCGACGACCACCAGTGGAAGTTCCTCTACGAGGGGCGGCACGGCTCAAAGGGGGACATGGTCTACGAGTGCGTCATCTGCAAGAAGTCCAAGCGGGAGTAGCCGATGGACTACGTCGTCATCGCCAAGGAACGAGCCAAGTTCCAGCTTCCGTCCTCGTGGCAGGTGGTCCGCATGGTGGACGGTCAGGGGAAGTTCCTCGGCCGACACCTCTCCAGCGAGGAAGCCAAGGCTGTTGCCGAGCGAGAGGCCGGGGGTCTCCCCGTCCGTCACTGGACTGAGTGCATCGTCTGCGGGAAGCCCTGGCCCGAGCCGTTCATGGTCCTCAACTCGGTGTGGCACGAAGCCAAGCTGGGGCGCGGGGTCATCCACATCGACTGCCTGGAGACGCTTCTCGAGCGGAAGCTCACCCCCGAGGACTTCGACCTCGACCTCCCCATCAACAGCGTGCTCGCCTTCGGGCTACGCATGGCCAGGAGTTCGCCATGAGCTGCCACCACGCCCCCGGTGACCCGAACTGCTCGTCCAGCCCTCAAGGACAGGTCCGGCTCGCCCAAGAGTCGGCCCGCTACTGGGAGAACAAGATCAAGGAGATCACCCCGGACGCCGAGAAGTTCGAGATCCTCGAGGTCGAGGAAGTCGGTCCCATCCTCATCATGAAGGTGAAGTACCCCTCGTGCGTGAAGTGCGCCTACGAGGGCACGAAGCTCCTCGTCTACAAGGGCGTCTCGCTGAAGGAAGTCGTGAAGTGGAAGCGCATCGACCCCCACTTCAGCGACCCCAAGCAGACGAGACGGGCCCATGAGGCCCCCAGTCCGGCGGCACGCTTCCCCGCCTCACCCGAGGGCTGGAAACACGCACTCGACTTCGCGAGGTTCTTGACCGGCCTCCCGTAGCCCTTGGGGTTCAGGACTCGTCGCGTAATGCGTAGAGTCGGGTGTCGGAGGTTCCTCGTGGAGCACATCCTCAACTGTCACGGCGAGTGGATGCTCGTCCTGCAAGCTCTCGCCGCCCTTCCCGTCGTCGGGGTGTGGTTCCGTGCGTTTCGTCACTCGCACAAGCACGAGCCGAAGTCGTGAACCAGTTCCGACCCGGCGACAAGGTGGAGTGCGTCCTCACCATCGAGGAGCAGAACACCCGTCGTGAGCGGGATGCCGTCAAGGCGAAGCAGGAGGGCGTCAGCTTCTTCATGGGGAAGGCCGCCGCCTACATGCACACCGACGAAGCCTACATCGTGGAGAACATCACCGAGACGGGCGGCCTCCGCCTCCGGGGCTTCGCCGCCACCGTCTCCCCCAACGACGTGCGCCACAGCACGAAGCCGGTGTACCGATGAGCCGAATCGTCGAACTGAAGTGGGACTGCCGGGACTGCGACCAGAAGGGCATCCTCGGTCGCAACAAGAAGTGCCCGTCCTGTGGCTCGCCTCGTGAGAAGGGCGAGATGAAGATGGACGGCCTCGGGTCCGACGACTACGACTCGAGGACGGGCCGGAACAAAGCAGCCACGGTCACGGACCCCGAACTCCTCAAGCTCGCCACTTCGGGTGCGGACTGGTTCTGCTCCCACTGCGGGAGCGGGAACAAGGGCAACGGCGACAAGTGCGGTTCCTGTGGAGGCCCTCGCTACGCCACCGCCGAGGAGGACCACCCCGACTTCAAGGGCGACCACAAGCACGTCCAGGGCTTCGACGAGAAGCTCGAGGAGGAGATGAATCGGGACACCCGCCCCGAGGAGGAGCGCACTGATCCGAAGCCCCGTGCTCGGAAGCCGTCTGTGGAAGAGGCGTGGGCCAAGATCCAGGAGGAGGCCAAGAACGACGACTACCGGCCCGAGGCCGCTGTTGCGGGCCTGACGCTGGGCACGGGAGCCCTGATCGGCGGAGGCGTGCTTCTTGTGGTCGCCTTCATCGCTTTCGTCGTGTGGGCGATGCAGACCCACCACGTCGTCGGCCAGGTCACCGCGATGACCTGGACCCGGACGGTTCACGTCGAGCGATGGACCGACACCACGGATCGCCTCTGGCGGCACAAGACCTCGGAACGCTCCGAGGTCCCTCCGGTCAACGGCTCGGGTGAGCGGGCGGGCCTCGACCTCATCGAGGGCTCGTGTCGAGACGAGCACTACGAGGACGAGCGGTACGTCTGCGGGCACCACAAGGAGTGCGAGGACATCTATCGGACCGAGCGGGAGTCGTACTTGTGCTCCAAGTCCGAGCGGTACGTGTGCGGGGAGACGTGCCGGGACAACGGCAACGGCTTCGCCACCTGTTCGGACAAGTACTGCACCCGCAACGTGCCCGACACCTGCTACCGGAACGTGAAGGTGTTCGACCACAAGAAGTGCGAGGACGTGAAGGACTACTGCACGCGGCCCATCTACAAGGCCAAGTGCGACTACCGCACCCAGGAGTGGCAGTCGGCGGGCAACTACCCCACCTCGGGCTCGGGCAAGGATTTCGTGTGGGGCACGGAGCCCACGGGAGACGAGGTCCGCCGGTTCTACTCGGCCACCTACACCGTGTCGGCCACCTACACCGACGG
>ERZ1066135.28-NODE-28-length-156066-cov-18.590061_pt1 | contig 156066 bp, 157 predicted proteins | sample MGYA00382782_ERZ1066135 | MGnify/ENA primary metagenome ERZ1066135 (study PRJEB33369, sample SAMEA5778365) | biofilm metagenome | biome: Industrial cooling water; feature: Water cooling tower basin; material: Biofilm | place: United Arab Emirates | collected... | reverse complement strand
GCGCATCAAACTCAAGCATCTGTACCCATCAATTAGTCCTTGACAGACCACTAGAAAATACTATTGTTAATGGTCAAAAGCCCCGATGACTAGAGAGGAAACGTGGAATTATCGCTATTTTTTCGTTACAGACCTAGCCATTTGAAACGTAGCTAAGACCACCCGTTGTGGCTCACTTTTGTAGTCTTTTTTGTCGTGGCATCTGGCGATCGCTTGTTCACACACCCCCAACAGTTATCCCCAATCCGAGTCCTGAATAACACAGCTCTGACTGCAATTAGGCTTAGCCGTGGCAACAGCGAGGTTTTCATCCCTGGCAATTGCGAAACTATGAATATAACAGTCTTCGCCAGAGGATTGTCAAGAAATGACAAAGTGCCAGGGCCAAGCGCCCCGGATTGATACAGACCCGACCAACCTAGTTAAGACCCGACTGGATTCCAGGTGCCATGAAAGCCCAGGGGCACCCGGTGAGGCAGCCCCAACCGACACACCGGCTCAGCCTCTAACTGATCAGCCGCAAAAATCCAAACCTCGCTGCGATCGCAGGGTTGGTTATACACCACCGTCAGCACCCACCCCCGCTGGGGATCCACTGCATCCGCTGCATAAATCGGTTCATTGGGATAACACCCTGGGCTCAAGCACGCCTCTGTTAAAGTGCCCGTCTGGTGATCGAACCGAGCAATCCCATCAAAGACTTCGGTTTGCAGGTCAGTCTGTGGGCGATGGATCGACAAATAGGTATAACGAGCCGGCAGGCCAACTTCGTGGGGTGGGCTAACTGGAAATTCGCAACTGCGATCTAACGTTTGTTCCATTGAAATCACTGTTCCGGTTTGGGGGTGCAAGTGCAAACGCCAGAGAGTCGCTTTGGCGCTGGTGTGCAATCGTCCAGAGACAATTTCGGCCAACCGTTGATTCGTCTGAAAATTTTCGTATCGGGCAATATCAATGACTACCGTACCATCCGCCAGTTCATGCCCATTGCCAAAGTGCCATTGGAACCAGGGGTCTGTAACCGTGCGGCTAGCCACTTGCAAGGTGGTGCGATCGATCGCAATAATCTCCGTGCCCCGGTGTGGTTGCCATTCCATCGCCGCACTAAAGCTTTTGAGCCGTGCCAAAACGGGCAATGCCTGGATTTGCACCGGGGGCACACAAACGATGAGATAGCGTCCGGCGATCGCCCAATCATGCACCAACGGAATCCCAGTCAGGGGAATGATCACCTCCCGCTGCACCACCCCCATTCCATCCAGTTCATAGACATTGAGCTTGCTGGTGGCCCCAATCGTCACCCCAAAGTTGTAAATCATGCCTGTTTTGGGATCGCGCTTGGGATGGGCCGAAAAAGGCCGATGCTTTAACCCCGGCAAATCATCCAAGCCAATGGTCGCCAGCGTATCCAACGTCAGCGCATGGGGCACGCCCCCTTCCCACAAGGCCAGCAAGCGATCGCCCAGCGCCAGCACCGACGTATTCGCCGCATTTTTCACATCTCTAGTTAACCGTGCCCACCAAGGCCCCGGTGGCACCATCCCATACCCCGCAAGCAAGTAGCGTCCGGCCCGTTCTTCTTGCTGGAACCCACTGGTTTGCACATACCGATAGACCCCAGTCGCCCCACCCTTGGCAAAGTGAACACCCAACACCCCGCCATCACCATCAAACCAGTGCCCCACAGGCATCCCATTTCGCCCCAGGCGACCCGGCCCATTGCGATACAGCGACCCTTGCAACCCTGGGGGAATCTTGCCCGCCAACACCTCCAGCGACACAGGGCCAAAGTCTTGGGCCGGTTGCAAAATCGCATTTTTCCAGGCAGGCGTTTGGGTCATCGGTTGAGTCGCAGTCATAACACAGGCAAGAAATACAACTTTCCCTATCCTAGAGCGATCGCCCAAGTTCGCACCTAATTATGTTTCTTGCTCCCAACCTAATCGACGCAATAATCAGTATTCTTCTAAGATTTAGAGTCTATTGCTAGTCGTCATGAAGATTCAAAGCCTAATTTTTTGTTCCAAATCAAGAGAAAACATACATTTATCATCAGAAGAGGTGGAGCTTGCTGCTAATAATAACGCAACAGCGTCTGGGTTAACATCAAAGACAACAAAATATCTTGCCTCTACATTAGGTCTCAAGTTTGTCTCACTCGTTATTCCACTTCTTAAGGCAGAAGCATTCTCTGAGAATGGATGCTCAGAATACTGATTTGAGTTTTGGTCTATCAAAGTAAAGTCAATGTGAGTAACTTTATCGTTTCTCTTGTTATGGTTATGAACTTTAAACTCTACTACTACGGCTTTACCTGTAATTTCAGCATAAACTGTTTTATTGCTTGTTACAGGCATAGCCATAGCAAAGTCATCATTTCCTACCGCAACACTGCCTGAATATTGTTTTTCATGACCTATTGCGATTTTAGTCTCATATGAAACACCTGTTATAGCGAATCTCAAATGATCAATTTGCTTAAAGTTGGCTGGTTCTACAACTTCCATCGAAGGTGATTTTTGCTTAAACTCTTGAACTGCTTGTTTAACAAGAACTGATAGTGATCTTTCGGCTTTATTACGATCATCCAAGAAAAAACAATAACATCCCACACCACATAAAGATACTGCGATCAGAAAGGTATACAAGCCAGAGAAGTTACTATCCGCATTGCATGAGCCAATTGAAGTAATTGCAAGAAATCCACCTACCCCCAAAAATGCATAAGCAGTTTTTCGCAGTGTCCAATTTTCTATAGTATTAAAGATAAACTCTATGAGTTTGTAGACATAGTCTTGAGATTTTGCTTTCGCAGATTTAGAAGTTTCATTAGAATGAACGTATATAGGTTTATTACTAACTTCAGTATTTCTTTTATTAGTTAAATTCACATCTCTCGATTGAGAATTTATAGTATGTTCTTTATTGGAATTTACTTTCGTAGTCTGGCTCTGGTTAGCTATATCGGAAGAAGTTTCTTGATTTGTATCATGTAAGTCTGCTTTATCCTCTTGGATGTGCCAGGTCTTGATCCAAGCAGAAGTCTCTTCACCTGACTGTTTGCCATATACTTTGACACTTTGTATTGCTGGACTTCTAAGACCAAGTAGCCCTTTTTGTAAAAAAGGTACTATTGTTTGCTGTTTAGGGGCTTCACTAGCTTCTACCATGACGTACAAACAAGCATCTTTCAAATAGACTTTTGCCGTAACCCCATCAGGTTGTAACGAACGATTAAGTAGTATTGCAATAGCTCTCGAATCGCCTTGTTTAGCAAGCTGAAGAAGGTTTGGCTGAGTGGTAGTCATGATTAATAAAATTCAAGTGACTTACTTAGTAATGCCCTAAAGATTTATGTAAACCAATAAATACAATAAATAAAAATACAAAACTTTATATTTTTGGCGTATCGTAGCCTCTTGTATAAATTGGGTTGAAGATGTCACTTACTTTCCGCAGGATAACCACCTTTACGCACGCTCAGGGCCGTCGATGCTGGGTTGAGTTGGGACGGATACAGGCTGAACGCTTGACGAAATGCAACCTACGAGGCGAGCGATCGCCGATTTTGGAGTGTACATCATTAGCACGCAAACACACCATCGCCTTTCTATTTGGTTGCATCCCTACATCCAAGCGATCGCTCTTTCCACATTAGTGCGATCGCTTGAATGCAGACAATGCTTCAAATGCCTTGCTGTGACAAGAGGATTGGGTTAAGGTTCAGGCAGCGATCTCGCTTTACATCATTGGCGTGTTAACCATTTGGTGGGAACCGACGCGGCTGGGCTAGCTTTTCTATTGAATGCAAATGGTTAGCGCAACTTTGGCGATGTATTTTATAGTTTGATGATCCCCGCAGCGTGGGCCGCAGATGGCTGTTTCACGGGATGCAGGCGACCATGCGTCACCATATATTGCTCAGCGTATTCCCAACGGGGTAACTCGGTGCCATCCTGCTGCCAATGCGCCGTAGACGCTTCATCACACCATTCTGCAAGTTTTGGCATTGCTTTGCGATGGGAGCCAGAGGTCATATATCGGCGCATGGCGGCTTCGCTGTCCCAAACGGTGAGCGTCCAAAAGGCATTACCAGCAGTGCGTCGCGTGGCTGTGGCCAGATTTCCCGCTGCGTGCCGAGCTTGGCGATCGCTGGGAATAGCATAACGCCAAAATGGAATGAGATATTTGACCGAACGAAGCCGGAGACGAGTCACAGAAACAAACGGCATAGCTTTGTCCTCGAACGTTAAAAATTTAGCAACCAAAATCAGAAACCAATAGCGCTTAATCACTAGGTTTAAAATTTGGAGTTGTGAGTAGTAGGTTGAGTTTTTTAGAGCCTTGCAAGCGATCGTAGCTCTAGTTTTCATCTAGGTTTAAATGCTCGTTTTAGTCGCCATTCGTCGCACTTTTTCTAACCACTGTTGGCGTTGTGCATCTGAAGAACCTCGTACCGTACCAATAGATAAAATCTTTACAGGTTTTACGCCACAAAATTCTAGAATTGTACGCCGCATTTGTTCATGTCCTGGCTGTTTAAAGCCCCAGCGGTAATACCACGGTGGAGTATCCATAGTCACCATCAATTGGGCACTACGACCTTGCAACAATCGATCCCAAAACGGATCTTGTTGGTGATATTTGAAGGCAAATCCGGGTAATAAAACGCGATCGCAAAAGCCCTTCAGCAAGGCTGGTAAACCACCCCACCAATTGGGATAAACCAACACCAAATGCTCAGCCCACAGAATATCTTCCTGCGCCTTAACTAAATCTGGTTCCAGCGGTTGCACCTCGCGATAGCCGTTCCACAAAATTGGGTCAAATTGTAATTCTCCTAAATTGATTCGCCGAACTTCTGCCCCTGCAATTTGCGCCGCTTCTGAATAAGCCTGTGCCAGCGCCCCACAAAAACTATCCGTTTGCGGATGGCCTAAAATGACCAAAATTCGTTTGGGAGCGCGATCGCCCAAGCGAGAATTTGATTGCAAGGGCTTTGCTTGCTTCAACGGCTTCATCGTGCTGACCTCCAGCAGAGAACTCAACAAGTTAGGGACGGCAACCTGGCGAACTCGATGATCTTTATGCAATTAGTTGCATAGGCTGCTATCCTGATTATATGCAACAAGTTGAATATGTCAATGTCAAATATTCAAAAAAGTGCATAATAAATTCGTCTGAAGATAAGCCCCAGGTGTCTGCATGTCTCTTTCCTATGCGCTGCTCGCGATGCTGCTTGACTGTCCTAGTAGTGGCTATGACTTAAACAAAGCCTTCGAGGACTCGATTAGCAATTTCTGGAAAGCGACCCATCAACAGATCTACCGGGAGCTCGGCAAGCTGGAAGAACGAGGTTGGATTGAGGCTGAACTGCTTCCCCAACGCGATCGCCCCGACAAAAAGCTGTATCACGTCACGCCACTAGGCAAACAGGAACTCGCGACCTGGGTTGTTCAACCCTGTCCCATCTCCTCCGTCAAAGAAGAAATTTTGGTGAAAACCTTTGTCGGTGATTTGGTTCCCCCCGCCCAACTACTTCAGGTCATTCAAGATCACCGTCAACAATACGCCCAACTCCTCGCGGTGTATCGCCAGATTGAAACGACCTATTTTCCTGAGCCAGCAACTCTCTCAACGGCTGAAACTTTTCGTTATCTGACGTTGCGTCGTGGAATTCGCTATGCTTCTGATTGGCTTGCCTGGTGTGACGAAGCTTTACTCGTTGTTCAATCCTTAGAAAGTCGCTAGGGACATTCTTACTGTGACTTTCACTATAAATATAGATCTATTTGTATCAATAGTTTAGATTCAAATTTTGACTAAAAACTGTGCTCAATTTAGTTTTTGCGGCAATATTTTTCCATTTTAACGTGATGAATTCTAGATTTCAGAAAAGATCTTTTTAGTTGTTCGTCTAAGTTGAAATATAGTTTTTCAGCTCTCATATTTACGCATCCTATTGTTTTAACTCTACTACTTAATTCAGTATTCTCTGTCACAGTGAGTCCCGACTGGTTATTACAGATATACCAAGGCTATGCCAGTCAGCCCTAGGCGAACCCTGCACATGGCTGCTACGGGTGGCGCTAGGGTGGAGTTACCCAAAAGCCAAAATTCTTGTTATTACGTTCCAATCAATCTGATCCTGAGCATCCTGGCCCACTTGGGCAGTATGGCAGCACAAACAAACCCATTTCAGCGACAAATCTTCATAAGCCGGATGAATCTGATGATTCACTTGCAAGATTAGGGAAGAGTAGAATCTAATCTTTGCGTTGTAATAATGCGCCCTCCTCGCTTATTTCGATTTCTGGTACTAGCGTCTTCGTTGACGATGGCTAACGTCTTTGCTTACACTGCCGCAACATCCCTGTTTCTCAGCCATGTTGGGGCGGAGGCCATCCCCCAGTTCTACGTTTTGTTGGGGATTCTGTCCATTCCCTCCTCAGTGCTAGTCTCCAAACTCATTGATCGGGTCTCGCGGGTGCGGCTCCTCCAAATCCTGTTGCTATTGGGTTTGGTGGTCATGATGGGTCTACGAGGGGCGATCGCCCTGGATAGTGCCCCCATCTACTACAGCATCTACATGACCGCTAGCCTGCTCGACCTCCTCAGCGGAATCTTGCTCTGGACATTGGTATCCGACTATTTCACCTCCTTAGAACTCGAGCGCCATACCCCCCTGCTCACCATGTCGATGACGTTTAGCGGTTCCGTCAGTGGAGTCATCGTGCGGATTCTATCCGATTTGGTTTCAACCAGAAATATCTTGTTTTTACTCCCCATTTTGTATGGCGGCATGATTGGGCAACTGTTGCTCTTAGGGCGTGCCGAAAAACCCCTCGATCTTTACCCCCTCAAAGAATCAGAAGACAAATTACTCTCAAGTTTGCGGGCCTTTCCCAAATTGGCATGGCGCTATCCCATCATTAGTCTCTTTGCTGGCAGCATGGTGTTGTCAGTGTTGTTGTGGGGCATGAGCGAACTCCAGTTCTACACCGTGTATTCCAACCGCTTTCCGGATCAGGGTGATTTAACGGGTTTTTTGGGGTTACTCTCCGCTAGTTTGGGGCCATTGGAGTTGGGTGTTACCTATTTTGTGACGCGGCCATTGCTCCAACGGTGGGGCGTTAGTCGCATGAACTTACTGTATCCACTCACGACCTTGTTGAGTTTTGTTGGTTTGGCGACCTATTTTCGGTTACCCTGCGCGATCGCCGCCAACATCAACTACGAAACTCTCTACAGTAGCATTGCCCAACCCGTCCAAAACCTTAACTATAATGCCATTCCCCAACGGTTTAGTGGGCGCGTGCGGGTCATCATTGACGGGTTGCTGTATCCAGCATGTCAGGCCCTAACTGGGGGCTTGTTAATCGCCCAACAAAAGCTCTTAACACCACTGCAACTGAGTTTGGTTGGGATTGGCCTGAGCTGTGTTTATGTGGGCCTTGGGCATCTCACCGGCCAAACCTATCTGCGGGCCATGTTGTCGCGGTTGCAATCAGGGTTATTGAACTTGGATGAAGTACGGGAAGGCTTAGTTCAAATCCCCGATGCCTATACCGATGAAGTGCGGCAATTGTTGAAAAGTGAGCAGGCCGAGGCCCAAGAATTGGGGCTGGAGCTGGCGGCCCGTTTGACCAAACCAGGCCAATTTTTACCCGAAGTGCAAATGTTATTGTTGCGGGCTAATTCGACGGTGAGACAGGCCGTAGTTCGCTTTCTAGCCACCAATAGCCATCCTGATTTTTATCGCTATTTACAAGTGCAACTAGTCGATGATAATCCGGCTATTCGGGAAGCCGTCCTAGAAACATTAATTGCCATGCGACAACCCTTGTCTACTGTGCAACTGATGTTTTTGTTAGAAGATCCAAGTTTGCCCGTGCGATCGCTAGCCTTCATCGCTGCACAACAAAGCGATCGCCAAAATGCTGAAATTCAAGCGGCCTGCGAAGCAACATGGCTCAGCTTAACCACACCAGCCCGCCCAGTTGGCATCACCGAGGCGACGATTGAATCGGCTCAAATGTTGGTTGTGCAGGCGATTCAAGAATCACGTAATTCTCAGTTCATTCCCCTATTACAAGCACTCATTGCGACGGCTAGTGATGAAGTCAAACGATTAGGATTAAATACCCTCGCTGTCTTAGCAACACCGAATGATTATTCATTGGCAACATTAGCCATATTTGAGTTGGAATCGGATACCGCAGCAATTCGCGCCGCTGCCCTAAACCTGTTGCGCGTTGTCCAAATTGATCTGTTTTTACAGAGTATTGCGGCGATGCTAAATGATTCTCATCCCCAAGTACGCCAACAAGCGATCGCGACCATTGTGGCCTATGGTGAAGCGTGTCTACCCGTAGTGCAGCCTTTACTCAATTCAGAGCACCTAGAAACAGAAAAAGCCGCGATCGCAGCCATCAGTCAACTCCAAACTCGGCGGGCAGAAACGATCCTATTCGAGCATTTTCAGCCCCTCTATGCAGAACTGGCCCGCACCTTGCACTGGGCACGACAACTTCCACCCACTCCAGCTTGGGAAACAATCATGATTGCCCTGCGGGATGACCACAACCAAATCTTACAACGAGTCATTTATGTCCTATCCTGCCTCGAACAAGATCGCAACTTGACGAGCTTGGCTTCCCTACTCACCGCCAGCGATCGCCTGATTCGGTTACGCGCCGTCGAAACGCTTGCTTCCATCAGTCGCTATCGACGGTTTATTCAACCCATTTTACCCTTATTAGAAGACCGCATTCGAGCCTCTGAAAATCAACAGACAGGGCCAACAGAACTACCCCTAAATATGACAAAAATGCTGCTATTAGAAATGGTAGATGCGCGTTATCGGTGGATTCGGATTACCGCGATCGCCCATTTAAAAAGTCATGGCATTCCCTTACCCCTTCACCTTGTTCATGATCCAGATCCATTCGTCGCCAAACTGGCCACACTCACCTTATCGTCACTGCGATCGCCCACGGAGGAACTCAACTTGAGCCGAATTTTTTTCTTAAAACAAATCTCGATTCTGCAAGATTTACCCCTTGACGACCTCTTAACAATTAATCGCACCTTAAAAGAACAAGCTTTCTTCGCCAATGAACTAATCTTCCGTGAAAATAGTTGGGGTGGAGATTTTTATTTTATTTATAAAGGTGCGGTAACCCTCCTCAAAGAAGTGAAACCAGAACAAAAAGGCTTAGTTCCCATTACTCACACCTTTGCGGGTGTGCCCCAACGTTTTTTAGCCCAGTTGGAACCCGGTCAATTTTTTGGTGAAATGGAGTTTTTTGATAACTTACCTCGATCCGCCACCGCGATCGCGGCCACCGACTGCACCCTCCTGACTCTGCAAAAATACGACTTTCAAACCTTGTTGGCCCAACGCCCTGAAATTGCGCTGCAAATGTGCAAGGTACTCAGTATGCGGTTGCGCGTCGCCAACGAAGTGATTGATCAACAAAAACAGGCTGCCACAGTTCCAGATCCCCCCACCCCCTGATTTCCCTTGGGTTAAGCGCCCTTGAAACCAAGCTTCTACCTGGCTTTTGAACCACCCCCACTTGTTGCAGGAAAAGCGGTGAGCCTTCGGGGTCAAGCTGGGTCAGCAGTGCAACCAAAGACAGGAGTGACCAAAGGGGAAGGAATCTATCTAGCGAAATAAATATATTAATGGTCTACGAATGAACTTCAATCTTGGGGTTGAATGCGATCGGGGAAACAACAGGATATAAAGAGAAGCATCAGGTTGATGAGCGCATTGAGTTGATAGTAATAGTGACTTCAATTAACTGGCAATTTCCATTTAATTGAACCCATTATTACCATAAGGAAGACTTAAACAGTCAATCATTAAAGAGCAAACGCTCCGGGGTTGACTTCAAAACTTCCCAGATGTTTCGACGCTAAATTAGCATCATCAAACTCACTATTTACTTGCAAAACTGCGCACACCAATAAGGAGAACAGGTATGATTTCTTTGAATGTGAAGGCATTGTTGAAAAATGCAACTCGGTTTTTGATTGCAGCGATCGCTTGTGTTAGCTTGCTCTTTTCTAGCACCATGCCGGCAATGGCTGCTGGTAAGACCACCCCAGCAAACCCCACAGAGGGCGAAGCCCAACTGACCAAAATTTTGGATGAATCCGAAGATGCCGCAAAAGAAGGTCGCTCTTCCTTGCAGGAAGTAGCAGAACGCTCTGAACGTGGGTTGAACGAAGTCCAAGGGAGTGCAGACTACGACAAAATGAAGCGCCCAGAAAACTCTCAGAATGCCACCTCCTTCATCGACACGCTTAAGGAAGGTTTGAAGGACGCTAGCCCTAAAAACTAATTCGACTATCACTTAATTTTGTTTGAGTGGATTCCAATTTGTTTTGATGTTATCCAGGCTCCTAATCTCAATAGGAGCCATTTTTATTGATGCCATTTTATTAATGTAGATATTGAAGCATAGCGATGTTTAGAGGGCCTAATGCCACCAATCCTGATAGGAACAATGAGATCGCGCACGGCACTCCAGGCCAACAGTTAGCTTGAAGCTACCCTAAGAATGAAAATTCAGATGGATTTGAATCCCCTTGAGTGTATAGTTGAATACTCAATTTAGGGATTAATCGATTTATACAATCTAAGCGTGAGGACTTACCACAGGCGATCGCCGCTGGGGGCTAACTAAGATTTAGCCAATCACCTCGAAATATAAATGAACACACTTTAAGATAATTGCCATCGTGCCAACTGATAAACAGGCATATCTCTCAAAACAACATCGAAAAAATAGCGCAGAATAACTGAGTTTGAGATAACAAATCAAGCCATTATGACCCAACTTTTTGTTATATCGGCACAGCCGCGCCAGGAGGTTGGCAAGGATGAAGTGTGGCGTTTACGGCCCCCATTCCCAACTGCGTAAAACACGGCAATGTGAGTCTCATCAAGACTGTAGCCCTATTAGCTTAGAGGAAAAATTTTATTCTAATCTCTTGAATGAACGCTATGCTAGGTAGCAGGGCCTGTTTCACTGAATCTTAAGCAGTAGATATCAGCAACACATCAATTTGCCTGGGTGCATTGTAATCATGTCTAACCATTCGAGGTATTCCCATACTCGCGATTCTGAACCAAGTGCTCAACAATTTATCCTCAATGAGACAGTTGATCTAGTTGAGCCACCCTCGCCCCAGCAACAAGCCCTAGCCAAAAACTTGGGGCTGAGTGCAATGGATGAAATTATGCTGCACTTGGCCTTTTGTGCAATGCGGAGCGGAGGCCATCGACATGGTGCGTTTTTAGATGCGGCGGCAACAGCAGCCAAATGTGCAATCTACACAACCTATGCGGAGGAAGGGCACAATCTGCGATTAACCGGCCAATTGCACCACATTGAGCCCAAGCGCGTTAAGGTCATTGTTGAAGAGGTGCAGCAAGCTCTGACCGAGGGCAAACTGCTAAAAATGTTAGGTTCAAATGAGCCGCGATATTTGATCCAACTGCCTTACCTCTGGCTAGAGCGTTATCCCTGGCAGCCGGGGCTTTCCCGCATTGCGAGTACAAACCTGACCCGAGCCGAAAAGCACGCGATCGAGGAACAACTGCCTGGATTGTTGCCAGATGCGCGCGTCATCCAAGGTTTTGAGTTTGATGAATTGATTGAAATTTTGCACGATCGCTCCCAGGCCGAACTCCCCCCCGATCGCCGCACCCCCCTCAGCGAGGCAATGGCCGAGCATATTCGACGGCGGTTGTTGTATTCCGGCACGGTCACGCGCATTAGCACCACCTGGGGCACAGCTTTCTATGCCTTAACCCGCCACTCCTATTCGCCCTCTGCTGACGAAGAACGCGACTTTATCGTGGTGGAAGACACGGCGCGTTTTTTTGCCCTCATGCGCCACTGGGCTAATCATCAACCCCAAGTCATGCGAATTTTGGAAGAAGTGAATATTTTGCCTGAACGGGTTGAGCAAGCCTTGACAGAATTGGATGAAATTTTGATTCAGTGGGCCGATCGCTACCATGATGCCCAAGGCGAACCGATCGCCATTCATGCCGTGGTAGGGCCACAAATTCTCTGATCCGGTAGGACAAATGGGCGATCGCAACGGCCCCTGCTCACCAGTTAATGTGTACTTTTTGGCCGAGTTAGCTAAGACTGGTGTACTATAAGGTGATGCTTTCAAGGCTGTTGCAATGGCCAATCTGTTGCTCATCGAAAGTCCAGGTAAAATCAAAAAGCTGAGTCAAATCTTGGGCTCTAGCTGGGTGGTGCGAGCGAGCTTTGGCCATGTGCGCGAGTTGGCCAATGACGGTGAAGATAGTCTGGGGTTCGACTTATTAGAGCACCATATCGAATGTCGCTATGAACCTCGGGGCGCTCAGGGGAAGAAAGTTCTTGCAGAATTGCGGCAGGCCGTCAAACAGGCCGAAGCCGTCTACATTGCCACAGACCCCGATCGCGAAGGTGAAACTATTGGCTGGCACCTACAACAAGCCTTGCGGATCAAAAATCCTCGGCGGGTCGTTTACAGTGAAATTACGCCCCAAGCCGTCAAAGCCGCGATCGCCCAGCCGCGATCGTTAAACCAAGCCCTGATTGCCGCAGGGCGGGCACGCGATTGTTTAGACAAATTAGTCGGCTACAAAGGCAGTAAGCACATTGTGTGGCGGCTGAATCTCGGTGCCAAGTCAATGGGGCGCGTGCAAAGTGCAACCTTACATTTATTGTGTCAGCGAGAAAAAGAAATTCAAGCCTTTCAACCGCAAACCTACTGGAGTGTTTGGGTCGAATATCAAGCTGGGTTTAAGGCGTTCTATCGGGCCAAGGTGAATGGGCGATCGCGCCCTACCGAAACTGACATCGAAGACACCGCCGAAGACAAAGCGGCCCCGGAATCCGATCGAGTGACCAGCCAAGCGGAGAGCGATCGCCTCGTTGCCATCGCCCAAACCCATCCCCACCACGTCGTTTCAGTGGAAGGCAAAATCACCCACCAAAGCCCGCCCCCGCCCTTCATCACCTCAACCTTGCAACAGGCCGCCGGAGCCAAGTTACGCTTTAGCCCCGACCATACGATGAAAGTAGCCCAAGCCTTGTACGAGGCCGGGTACATCACCTATATGCGGACGGATACCGTCACCCTTGCTGCCCCCTTTTGTGCCGCAGTGCGAGATTACTTGCAAACCCACGATCCTGACAATGTGCCCAGCCGGACAACGCGGCACCGAGTTAGCAAAAACGCCCAGGAAGCCCACGAAGCCATTCGACCCACGGAAGTCACGCGATCGCCCGCCCAATTGGCCACCCACCTCAATTCCGACCAGGCCCGTTTGTATGACCTGATTTGGAATCGGGCCGTCGCATCTCAGTGCTGTGCCGCCCGGTTGCGGAAAACCCGCATCATTACGCGATCGGGGCCAGCCCATTGGGAAGCACGAGGCCAAGTCGTGGAATTTCCAGGCTACACGCGCTACTGGAACAACTTGAGCGCCGATGTGCAGTTGCCCGTCCTGCAACCCGATCAAGCCCTGGAGCTAAAACAAGCCGGAGCCGAGCAGAAACAAACCCAACCCCCACCCCGCTACACCGAACCTAAGCTCGTCCAACTCATGGAACGGCAAGGCATTGGTCGCCCCAGCACCTATGCCCCAACAATTAAAACCCTGAAAGAGCGGGGTTATGTCCAGGTGGAAAAAGCGAAATTGCACCCCACCGCCCTCGGCCTCAATTTGGATGCCGCCCTGGAGCAACTTTTACCCGACTTGATTCAACCGGAGTTCACCGCCCAGATGGAAACGGCTCTGGACGCGATCGCCCACGGTGAGCAAGATTGGGAAACCTATCTCACCCAGTGGCACCGGAGTTATTTTGCCCCGGCGATCGCCCACGCCCAGCAAAATCTGACCCAAACTCTCGCCCAACTTCAGCCAGCCCTAACCTGCCAATCCCCAGTTTCCAGGGATGACCAACCTGCTACCCCTACAGATAGCCCCGCCAGTACCCGCCCCACCAAACGCACAGCCACTACCCCAAAAACAACCACTTCCCGCCCAACCTCAACCAGCACCAAAACCCTGTGTCCCAAATGTGGCGAGGCATTGCACAAAATCCCCTCCAAATCCCCCAAGCTAAAAGCCAAGCATTTTCTCAAATGCCAAGCACCCGGTTGCGGAACGGTGATGTTTTGGAACCCCACAGCCAAACGCTATGAGTTGCCCTATGCCCAGCGATCGCCCGACCCTGCCGCCTTTACCGATACGCCCTGTCCGGTCTGTGGGGCCTTGCTAGAGCGCTATCGCTACACCAAAGACAACCGCGAAAAAGAAATGCTGCGGTGCTCCCTCCGAGAAAACCGCCAAGGCAAATGCAAAGAAGTCGCCTTTTTTGCCGGACGAGATGGCTTTTGGTCACCGAAATTTGGCACCTTAGCCCTCCCCAAGGGGATGAAATCAACCTTAGAATAACTCCCTGGAAGAAACGCGATCGCCTCAACGCACCGTCCAGTGATTTAATGAACCCATCTGTTTGTTTTACCCCTCAGGTCGAGGGCGCTACCGTTCATGCCCAACTTTCCAGCCATCGTCTTACACAATAAAAAAGCCGAGGCCGTCAAACGGTTTCACCCGTGGATTTTTTCAGGAGCCATCAAACAAAAACCGGCTGATTTGCAAGATGGTGATGTGGTCGATGTGGTCAGTGCTGCTGGCGATTATCTCGCAACGGGCCACTACGCCCCGAACAATATTGCCGTCAAAATCTTTAGTTTTACCCCCGTCGAATCCCTGGATGCCCTGTTTTTACAAAAGGTACAAGCGGCCTACGCTCTGCGGGAACAGATCGGACTGGCCCACCACCCCACCACCAATTGCTACCGCTTGATCAACGCGGAGGGCGACGGTTTACCGGGTTTGATTGTGGATTGGTACAACGGTCATGCCGTGCTGCAAGCCTATTCTGCCGGAATGTATGCCCAGCGATCGCGGTTAGTCCAGTGTTTGCAGGCCGTATATGGCGATCGCCTGTTGACTGTGTACGACAAAAGCGAAGTTGTCTTTGCTCAGGCCGAAACAGCGTCCGGCTGTCTTTTGGGCGATGCCCCAGCGGCGGAAGTCCTCGAAAATGGTCATCGGTTTTGGGTGAACTGGCAAGAAGGCCAAAAAACCGGATTTTTCATGGATCAACGGGATCATCGCCAACTCTTAGCCCGTTATGCCCCAGGTCGCCGGGTGCTCAATACCTTTTCCTACTCTGGTGGCTTCTCCGTCTATGCGGCCCAAGCCGGAGCCAGCCTCGTGCATTCCGTTGATAGCTCCGCTAAAGCGATCGCCTGGACAAACCAAAACTTTGCCTTGAATGGCTTAGATGACTTCCCCCATACCGCGATCGCCGCCGATGTCTTCACCTACCTCAAACAATCGGCCCCCCACGACTACGACGTGATCATTCTAGATCCACCGGCCTTCGCCAAAAACATCTCCGCCCGCCACCAAGCCGTCATGGCCTACAAACGCTTAAACAATCTCGCGATCGCCAACCTGCGATCGCCCGGATTGCTCTTCACCTTTTCCTGTTCTCAAGTCGTCACCCCCGATTTATTCAAAGGCGCAGTCGTCGCCGGAGCCATCGAAGCTGGCCGCACTGTCCGCATTTTGCATCAACTCACCCAACCCGCCGACCATCCCATCAGCATCTACCACCCCGAAGGACTCTACCTCAAAGGGTTAGTCCTCGCGGTCGAGTAACCCGCGATCGCCTTTCATTGCTGCAACCACTGCAAAATTGCCTCTTTGCTCTGCGCTAAACCTTTGTAGGCCAGGGCCGCTGGTGACATTGACTGGATCGCCCCAATCAACAGCGATCGCCGTTGAGGATCCTGCTTAATTTCCTCGCAATTCTGAAAATAGGTGCGAATTGTGAACAGGGCAGCATCTACCGCAGGCAAACCCCAAATCACCTGACGTTCCACCCGGAGATAAAGGCGGGGTTGCGCCGGGTCAAAGGATCGGCCCTGCCACTGAGCCAGGGACAACCCTGGTGGCGGCACCGGATGATGGTTTAATCGCGTGTCCGTACTCAAGCCCCAGGCAAAACGTACCATCGGCGATCGCGTGATCATGGTCTGAGCGATCGCCGCCCCCCGCCGGTTGATCGCCTCCATCCCCGCAACCGGAGCGTGAACCGTGGCAAAATCTTGCCCAATTTTGGCATCCGCAGACCAATGATTTGGAAAACATAAATGGATCGCACTCATCCAATGCTGAGCATCGCGCCGACTCATCACCACCAGGTCTTCCTGAACCTGCATCGCGAGGGCATCAAAGGTTGACTGATAGGGACTATGAACCGTGTCCTGAGCCGTTTCAACCTGTTGGAGCTGATAATGCTGATTTAGGTACAAAGTTTCCTGAGTAAGTTGATTGCTAAGCTGAATTACATTGTTTTCTAGACGAGTTAATTTGATCCACTGGGGATAGTCTTGTTGGAGTTTCTCAGTAATAAATTTCGCGATCGCGTATTCAATCTCAGGTGAGTCGTTTTGAGTTTGATAATACTTGTTTAAATCTTCGCTTCGGGCAACTTCCTTCATTCGCCGATAGAAAGGAAATTGATCATCTATTTGAAAAACACGTTGATCAGCGTTTCCATTCCCAAAATCAGTGCCAAATCGAATCAAACCTGGTGTAACGTCATAGCGTCCTCGCTGTAACGGAAAGTAAAAAGCTGGTTTTAGCAAAGTTTTTTGCAACGGAAGAATTGACTGATACTTTTTATCCTTCCAGTCCCAATGATTGAGTACTTCATCGGTTGCCAAGCTCATCGCAGGTTATGCTTCCAGCCCCTTTGTTCTACTTTCTATGATGACAAGTTTTGAGCCTGAAGACAATGGCGATCGCACTTTGCACCAACGCCTTCACTCCCGGCCCCACCCCCCTCACCAGGACGGCCCCAGCTAATCCCCCAACCCCAACCAAGGCTTGGAGCGCAACAGCCAAGCCAGTGATGCCATACCCGCGCCTTTTCCCAGTCAGCCTTAGGGTGTGCCGCTGGAACCAACAATTCCAGCTAGCAACAAAAAACAAAATAGGAGGATACTGGAAAGCATCAATCCTCGGCAAACTCTAAAGCGCCGCTGGAACTGGAACGATGTGAGGCAGTCGCGAAACTGCTGCGGGTGTAGCGAGTAAAAGCTTCGGCCTCATGATGCCCTGATTAGCGAGGAGAACAGAAAGTGGGTGCAGTGAAGCAGTTGCAAAACTACATAAACGGTCAATGGCAACCAGCAACGACTACAGAGGCGCTGGCCATTGAGAATCCGGCGACGCTGGCCTGTTTGGGGGCGGTGCCGCTATCAACAGCTCCGGATGTGGAACAGGCGGTGCAATCCGCAACGGCAGCGTTTGCAGCGTGGCGACGAACTCCAGCAGGCGATCGCGTCCAGTATTTGTTTAAGCTGAAAACATTATTGGAAGAGCATTTAGACGATTTAGCCCAAACCATTACGACGGAGTGTGGCAAAACCTTAGCCGAGTCGAAAGGGGAATTGCGTCGGGCGATCGAAAACGTGGAAGTGGCCTGTGGCATTCCCCTCTTGCTGCAAGGGGTGAACTCGGAAGATGCTGTAGTACGGAGTGCATCAACTCTCTAAAGTTTGCGGGGTAAGTATTTCAGCGTTTGACTGGGATGTTATTTTGGGACTACAGGGTGATAGCGTGCTGCAAGATTTGATTTTCTTAATTGCCGATGAAAACCGAAGGTTTTGTTCCTTGTTACGATACCCGCGAAATGGCCCGCCTATTTAAGGCGTTTAGGTCTGGCGGTTTGGATGGGATTCATAGCGGTGGTTGCGCGATACTGGGTGTGCAGGATTGCGATCGCTCTGCAACCGGCTTCCGGCCTCAGACGCTGATTGAGCGCTTCACCACTGCCGAGGTTTTGCAAACTTTGCACGCCATGAATCTGGATCATGCTGTGATTTTGTTGTTGCATTACTGGGCCGAGGTACCTTTAGTTGACATCGCGCGGGCTTACACTTGCGCGATACCCAATAGTGCGTTTGATTCGAGTGTGTTGGGGCGGTGGGAGGTGGCGGCCCGTGATGAATTTATGCGGAGGCTCCTTCGGTAAAATGGCTAGGCGATTAGGCGAGACAAATCAAAGGCTTAGGGTTGCGCTGAGCATCAGTAATTTTGAGCGCTTGGATGCAGAAATTAAATTTTTGAATCTGTATTTGCGATCGCTGGAGGAGTCGGAAAATGTGATTCAATCTCGCGGCGAATTCCTGCGGTTGGTTTCCTGTAATTGGATCGCACGGTGCTTGCAGGATGGCATCCCTGAGTGGTTGCTAAGCATCCCTGATCCGGAGGAAGAAACGGTATCTTTGCCACTGTTTTTGTCAAAACAAAGCCGTTCAACCTGGGTCGCTGCAAGTCGGCAAGGGTTGGGGACTCCCAATGAGATTATCAATCGAGCGTTAGCAGAATACTTTCACAGGCAAGTCAACTTAGCCAATGATGTTGGCTTAAAAATTAGTTTGCTAAAAACTGCTCTGCGCGATCGCGCGGATTTGTCAGTTCTTCGTACCATCCTGGGTTAATAAGATGTCAGATTTATTTAGTTGGTGGTACACGCCGTGCCGAATGCAGGCATTGGATGCTGCCGAAATACGGCAAGCAACGGGCCTGATCCTGCCGCCTAAACCAACTCAAGATAGTGGCTTGGTGCATTTCTCGCAGCTATCTGGTGGCGTTGAAGAAGCGTGGTTGTGGTTGTTCCCTGATCAGCGGCAAGCTTTAGCGGTGCGCTGTTTAGGTGAAATTCTGTCAGACGATGATCCGGTGCGGGATTGGGTAGCCTCGACGATTCCGGTGAACCGACCAGGCGAACCAACTCAAACTTATGTGGATTTGATTAAGCCACAGGAGCTAAGAGAATGGCGATCTCGGTTGGAATTTGGTGGCATCCACTCAGTTTGGTGGGGTTTTGACTACAAGCGGTTTGCGTTAGATCGCAACCTCAAAGCTGCCACTTTAGAGGTGTTTGGTTTGGAAGAATTCTATGCCTGGTTGGCGCGGAACACTTAACCACACCATCACATCACACCATCACATCACACCATCACATCACAATGACTAATCGCCCATCATGGGATGAATATTTTCTGTTGTTGGCTAAATTGGCAGCAACCCGATCTACTTGTTTAGCTACCCCAGTCGGGGCCGTGATCGTGAAAGACCAACAAGTGTTGGCAACAGGGTACAACGGCCCGCCTTCGGGATCGGCCCATTGCGTGAGTCAGGGTTTTTGTTATCCAGATTTAAGACGGTGTGATGCCAGTAAGGTGCTACCTTCGCGGGCGGTTCATGCGGAAGCGAATGCGATCGCCCAGGCCGCAAAACATGGCATTCCAACCAATGGTGCAGTTATTTACGTGACATTGGAGCCGTGCTTGTCGTGCTTGAAGTTGATTATGTCAGCGGGGATTCAGGACGTTTACTACGAAACCAGTTTCAATACGAGCAACAACCTGGCTATCCGAGAGATGTTTGTGCAAGAGCAGTTAGTCCGATTGCATCAAATTGGTCTATCGCAGTCAGCGATTGCCAAGGCAATTACCACTATTTACCCAAGCCCGTAGAATGGGAGGTATCAAGAGGCCATAAAATGCCCTGTTTGGTCTATTTGATACCCAAAAATGGCACAAAAATGAGGCGAAATGGCACGGTGGTCGCGGGAAGAGTGTGAAAAGCGGTACATTGAGGGCGATTTAATTACCCTCAAAGGGCTGGCTGAGATTAGTGGGGTGCCTTACGATACCTTGAGGAAGTGGGCCAATAAGGATGACTGGAGAGAACAGCGCGATCGCTACCAAGTCGAACTGACAAGCCAGACGCGCCAAAAGACCATCGAAAAAGTGAGCGATCGCGTGTCGGATGAATTATCGGCGCGATCGCTGGAACAATTAGAGGCTTACACCCTGTGTCGTCGGATCGGGGTGCTAAAAGCTCAATTTATCCTGAAGGCTTTAGAGCAACGATTAGCGGCCCACCCTGAAGTATCGGCAGATGAAGCCAAACAAGAGGAGCAACGGCAACAGGCTACCGCTGTCAGTAAGGTTGATGTGGCGATGCTCAACTTTTTGACTTTGGCGATCGACCGGGCGGTGCGGGGAGAGCGAATGGTAGCAGGGCAGGAACATGAATTGCTGAATCACGCGATCGCAACAATTGAACGCACAGGATTGAAGGTGTCAGTACCCGATGATCAGATTCTCGCGCAACTCATTGTGGGTCAAGCACGCTCAGAGGATAGAAGTAGAGAATTATCTACGGAGTCAAGCGCGGCGGTTTGAGGGTGACGATTACCCGTGGCGAGATGAACTGGAGCGCGATCGCAAGCTCTACACCCCACAACCGTTACCCAAATTCCTGAAGGATCAGATGAACATCACTCTGTACCCCAAACAGGAAGAAGATTTACTGGTGTTGCTGGGGGAAGATCCCAAGCAATTATTTGAGAGTAGCGATCGCCCTCAAGAAGCGCTGTACTGCTACGGTAAAGGGGCCGGCAAAGATTTTATGGTTTCCTGCGTGATGACTTGGGCGTGTCACGTACTGTTGTGCCTTAAAGATCCTGCCGTGTACTTGGGGCAAGCCCCAGGTGAAAATATTGACGTGCTAACGGTGGCCTATTCGCTGATCCAGGCCAAAACTGTCCTATTTTTCAAGATTAAGCAGCGGATTAAATCTTGTCAGTGGTTCAGGGACGCGATCGCCAACCTTACCGATATTCCTCCAGAGCGTTACTTTCGCGATGGTGCGGGTTTTGTGGGAGCAGAGGAGATTACATTTCCGGGCAACTTGCGGTTGTGGTCGCTGCCTGCAACAGATGCCGCCGAAGGGAAAAACCCGATCCTGTGGTGTGCGGATGAAATCGCCGCCTTTGCTAGTCCGGTGCGAATCAACCAGGCCCAACACATCCACCGCATTTTGAAGTCATCGGCCCGTACCCGGTTTGGCGATCGCTGGAAGGGATTCATGATTTCTTACCCGCGCCACGGGGAAGATTATGTGATGCAGCAGAAACGGCTGGTGGATACCGGCGTAGCTCAAAAGCTGTATGTTGTGGTGCGGCCCACTTGGGAGGTGAATCTATCCGTTACCCGTGCATCCCTGGATGAAGACTACCGCACTGATCCTGAAGGCTCCGAATGTCGGTATGAGTGTAAGCCGCCTGCGCCGGTCGCGGCCTATTTCCGCTCTCCAGAAGCACTGTTGTTGAATGCCTGGGGCGCTCCAATGAGCTTGCTGAAAGAGAAATTACGGTTGCCCGATGAGCAGTTGGAAAAGATTGCCAGTCGCGGGCGATCGCCATTAGCAAAAGTCGATCAGGGCGGCGATCCAATTCTGGATAATCGCGGGTTTCCGCATTTACATGATTGGTTCCGGGGTAAACAAGATTTTGGAGGGCATGACTACGAATATTATGTCCACCTTGATCCGGGTGCCACCAACGACAGTTTCGGTTTCGCGATCGGGCACAACCATCAATTACTAGATGGAACACTACTGCCCACCATTGACTTGGCTTTTCGCTGGTCGGGCCGACAGTTCAAAGGCTTTGGCGAAATTTACCGGGAACAGTATTTCCCCGATGAAAGCGCCCAGACTCAGATTGTCGATGCCGCCGAAGTTGACTTTCGCACCGTGCGCGAGTTTATTTTCTACCTGCGCTACAAGTTGGGGTTCAATATTTATCAAGTATCAATGGATAATTGGAACTCTATTGAATCCCGCCAAGCCTTGGAGCAGCGCGACTTCCAAACAATCATACGAGTTGTCTCCAAACAGGATTACGACCAGTTTAAGACTTTAATTTACACTCGTCGGTTACGCTACTATGCCTATCCAGTGCTAATCAAAGAGGCGTACAAACTGGAGCTAATCAACGGTAGTAAAGTTGATGCGCCACGCACAAAGCTTGGCTCTGAAGCAGTGAGTGCGGATTCTCACAAAGATGTGAGCGACGCGGTTGCTGCGGTGTCCCGGTATCTGGCGATCGCGGCTGGTTTCGACGCGATCGAGGTCTATAATCCGACCGATGAGGCAGAAACAGTAGAGCCCCAAGAATCAAACTTTAATCTGACTCCTGGGGCCAATGCCGCAACATTCAACCCAATGGAAATACTGTTGAATGCCCGTGATCTCGATTAAGTAATCCATCCCCTTGTGGGTGGGGTTGTTGACGCATCATGGTTTGATCTGCCTTTATTTTATAGGTAGCGATCGCCCTTGCACCGTTGCCGCCCGTAGTTACTGCTTTTCTTTTTGCCTTACGGCTCAGTACTCGACTTGTTGTCTACGGCGGTGCCCAGCCCTGAGAAGGCCTGCTTCTACAGGCTACCTGCTCCACTATCTACAACACCTCAAAAGTGTCACGTCGCCGGGGAGCGTCACCGTCGTTCGGCGCGTTGATACCGTCTTTATTCCGTCCGGCAAGGCTTTAGCTTGCCACTGGTGGGCGATCGCTGCTTCTAAAATAGCAAACCTCCCCATTGCTGAGGAGGTCGCCACGGAGATCAGCCGCATCCTGGTTGATTCCTATCTTCTGTATATAGTCCGCACACCGGAAACCGGGGATGCTGTGGGGAACCGTTAAGTGCAAAGCACAATCCCTACACAAAACCCTGTTCTGAACAGGGTTTAGCACGGTTCAACGGGAATTCTGCGTGGTGGGTGGACGCTTAACCAGAATCTATCCGCACCCCTTACCACTTGGATCACAAAACACCCGTTGCTACTAAATCCAACTGTTTTCGGTAGCCTTCCAGTTGCCAAAGTTTGTTGGCTGCATCTTCACGCGCAACTTTACGTCCGATTTCTAGATCAAAATTGGCAGGGTCTATCACCGCCCCGCGCCCAGTGACAGTAAATCCAGAAGGTAAACGATAACTAACTACTAATTCCTTATCCCAGAAAACATGTTCTTGTGTTTCGGATGCGTTTAATAGAGTATCAATGTCTTCTTGTGTTACGCGGTTGCTGTTCATAATTTGCTTTTGTGATTGCCGAGAAAACCCTCATCAGCGATCGCCCTTGCACCGTTGCCGACTGAGAGTATCTCGCCCCTTGATGCTATCGCAAAGCCTCAGATAATCGGTGCCCAGTACTAGCGGATCTAGCCTGTTGCTGCCAGGTCTCACAAGCACCATGTCGCGTTACTCACCTCTCAGGGTTCGCCTCATCCACAGGGCGCGGCTTGCCACTGGTGGGCGATCGCTAATCCTAAAATAACAAACCTCCCCATTGCTGAGAAGGTTTGTTACGGAGTTTAGTCGCACCCCAACTAAATCCTGTCGCACTTTGTTTCGCACACTATCAAATTGATATAGGGGTGCTGTGGGGGCCGTTGAAGAGCAACGCTCAAATCCCTAACGATCCATTCATTGCGATCGGTAAAAGCTGTAATGGCTGATTCGATTGAAAGTAGTGCGTCTTCCATTTCGTTTTCTTCTTACTTTGGATGTTTGTAAACAGGCAGATCAAAACGGAATATGCACTTCTTCGCGCCAGTCAGAAGCCCAATGAAACCGTGTCATGATGCCACCTAATTCGATTACTGCGCTGGCAGCATCCCGATCTTCGTCACGATCGCCAACTACAATCACTTGCTTGGGTTTTACCCCATGATCTTGCTTGAATAACTCGATCGCGGCAAAGACCATGCCTGGGTTAGGCTTGCGGTAGCTACCACTGTGCTGAGTGAGCTTGCTTGCTTGGTTGGCCGTCACCCAATAACATTCTTGGCCCTCAAAGTCAGGACACAGAAAACCGCTATTAATTTTGGACAGTTCCAAGGCATATTGCATTTCAGCGATCGCCTCCTCCAAGGTTTTATGTCCAGCAGCGACTCCGCCTTGGTTACTAATAATCATGATTTCGGATCGACGGTATAGCGCGATCGCCTCCGCTGCGTCTTTGATTAGTTCTTGGTCTTTAGGATTTTGCACGAACACCTGCCCAGATTTTGGTTGAATAATGGTGCCGTCTTTGTCTAGTAGCAACAGGGATTTGATCATTTTCTTGCTCGTCCTTGCATGATTTGTTCAGCTTCGTACTGCAATCGACAGATAAGCGTATCAGCTTCTGCGATAGATAGCTTTTGATAGTCAGGGCTTATTTTTAACTCCTGGCAAATTTTAGTAACCGCCTCAGTAGACATTCGCGACTGCTTGATGATGGCTTTGATCCTGCGAGTCAGTACATCGTTCGTGACTGGCGCAGGTTGCTCCTTTGGGCTTTCGTTTACTTGAGCCCAAGACTCCTCCCACAGTAAATCTAAAAGCGCGTCAATCTCAGCATCGGACAATGAATTAGCAGTGCGATCGCCGCCAAAATTGTCGGCCAAAACAGCTTGAATTTGCTCTTTACTCAAACCTGAGAGAATTTTGAAAGCTGACAGGCGATCGTTGTTGGTCGCTGGCTTACCGTTGAGGTAATGGCCCAGTGCCCAGACAAAACAATCCTCTTGATGATCTAGATACTGCCCCAGCCCGAATCTGTAGCAGGCATCAACAAAAGCGGCCCGTGACTGATTATTAATTGGATCACCAATAATTTTGTCTTTGCCATCCTCGTTTTTTTCTGGATAAACGCGATCGCTGCCAATCCCAACTCGTTTAACGCCTGCAATTGTTAGAGTGCAATTAATCCCAAAGTAATCCCCGCAAATAGCAGGATGCGTGATTGATTCTTCCCAATCCGGGCAGAGGAGATTTAATCGTTGCACGTACAATTCCCAAGGGATGTAGATGTATCGGCCTCCTCCAGGCAGTTTTCGACTTTTGTGCTGACTCCGGGGAAAGGTGTGGGCTAACTGGGCTAAGAGGATAGGGGATAAAGTCATGCTGCGATGTCCTCCGCTTTTTTGGCTACTGCCGTAGACGGGAGAGTTTGGGCGATCGCGTTACCTAGCTTCTCAGCGCATCTTTTAATCAATTCCCAATTAGCCTGATCAGCCGCTGAACTACTGAAATTGGCTAATGGCTGGGTGCGGTCAATTGACGCGATCGCGTCTAATAAGTTACACGCCAGACGCACAACAATTGCCTCCTCTGAATCTTGTGCCCCCAACTTGGCCAGCAAGGGCCGCACATCATCGATAGCAAGCCTGTGTAATTGCTCCTGGCAGAGCAAGACTAATTGGTTTCGCTTTTGGTCAACGTCAATTACTGCTATTTTGTCTAAATTGATAAATACACAGCGATCGTCGTCAATCTTTACTTCAACGAATTGATTGTTCACGGCTCACCTCAGTTAATACAAAATCAATCGCCATTATTTTGTCGTTCGTCCCACACATCGTCCAATGTTCGCAGGCTCCTCGTCGCCAATACCAGGTTTTGCTACCGTGAGGCAGTGTCCGGTATTGGATTTCCGCGATCGTCACACCCAAATGTGTTTTGATCTTGACCCCACCGTTAGGTAATTCTCTAAGGTGATATTTGCTCATAAGTCAACTCCGGGTGAGATAGTGAGAGGGTTGATTCCGTGCTGGCTACACGGTTGACTAAAATCCCCGTTTTTGGCATTTGGTCTGGAGTCTTGCGCGGCGTATATAAACTGCCGTTGCAAGCCGTGTTGTCGCCAATTTGGTTTCCATCTACCAGTTCTTCAAATTTGCGGCAATAGCCGCCGATCGCATTGTCACCAAAGAATTCAATTTGTTCCGGTTGGTCGCGTTCTTGGTATCGCACTAGAAACCCGCCATCAACTGGTTTCTCATCATCTTTTTTTGGCAGGCAAAACGCCTTGCAAGAATAACAAGGGTGGTTTACAACCTCCCACTCGCCCAGGTTTGACCACCCACCCAGAGATGATCCATGCCGGTTTTGGACTCGCCCTGTATAACCTCGGTTGCCACAGATGGGGCCAACCCCTGCGGCAACCGACTTAGGATCGCTAAGACCCCTACCGCAAATTTGACAAGATGGTTTGCTGTCACTCATGGCTAAGCCGCCACTTCTAATTTGGCTTCGTTCAACAGCAGGGCGATCGCGTCCCACTGGCGGTTGAAGCGATGGATTTGGCCGCTGCTGGCTGTTACCGCCCACTGCCCTTCCGTGAAGGCGATCACCCCAAGTTTATGGCCCCGCCGATAGATCCCGTAATCTTTACCGTTATAGTCAATTTGCACACAGTTCAAATCAGAGAATTTATTTTCAAAATAGTGACTGAAAGAGATCGTTTTTTGACCTTCTTTCCAAGTTTCAAGTGCTTCCTTCCAAGTTTTAAGCGGACTCCAGGTTCGCGCCGCCTCAAACTTGTATTCGGTATCTTTGACGTGGACTAAAAACCCAAAATACCCTCGTTTTGGGCAAAAAATATGTAGGTTTTTTTGCCGATCTTTGGCTGGTAAAGCCTCTTTTTTTGGCAGCATAACAAGTCCTATTTGAGTGAGAAATAGTAGATGCACCTTGACTTTATCTATCGACCCGAACCCCGATGCTTAGGTCGAAGTTCAGGCTTGTAACTAGCAGTTGCCATACTTTTCCTCATAGATTTTCAAAGTAGGCACACCCTGAAACTCTGATGAAGATACACCCTGAAACTTAGTGGATCGCTTGTTGTAGCGAGTTCAGCGATCGCTCAATTTCCGCTTTGAATTTTGCCGTGTAAGCCGTCAGCCATGCCTTGTATCGCAGGCTTAAGCCGCGACTCCAATCTTGGACAACTGATTGCAATGTGCGACGTTTTAGCACAATTAGCATCCGTCCATCGTTGATCTGTACCTTGAATACTGGGCGATCGCCTAATACGATTTCCTCAATCTGAGTAACTTGGTCGTCGTATTTCGGGCTTATTGTTTCACCAAAAGAATCACCAATAACGGTTAGATGCCGCTCAACATTCTCTTCCGTGGTTTCGCCAAAATATAATTTCAGCCATTCGTAAATATCTCGCGCTGTCATGCCCAGCGCGATCGCCGTCAAGGCCATCAGCTTGAAAATGTGCCATGCAGTAGTGGCGGCGGCGATCGCCACTTCTTTTACTTGATACTCGGTTGCAAACTTTGCAAACCGGGCTTGGTATTGATCGATAATCGCTTGAGCCTTTTGTTGGGTTTGATTAGGAAACATCGTACTTACCTCGTTTGTTGCTTGAGAAATCAATCACCCTTTCATCTCAATGTAAGCATCTTTCATCGCTCTGTCAAGTGTTGCGTAACACGAGAAAAAAAGTGTTATTTTTGATTTACAGCGCAGTGAAAGGGGTTGATAAAGTGCGCGTATTGGTTGAGTTTGAGTTACCGGGAATGGGCGATCGCTTACTCCAGGCCCGGAAGCAATTGGCTTTGTCTCAGTGCGAGGTGGCCGCCAAAGCGGGGTGTAGCAAGGCTACCGTCTCTCGTGCCGAGAAAGAGATGGGCGCTACGCCATTGCCAACCCTAAAGGCGATCGCTGGTGCAGTTGGGCTGGATTTAGAGCAAATAGGATAGGAGTCTAAACTAAAAGGGTATTCAGAATTTACTGCATTCTAAATCCTGACACCCTCCGAACATTTTGTCTAAAATCAGATTTTACTGTTGGTATCTTGAGAAAGAAGGCTTAGATTTGTGATAGGAATCAAGTGGTTTACTGGTATCAACTCTTTCTTTTTGGGAGCTTAAATTATGACTCTAGAATCTAGTAAAGAAATTCTTGAAGCCGCTATTTCAATGCATCAACCTTATGCAAAAGTTTTAATGTTTTCTGGTGGCGGAGATTCAATGACCGCGTATCAAGTATGCAAGGTGTTAGGCATAGAAATTGATTACTTGTTGCATGTCAATACACGAACCGGGATAGCGGAGACAACTGATTTTGTCCGACAGTTTTGCGAAGCTGAAGGCGTGCGCTACATTGAAGCAGATGCAGGGATGGCTTACGAAGACTATGTTTTACGCAAAGGATTCTTTGGGGTTGGAACAGGTAAGATGTCGGCTCATTCCTTTGCTTACCACGTTCTCAAGCAACGCTATTAGCAACGCTATTACGAATCGGCAATATCAAGCCATATTCGACAAAGACAAAGAGGTAGAAAAATTCTTTTGTTGAATGGCGCAAGATTGTCTGAATCTCAAAACAGGGCAGAAAACTTAACCGACAAGGAGATTCGTATAGACAAGCGAAAGCCTAACGATGTCTGGGTTAACGTAATTCACCACTGGGAGAAATCTGATTGTAAAGCGTTTTGTGGTGAGCAAAAGTGTCCCAAAAATCCAGTCAACGAAGTGCTTTGTAGGTCAGGCGAGTGCATGTGCGGAACTACTCAGGGGCAGGGAAGTAGGGTGGAAGCATCTTACTGGTTCCCTGAGTGGGGAAAGTGGATTGACAGTCTAGAGGCAAAAGTTAAAGAGAAATTCCCTTGGGGGTGGGGAGAAGCGGTTCCGAAAGATTGGAAGCTGGAAAAGCAGGGGCAATTACGCCTATTTGGGTCTGATTTCCAGCCTTTATGCTCCTCTTGTATAGCCAACAAGGATGTAGCCTAATGACCCTTGAGAATTTGAATTCTCTTAGGCTGACGGATGCCTCAGATCAACATGGAGAGGAGTAGTCCAAAAGAGCGATTAGAACCTATGTATCAACAGTAAATTCTGAATACCCAACTAAAAATGTCCATCAAATACTACAAGCTTTTACTGCAAACCGTTTTTGCAGCCTATCGGTTTTCTTTACATCCCCACAATAACGATCTGTTTGATCGGCTTGTGACGCTGATTGAGCGGATTGGGGTGTATAAGCCAGAGGTTGCTGCCGGTATTGCCAATAGTTTTTTGGTTGCCTTTGATCGTGGCTTTTCAGACAAGGCCCAGGCGGCTGGGCTTGACATCACTTCGAGTGTATTAGACACGGATCCAAATCTTTGGTTAGCCTTGCAAGACGATCCAGAAATAATGCCAGTGATGCGAATTCGCGATCGCCTGCGGCAATTAACGATGGTCTAGCGGCCAATTCTCACAAAGGGTAGTATAGAGCATAGGGTGGATTCTCTATACTACAAATCAAGCAAAGCAAACAGGGGGCTCTTGAGGAGTCCTTTTTTATTTTGATGGATACTCACGCCTTGGTGACGCTTCCCGACCGGGATTACTCTTTAAGCGCAGTACGCAGTTTGCAGAAAGATGCACGCGATCGCCCGGAGCGGCGGCGGACTGTGCCCAACGTGTTTGCTACTTTGTCGGGTCGCGCTCAGCCCCGACAGGGCTTTCTGTCGCTAGAGGTGATGCGGTCGATCTACTTGCGATCAGAGTTGATCCGGGCTTGCGTAGATACGCTGATCGAGTTGGTGAGTGCGGTTAGCTGGAATATCAATCCAATTGACGAAGATCGCAGTGCTTGGCTGAAGAAAAAGCGCCCAGAAGAATATTTAGATCAGCAACACCGAATCGAATGGTTGCGGCAATTTTTCCGGGGGCCAAATGATTATGAATCCCTGAACACCTTTCATCGGCGGTTTTTGCGAGATCTGCTAATCTTCGATGCCGGTGCTTACGAGTTGGTGATGGCTGAATACGATAACGGGGTGCGACTGCCGTTAGAGTTGGGGATTGTTGCCGGTGATACGGTTGAGGTTGAATGCGATCGCCAAGGACTGCCCACAGGTTATTGGCAATCGCGCAACGTGCTCCACAATGTTTCATTCGCCCGTGAAGAGTTAGCCTATGTGATGCTGAATCCTTGCTCCTGGCAGCCCTACGGGATTAGTCCAATCGAAACGGCTTGGCTGTCAATTTGCAACGATCTGTCAGCGCTGCAATACAATAATTCTTACTTTGCCAAAAATGGTGTACCTCCGGGACTGCTAGCTGTAATTGGCGTGTCAGAGCAGCAGTTTCGATCGCTGATGGCGCAAATGCGGCAAACTTCCGGCGATAATCCCTTCAATTTGCACGCTTTTCGGGCTAACCGGAATCCTGACGGTGGGGCGCAAAAAGTTTTTGAGCATATCCCGCTAGAGTCAATGTCCAATCGCGAAATGCAATTCAAGGAATTGTTAGACCTGTGCGTCAACCGCATCACGATGGCTTACAAGTTGTCGCCATCCATGATCGGCTTTACTGATCAGGTGACAGGTGGGATCGGGTCGGGCGTGGCCGAAACCCAAGAAGATTTGATGCAGAATAAAGCTGTTGGCCCGTTATTGAGAGAGGTGGCGGCAACACACACAACCCACGTAATTCACAATGGTTGCGGGTGGGAGGATCTTGAGTACACATTTAGTCAATCCAGTACGCCGCAAGAGGAGGTAGAGTACCAGCGCAGCATACAAGAGGTGCAAATGGGACTCAAAACCATTAATGAGCACCGCTCTCAGTATGGGGGGCGCAAGTCAGTCGATTGGGGCGATCAGCCTTTGCAAGCGCCACAAGGGTATCAACCACCTCAATCCCCGGAGCAAATGCAACAGCAAATGCAGCAACAAATGGGCGGCCCTCCTGGTGGCCAACCGCCTAACCCAATGACGGCAATGCAAAAAGCTGCCAACAAAAAACGCATTATCATTACGCTCTAATGCCACAAATCGAATTCGAGGGTGATTTTTCCCCAGACGAAATCCAGGCGATCGCGCAGGCTTTAGCGATCGAGCTGCAAACTTTGCAAAAGTCAGTGGGGATTGGGGATGGGGAATCAATCCCAGAGGATTTAGTGCCGCCAACGATCGCTGCCGATCCGGGGCCGTCTAAAAGCTTATTGCAACTTTGGCAAGCTGGGGGTGGGCAGTTATTGGGGAAGGGGGAGGATGAGTGTGGCCGCGATCGCACAATGGCTTGGGATGTGTATGACTTGCAAAAAGCAGAGATTTTTCCAGGTGCGATCAAACGGGGGAAAGACGGCTCTCGTTATGTTTTGAATCACAATCGTCGATGGGTTAGGCAAGGGGGCGCTGACAATGGCGGGATTAACCCTGGTGCGTTTGACTTCCCTGAGTCCTGGGGTGATTTTGGGCGAGGGGTTTATCTGCCTGTGTATCCGCAGACTACTGGCTATATCCGCCTCCGGGCGCGAATTGATTGCAACGCGCAACAGTTTATCAGTGCCGATGAATTCTATGACCTAGAGGCAGATTTGACCGAAAACTTGGAACTGATCTTAGATGGGCGTGGTGTTCGTTGTATTGGCGTAACCGAGGGCGATCGCATCACCCAGTTAATCGTGCGTGACAATCGCTGGATTGAGCCCTTGGGGGTGATCGCCAACTCCGGCGAGGTGCCCACGGGCCGTCCAGAATTCAGGATTGTGCAATATCGCCAAGATCCTGATGCAGTCGTGGTTGATATTGAATTTGCCGATCAGGGCGGTGATTTGCTGGCGAAATCATTGCAAAGTGAGAGCTATCTGCATGGATCGCCCCTCGTGCCTGTGTCAGAGTCAAAACTAGATCGGGTGCTGGTGCGTAATGCGATCGCGCGTTTGCGGTTAGATGGGGTGCCCATTGATCAGGTTGTAGTGCGATGTTTGGATGGACGGCCAGATTTCTTGCCCGATTGTTGTGCTTTTTGTTTGCCCTCTGACGGCGTAATCAATCTATTGCCTCACAGTCCACAGGCCGCAATTCAGTCCTTGGTGCGAGAATTGAGCGATCGCCTTGCGATTGCCGTGCAGTCCGGGGTGCCTGCGGATAGCGCCTTAAAGGTGGCGGCACAGGCGGCCAACTTAGACCCCCAGTGGTGGTTGGAAATAATCCTCAAGCGGTATTGCGGATCGATCCTGATCCAACGAGCAGGCGGGATTGATGCGCCACAGTTCCGGCCTTACCTGAATATGCTGGCAGGTAGAGGTTTGCGATTTTGGGGCGATCGGCGTACAGTGGCGGAGTGCTTCGCTGAAGATTATCGGTGCGCCTTCGACCCTGCGGGACTCCCAAACCTGGTCACACTGGAATGGGATTTACTGGCTCCGGGATATTCGCGTCTGTGCTGTCAGCAGTTACTCAATAGCTTGGGAGATGAGGCATGACATTGCGACTAGATGGGGTGAACTAAAAAAGACGGCGTTTGCGTGGGTGCGATTTCAGGGTGAAACGCAATTAGTGTCAATCTAAATTCAGAGGGTTTTATGCAATTGACGACAATACAAGCAACGGTTTTTAAGCTACGTCCGTTGCAATCTTCGGTGTTACCAAATGAGCAAAAGGTAACAATCCGCGAAGGGGAAAAGTTCGCGGTGCATTCTTGGGCGCAAGAGCGAGATCACTTGCGGGTAGCTTTCAAGGATCAGTCGTGGCAAGGGAAAAACACTTGGTATGTTTTCGCTGGGCATTGCCAAATCACTGATAACAGTAAGGTAATACATCCACCCCCCACGCCTGCGGTAATTAAGCTGGCAGTCCCTTACAAGAGCCAGCGCGACAACGAAAACAACCCTGATGGGAGTTGCAACGTCACCTGCGCGGCGATGTGCCTGGATTTTTTGGGGTTGCCAGTTAATGGCGGGTATCGGCAATTGGAGGATTGGTTGTATACCAAAATGCTGTCAATGGGTTTGTCGCGCCATAACCCTTGGGATATTGCCACCATGATCGAGGCGGTGGGCGGTGAATTTGGGATTCGCGATCGCTTCGAGTCACACGCTACTATGACTCAACTGAAAGCCCACTTAGCCGCAGGCAAGCCAGCAATTACGCATGGGTATTTCACGGCTTTTGGGCATATTGTCTGCCCAGTTGGGTACGATTCAAAAGGTTTTTTTGTTCATGATCCTTATGGTGAGTGGAACTCTTGGGGGTATGACCGTAATGCAGCGGGCACGCATGACGAAAAAGGGAAATTTATTCATTATTCTTACGATTTGATCCGCCAAGTTTGTGTCGGCTCCGATCAAAGTTTCTGGGTGCATTTTGTTGAAAAGGTTTAGAGGTGCCCAATGGAAAATCAAACCGATCCATCTGAGTATCAATGTCCCGTAGAATGCCCTTATCAATCTGATGATAAGTTGGCCTTAAGGCTATTCAACCGATATAACCGAGGGTTGAGGCAGCTACGATTATTTATTTTGTCCGCGATCGCCATCAGTTTGATTTACTGGTGGCAGTATCAAGAAACCGGGAAGCGCCCTGGAACAACCGAGGTGCTTTTAGCTTTTGGCTGGGCGATCGTTGCTTTAGATCGCCCAGCCTTATTGACTGATATTGCGTCTAAAGCGCTAGAAAAAATTGGACTCTCAAAGAATTGATCAATGCCTGGATGGTTGTCCGTATTTGTAGCTTGGCTGCGTGAAGCAATCGGGCTAGAAAACAAGCCGCCTGCCCCGCTAGAAACGATCCCTGGAGATCCTTGCACTGCTTATTTACTTTTCTCTGAGGCGGTGGAAGGCGTGGTGGAAGGTGTGGTGGAAATTTGGTTGTTGCAGCACAGTAGCGCGGCGATCGCTAACGATTTGGTGCTGATCCTGATCAATATTGCCCAATTACGGGAAAAGTATGGTTCCTGGTCTACCTTGGCCAATGAACTACTGCCAGAGCATTGGCGGCGGGCTTTTGAAGTAAGGGCTAAGACCGAGATCAGTTTACAGAAGCACATCGCCGCGTCGCATCTCTTTATGGTCGGCTGGCTGTCCAAAGAGCCTGTCGCCAGTCGGGTGCGAGATGGTCATGTTGAACGTTACCGCCATGTTACCTGTCAGCGTGTTTACGCGCTGGATTTGCAAGGGGTTTCGATCTACTTGGGTACGAATAGTGCTGCGCGGCGAATTGTTCGTGCTGTTGTCCGAAAAGTTCAGCGCACTATGCCGCCTGCCGGGATTTCGTGGGAAGCTTTGATTCGTTCGCTGGGCGAAGATCGGGGCATTGGTTGGCTCGATTGGTTCAAATTTTATGCGTGCAAACATGCCCCTACCAGGATCGGGGAATCCCATGTTTTGCAACCGCCACGGGGTAAAGGGTTAAGGAGGTAGGTTTGAGAAAATTATCAGTTGAAGAATTGGCCGCGATCGCCCAGTTGGCCGCGATCGCGGCAGAAGATCGCGAAGTCGAGATAGCGCAAAACTTTTGTGCTATTCGCTTAGGGCCAGAATTGCCACTCATCCATCGGGTTTTATTTTGTTGAGCTTGTCTTATGTCGAACTACCTAACCGCTTTAGCTTACTTGGCGGTGCCCTTCGCCCTGGAGTGGATGGCCTGGGAGGCTAGCCTATCAGCAGGTTCCTTGCGGCGATCGCTGCGATTACTGCAACTGACGGCGGCTAGCTGTGGGTTTGATCATTTACTGTTGGCCGTGCAAGGGATTAGTACAACTTGGGATTTGGTCACGGCAACGATCGCGATCGCAACTGTGGTATCGCTCATTTTTAATCGAGATGCTTTGGCGGAAGCTTCCCGTGAGTTGTGGCGCTTAAAATTCACGCATGGAGCACTCATTTATTTGGTCGGGGTCAATGGTCGTTGGCTTAGCGTTTCGGACTCACTGTGCGAATTCTTTGGGCGATCGCGCGAGAGCCTGCTGAGCCAACGGGGTCTGCAAAACCTCACACGACCTGGGGATGCCGCCAACAAGGAGGCTCAGCTAATCGAACAATGCCTATCCGGGGAGATTGATTACTATCAAATCGAGAAGCAATACCTGACGGCCCAAGGATACCAGTGGGCAATTGTGAACGCTTCGATTATTCGGGCTAAGTCGCCCTTTTTCCTGAATCGATTAACTCCAATCCAGTATCAAAAATCACTAGAGGCCCAACTCCGCGAACAGGCAACGCGCGACGGTTTGACCGGCTTACACAATCGAGCTTTCGCAACTGAGGCGTTAGAGCAGCTTTGTACCCAGTTTCGTTGCGATCGCCAGCCCTTCGCAGTGCTGTGCTTAGATTTGGATGGTTTTAAGCCGATCAACGATAACTATGGTCACTTGGCTGGAGACTACGCTTTGCGGGCTGTTGCCACTCGTCTAACTGCCGTTATACGGCAAGATGCCGTAGTCGCAAGGCTGGGTGGTGATGAGTTTTTGGTTTTGGTATCCAAAGTCGATCAAATGACCGCATTGGGCATTGCCCGCCGGCTGATCGAAGCGGTGCAACAGCCATTGATCTGGAATACCACTACGGGCCAGGAGCGCGACTTACCAATTCGGATTTCAGTTGGCTGCGCGATCGCAGGTGAAAGGATAAACCCCGACGAACTTTTATCTTTGGCTGATCACCGACTCTACGAAGCTAAGCGATCCGGCGCTGGATTCAGCTTAGGTGAAGCATTTGACAGTGAGGTGATTGAGCGATCGCTGGATTTACCGCAAGCAATCTCTAATCGTGATTTATGCCTGCATTACCAGCCAATCGTTGATTTGCAAACTTTGCAAACAGCAGGCTACGAAGCCTTGGTGCGATGGGAGCACCCCAAGCAGGGCTTACTGTATCCGGATCAATTTCTGCCACTGGCGGCAAAGTTGGGCCTCATGCCGCGCTTATGCGAATGCGTATTTTTTCTGGCCACAACTGAATTTTTTTCGAGCGCCGTTCGGTCGGATTTGTTTTTAGCGATCAACGCCAATCCTCAATCCTTGGGCGATCGCCCGTTCGGTGATTTTTTGTTACGCATCCTGGGGCAGCAGGACAGTCGGCGGGTGCATGTTGAGATCACGGAGGATTTGGCGATCGCGCTAGATGGACAAGCCGGATCTCAGATCAAACGCTTATTTGCACGGCTAAGCGCTTTGCAGGTAGGGGTTGTGTTTGACGATTTTCCGCGTCAGTTTTCAGTCGAAAACGCACTGCAATTATTGCGCGTCCTGCACGGCTCAAAAAAATCAATCAAAATCGATCGTTCAATTGTGGAAGATCTAAATAGTCCTGCCTATCAAGCTGTCGTGAAAGCCGCGATAGAGTTGGCGCGGGGCACCAACATGAGTACCGTAGCTGAGGGGGTTGAATCGCTAGAGCAGGTTCAATTACTGCGGTTGTTGGGAGTTGATTACGGGCAGGGATACTATTTCTCTCGCCCGAAACCTTTGTCCGACTTTGAGGTTTAGTGATGATAGTTTTGATCAACGCAATCCCGTATCTTTGGTCAGGCGATCGCGACTTAATCAAGATTGCTCACGGCCATACTCGTGTTGATAAAGATGGACGGGCTTGGTACTGGAATGAGCCAACCAAGCGGTGGCGACGCAAACAGGAGGCAGACAAGCCGCACGTTAAACCCAAAAAACGGCAAACAGTCAAGCGAGGAGATGTTGATGCGGCTAATGCCAGGATTGCGGGGTTGCCAATGCTGCGAGATGAGCAAGTTGCAGCCCAGGCAGAAGTAGCCAAACAGCAGGCGATCGAACGGTTTCAATCCGCTGATTTACTTGACAGTGAGAGCTTGGATGATTTTCTCGGCGCGATGGGGTATGACGAAATCTCCAAGCGCGTCGATGCTTACGACGATGCTACGGAGGGGGATCGTCTGCTGGACGAGTTTCTAGAGAGCGGACATGACTCAATTGAGGAGTTCCTTGACAATCGCCCGGAACACCCAGAACTGCGGCCCAAGAATTCAAAACAACCCAAGTTTGCAGAACCAAGTGACCCAAGTAGTGTGGGTAATAATATCGTCCCGGCGCGACTGCGCGATCGTCGCCATTTGATGTTGCAACTGCAAGATTGGGATCTGCGACTCCGAAGTTTAAGTACAGAGGCTCAACTACGCAGTTCCGAATTTGAAATTGACGAGTTACAGCGCGAAGTTGAAGCGATTAACGCCGAAATTCGCAATAGCGACATTGCCAAATTGCAACGTATGTTCAAGGGACGTGTGGGGCCAGAGGAAGCCCAGTTAATCGCGATCAGCAAGCGGATGTTTGAGTTGATGCATCCGCGCAAGTTGATCCGCGTCCCCCCAGGCACAACGCAGGCGGAATACGGCGCAATTCTGGAGGCTTTGAACGAGGGCGATCGCATGGCCCTGCGGCAGTACACAATCCCTCGCCCCAAGGGACACAAGACGGCACATGACCGCAAGGTTAACGCGAAGAAGTCGGCCAAGAAATCGACGAAAAAGTCAACGAAGCAATCAACCAAGAGTAAGAAAATGCAGAAGGCGGTTTTGGGCGATCGCTTGTGGTTTGTTGATGATTTGCGCCTAACTAAAGCCAGTGTGGGTGACACCAAAACTGAGGGCGGGGTAACGTATCGCCTCAATGAAAACCACCGTTGGGAAGCGGTGAGGCAGTCAAGTAGTGAGGGGATTGGTGGTATGGCAATCGCCCAGATTGGATGCTTTACTCGCGCAGTCAGCGGAACAACCGAGAAATTCGCCAAGCTTTGAACTATCAACCTGGCAATTAAACCCTGAAAGAGGTACAAAATGCGGACAGTTATCTTGGGCGATCGCCTGTGGTATGTGCGGGGCTTGCAATTAATCAAAGCCAATATTGGTGACACCAAAACCGAGGGTGGAATTGTTTATCGTCTCAATGAAAACCACCGTTGGGTGCGGGATAAAGATGGGGCCGTGGAAGGGCAGTCCAGCCTGTTTGATTTGCCGACGATCGCTGATGATGAACCTACTGCCAGTGATGAGGATGTGAGCGTAGCCGAAGCTGTTGCGCGATTGCAGCCATTACAAGGGAAGGCTGTGGCGGCAATGCGGGAAGCCGCTAATCGCCTCATTGCCAGTTACAAAACGATGTCTGACGAGGAGTTAGACGCGATCGATGGTGATGGGCATTTTAATGACGAAGGATTTATCCCAGTCATGGAGCGGATTACAGCAGAAGCGGGTCTGCCAGACTCAGACAACGTAGACACAGTTTGGGGTGACTGGGAAACCCATTTACCCGAAATCTATGAGGCTTACACGGATCTGGAAAGCCAAACGATCGACGCTTACTTTGATGAAACGAATCGACGGGTGGGTGGCGATGAGGATGATATTGAGGTCGATGCGGTTTTACAGCAAATTGAACCCCATGTCCTTGAGTCCTTCCAATCGGCAGTGAAAACCTCTGGAGTTGAACATATCAACAGTTTAGGTCTGCAAGCGCTGGGCTCGATGGACGCAGAGGCTTACGTGAATGATGAGATCTTGATACCCATGCTGGAGCATTCACTGTCTGAATCTGGCATTAGCGCTGAAGACGCGGAAGACTATTTGGTTGATCTTGAAGAGTATGCCCCCAGTTTGGCTAAAGCCAGGGACAAGGCCACAGCCCTGATCGAAAAACATATCGATCGCCGTACCGAGAAAATTTACGATATGGCTCAAAAGGTCGGGGACAAAGCTTGGGCTGATCTCGAAAAAGAAGGGTTAGAACTGATTGACGACGTTGAAACGTTGGATGAGTGGAACCATAAGAAGACTCAGTTAGGGGCGTTGCACGCCCAAGCTGTAACCAGCCTGGAAAGCCAAATGGCGGCGATTGGGGTGGATGATCCAGACGAAGTGCAGGGGTATAAAGCGCTCCTCGACGACACTTTGACTGAACTGCTAGATCAGCGCAGTTCTGATCCGGAGGATTGGGAAGATTAGCAAAATGGTTAAAGTCACTGCGAACAAACCGCAAGGTAAAAAATACTCTGGGGTATTCTCCAGCCTGGATTTGCAGGAAAACGATCGCCTGCATTTCTTGGGGAAAGGGGAGGTTGAGGTTGTCCGGGGCGATCGCGTGGTCTGTCGCGTGTGGTGTCACGACTATGCACCAGAGTTGCAGCCACTACGGAAGCGGGCGGCGGCATCCAAAACCGAAGCCAAGCCTGATCTGAAGCTGACTGAAGGGGCTGAAAAATCCAAAAAAGAGCATGGCCCTATCCCTCCAGGGGCAAAGTGGATCACGGTAAATCCATCTGGTGAGCCGGGTAATGGGGTGCCAATTTTAATCCTGCCTCAAGAGGATGGCTCCGCCACTGTCCTGGGTGGCGCGGGCGGCAAAATGAACATGCTCAAACTGTCGGGCTTGCGATCGCCAGAGGAATGGCGGGAATCGGCACGGGAACGGGCGAAGGAGAAGCGGAAAAAGGAGAAGGAGCGCACTGAGGCCCAATCCGAAGAAGAGAAGGTTAAAGAGAAGCAAGATATTGAAAAGGTTAAAGGGTTTCAGCAGTCCGCCGTCCACGACAACGCCCTCAAAACTTTAGCCTCGCTAGATCAGGCGGGGATTGATATTGGCCTTTCTGATGAGCATAAGCAAGCGTTGCAACAACCACCAGATCCCGGTGCTGATCAGGCTGAAGTTGACCGCTGGAAGCAATTAACTAAAGAGGCAACCCAAGCCGTAAAAGCCATCCACCAAGCCTACGAGAACAAGCTTGTCACCGATGAGTCGGCGCGAGCGGCGGCCCAGCTAGGGGATGGTGATTTAGATGTCGATAACCGTGTGGTCGAAAACCGCAACCACACGGCCATGTCGCCCGATGGGGAACTGTTCTCCCAAATCACACAATTGCCCGGTGGGGAATGGATGGTGACAGGCGATCGCACAGAGATGTTCAGTTCTTGGCAGGAGGCCGCAAAACAGCATCTTCGTAATGTACTGGAATCAGAGCAGGATGCCGGGGGCGATCGCACGCAGGGGGAAAGCTTTTACAGTCCGGCTAACTGGGTGAAGGAACCCAAGCCAGAAAACTTGCCAGAAGGCTTTCAGTTTGATCCTGCGGTGGCGCTGGAAGTGGCTCGACTGTCAGCCGAACGACGGGCCGCAGACAAAGCCGCTAAGGATGGTGAGGAAGCAGTCAAAAAGCGATCTCCCCTAGAGATGGGCAGCGGTTTTGATATTCCTGTGGTGCAAGAAATCACCCAACAAGATGTACTATCCAAGCTCGAATCGCACGCCAAAACCCTGAAAGATGCGGCGATCAACAATGCCTTCCTGGAGTTGATCGAAGATCAGGGTGATGCTCAAAAACTCAAAAAACACCACATGATTGGTGGCTACTCCATGATTGCTGAGGTTGCCAGTGAGGTGCTGAAGCAAAATCCTATCTCGCGCCAATTGATTGATGTGTTGGGGCATAACGAGGGGGCGAAGGTACTGGCGTTCATGATGCGCCAAAACCTATCACCAGAAGAATACGATCGCGTCACGGCGGCAATGGCGGCCCAGCACGCGCAGACATCAACCTGGCACAGTAAGGGGGCAACTAAGCAAACCCAAAAAATGATGGAGCGCTTAGAAGCTGTCCACAACGAGATCATTCTGTTAAACGAATTTGCTGAAGGGGAATTAGACGCGGCCCAGCAGACCCAACTTGATTCCCTGATGTACGAAGCGTCCAGCCTGGAGCAGGGCATCCAACAAGTCTTAGGTACGGCGTTGGGGCGGTTGCAAGCGTCGGCGGCAATGGTGGCAGCATTAGAGGCTAAACCCAAAACCCTGCGCTTCTCCGGTGATGGGTATAAGGCGATCGCCAAGCATTTGCCAGGGGCGCTGGATGACGACGGGAACCCGAAACCCTCCATTTTTGACGGTTACGGCTTGACCGATGAAGACTTTAAGCAATTCAGTGGGCCTGGGGGTGACATGCTCCAGATCAACCCATCCGGCATGGCTAAATTGGCAGTAGGGTACAACCCCGAAGATCGAGAAGCTTATGAGCGGGCGGTGGCAATCAAGCGGGGGGATTTCGATGAACCTGATTTTGTCCCCGAAGGATTTAGCCATTACAGTAAAGCATCGTTTTCAGACGCACTTACGGAAGCTCAGCAGTTCGACACATCCTTCGAGCTTTTAGGAAAGCTGGCTGCCAGTGAAGGGGTGGGCGGCGGCACCATGTCCTTGTTTGGCGATCCTGAACCTGCAAGCGAACCAATTGGCGATCAAGAGGTGGAGGATGGGTTGCGCGGTTACATCGGCGCTCGTGTGGCCAATGGCGAAAACCCACTGGATGTGATGGCGGATGTGCGATCGCCTGAGTTTTATATGCAACAAGGCTTAGATCCTTATGGTGCGGCGGCGCTGCGGGTGCAAAATATCGCGGCCAACATGGTTAAGCAAGCCGCAGGCAACGCTAATATCTCCGACAAGGCAGTAATCTCAGCGTTCCAGGAAATGGGCGACGCGGAAGCAGCAAAGCAGCGGCGGGCACGGCAAACTGATGATTTGCAAAGTTTGCACAACCAAACCATTGAAAAAGATGCGGCGGTAGAAGCGGCTCATCGCACCTTGTCAGCGATGCCAATGGCCCGGACTGTATTCAAAGCCTGGGGTGACTTATCAGCCAAAGAAAAGAAATGGATTAAGGAGTACGCCATTACTGAGGTATTGGGAGAGGCATTGGATGCGCCCAAGGTTAAGAAAAAGCCGGGTGACGATATACCTGACGCTGTTGCTGAAGATCAGTACGATTTGTTTGGTAACAAGATTTCTGCGTCTGAGGCGTTGGGGCAAGAGGCGGAGGCTGACGAACTTACCCAGTGGGAGAAGCTTTCCAAGCTAATGGGCGGACAGGAGAAAGCGATCGCGGCGGTGCGTGATCATCTGCGGGGCAAGTTCATGCATCGGTTTGCTAATGCCTATGGCGCTATATCAGGCAAACCCCCATTGATCGGCGGTGAAAATATCTCTCACGTTGATAAGTTGCTCATTGCCAAAATGCCCGAATCGCAACGAGAAGAAATGCTGGAGTTTATGCGCCAACGCCAGCAATCTGACGTGGCGAAAGTGCGATCGCGTACAGGTGGTAAGTTCGCTTCAGAAATGGATGACGAGTGGATGACTAAATATGAGGAGATCAAAGGGAATAATCGCCAGATCTCTTTATTGGCGGCTGAAACTGGGAGGTCAACGGCTAAAGTCGATTTTCAGCGCACCACGTTGGGCAAGAACGCTGAAGCGATGTTGCATGAGGCAATGCAGGATGTCATCCCTAACTTTGAACAGATTAATTCGCCAGTGGCAGTAATCCCAGAGGTGACTTGGGGGGCAGGCACCCAACATGCGACTAAGCAACGAGCGTTAAAGTTCTTGGAAGCTCAAAAGAAGGTTGGTATTCACTTCGGGGCAGGTAGTGGCAAATCCTCAATTATGCTCGGCTGTTTTTCTCACCTCCACGCCCAAGGCAAAGTTAAAAAAATGATTGTGTGCGTCCCTAGTTCAATCGTGGGGCAGTTCGTAGGGGAAGCGGCAACATTCATGAAACCGGGAGAGTATAAGTACAATGCCAACCTGGGAATGAGTCGCGAGGACAGGATTAAAGCGTACACCGACCCAAATTTGCATGTGCATGTCACAACCCGCGAATCATTTGCTAACGACCTATTACACTTAGTTGAGCACCATCATGGAGTTACCCCAGAACAATATCGAGAACTACCAGAACACGAACAAAAAGAATTAATGCTCCGAGCGGCAAAATCAGCGGGGATTGAGACAGAGGGGTTACTCCTATCTGTTGACGAGGCTCAAGACATCACCGCACGGGGGAATCTGGATCCCTCCAAGCGATCGCTGGCCCTCAACCACTTAGGACACCATGCAGGGCATTACATCCAGGCTACTGGCGACATGATCAAAAATGATCTGACGGAGGCGTATCATTTCCTCCATGCTGTTGCCCCAGACAAATTCAACGATCAAAGTAAGTTCATGGCAGAGTATGGGGGGAATACCGCTGCTAGTCGGCGAGCACTGCAACGGGCGATTTCCCCTTATTCGTTTGCGGCCAGTACCAAGCCTCAAGATAAAGGTGGTCGCACACTCAAGATGAACCAGTATCAGCCCAAGATTCAGGTGAGCGATCGCGTGGCAAAGGGGCGGCAACAGATCTTGGATGACATTCAATATCTCAGCGATTGGCAGTCGAAACGGCGTGAAGAACTAAAGGAAGAGCATGGCGAAGGGTATAAGCCTTCAACCGCAGACTTTAACACCGCATGGGGCGATCCGAAGGTGAAAGAGATTCTGGATCGACTGGGATCTCAAGATACTTGGCACTCAATGGACGATGACGGTAAAGCTCAATCGGTGGGCGGTCAAATCATGGCGTTGGGCGGATTGAAGCGCACGGCATTGTTCCGCTTGTATCATCTCACCCCATACGAAGACAATCCCAAAATGCAATGGACGGTGGATCATGCGGTCAAAAAGTTCAAAGAGGAGGGCAAGCCGGGGATTATCTTCAGTTCTTCATCGGCTGCGGGTGAAATGCTGGTGGAAGCGCTGAAGAAAAAGGGGATGCGCGTAGCTTATATTCATGGCGGGTTGGACGGCAATGGCAAGGATCGGGAACGGCTCAAGTTCCAGTCTGACGCACCAGAAGCCGATATTCTGGTGGCGACTGACGCAGCACGAACTGGCGTAAATTTAACCCGTGGCAAGGTGCTTTATCACTACGATGTGCCACTCACGGAGATGAGTTACTCGCAGCGATCGGCTCGGATTCATCGCCTCAAACAGTCGGAGGATACTGAGATTTACACACCCCAACTGGATGCGCCAGAGGAGAAAATTGCATGGTCACGAATGGAGCGCAAGGGGGCAGTTGCCAAGCCATTGAAGGCAAAGGCCGAAAATATCGACGAAACTGGACTGGCCCGCAAACTGCGAGAAAGTCAACAGCGATCGGCTTGATTGAAGTTTTCTATTTACAGTATGATGTCCATTAGAAGTTTGGCTATCACTGCTCCTAGAAGAAGGAAGTTTGTGAGCGTAGGCGATCGCGGTTGAGGATGCTGCGATCGCTTTTTATTTGTAATTTGCATAAAGTAGAATTGGCATAGGAAAATTGCGTGTTGATGGCTGTCAATTGACAGCCATCATTTTTTGTTTGCAGTAAGATGCAAGCAGTGAAGTAAATTCACGCAACGAGTTAATCATCTAGAAAAATTATGAATCAAGATTTGTTTCCGGCTCCTACAGCGAATCCGGTCTTTTTCCGCACCTACAGCCGCCGCATGGATGGCCAACGCGAATCTTTCGACCAAATGTGCGATCGCTCCGTCTCTGGGCTAATCAAACTGGGCCGTCTCACCCCTGCGGAAGCGGCTCTTGTGCGGCAACAGTTGCAAGAATTGCGTTCCATGCCTTCCGGTCGTTGGCTGTGGGTTGGCGGCACGGTTTGGAGTGAAAACCCAGAAAACTTCTCCGGCGCTTACAACTGCACCAGTACCGAGGTAGTTGACTGGCGTTCTTTTGGCCTGATGATGGATTTAGCCATGCAAGGCAGTGGTACTGGCGCAATTTTGGAAAATCGCTGCATTAGTCAGCTTCCAGTGATTCGCAACCATCTCAGCGTCACTGTTGAGGGTGGGTTCGGGGCTGCTAGCACCCGCGAAGACAACACTTTGATTTTGGTGGATTCAATGGCAAGTCCGCCTGCTGTCCAGATCATTGTTGGCGATAGTCGCCAAGGGTGGGTTCACGCTTATCAGTCGCTGCTGGAACTGTCGTCTGACACTACTTGCAACTGGGGGCGGTCAATTCCTGTCACGGTCAACATTAGCAATGTGCGGCCCGCGGGAGAGGCGCTGAAAGGGTTTGGCGGTGTGGCCAATCCGATCAAGCTAACTGATCTGTTTCCCCGATGTGCTGCAATCCTGAATAAAGCGATCGGTCGTCAACTGACATCGGTTGAGTGCTGCTTGTTGATTGACGAGGCCGCTGCTGTGGTTGTAGCAGGCAACGTCCGCAGGAGCGCGGGGATGCGTCAGGGCGACAGTGAAGATTTGGGCTTTGCTGGGGCTAAAGAAAACCTGTGGCAGCAGGGTGAAGACGGGCAATGGCGGATTGATCCAGAGCGGGATGCCCTGCGGATGGCCAATCATACTCGCGTCTACCATCATCAACCCACTGAGACAGAGTGTATCGAGGCGGTGCGGAAACAGTTTTATTCCGGGGAAGGTGCGATTCAATACGCGCCAGAAGCGATCGCACGGAGTAATGCCGATTTGCTGGATACGCCTGAGTTGAAACAGCGTTTTCTAGAGGTTTACACCCAAGAAGGACGTGATTCGGCTTGGTGGTTTCTTGAACCTTTTGGCAAAGATGTGATGAGCAATCGCGAATTAGAGCATCGCTTAACCCGCTACGGTTTAAATCCATGCGGTGAAATTCTTTTGAAAAATAATTTTTGCAATTTATCTGAGGTTCACTTAAATCGCATTGATCCGCTAGATAGCGAGGCGCAGAAAAAGGCGTTTACGGCGGCGGCGTTGTCTGTATCAGCCTTATTGCACCATAAGTTTGTCGAATCACGTTATCAAGAGTCTCGTGAACTTGACCCGATTGTTGGTGTTTCTTTTACTGGCCTATTTGATTTTTTCGTCCATGCCTTTGGGGTAGAGTGGTTGCGCTGGTGGGAAGCGGGCCGACCGGATGATACCGTGACTGGTCTGGAGTTTAAACAGCGAGAACAGGAATACCTGACACGCTGGAAGGAGATTGTGCATCGGGTGGTGTGGGATTACTGCGATCGCCACGGCTTAAAGCGGCCCAATCGGTGTACTACCGTGCAACCAGCAGGAACCAAGAGCCTACTGACGGGGGCTTCTCCGGGGTGGCATCCGCCCAAGGCTCAGCGATTTATTCGGCGCATCACCTTTGCTAAGAACGATCCAGTGGCGATGGCGTGTTTGGATTATGGCTATAGCATTGTGCCATCCCAGTCGGATAAGGATGAGCAGGGCAATCTGTTGAATGATCCGTTCGACCCGCGCTGTACGGAATGGTTGGTGGAAATTCCGGTTGAAGTGAGTTGGGCAAACTTGCCAGGGGCCGACGCGATCGCGATTGAGAAGTTCTCCGCCCTGGCGCAGTTTGACTTCTATATGCAAGTCCAGCGCTACTACACCACGCACAACACCAGTGCCACGATTGAACTGACCGAGGCCGAAATTGAGCCCTTGGGGCAACAGATTCACCAGGCGATCGCGAACCATGAAGGCTATATCAGCGCGGCGCTTTTGGCTCGGTTTGATGCGCCGTTCCCCCGTCTGCCCTTCGAGAAAATCGACAAAGCTACCTACGATCGCCTGCAAGCCGAGGTGCAGCAACGGCAAACCAACCCTGACTTTTACCATGCCCTGTTGCAGCACGACCAGGGGTTCAGTCTGACCGAAGGCCCAGCCGGGTGTGATAGCGATAAATGCATGTTGCCGGAGAAGAAATAAATGCCGTCGCTACCTTGAAAACAGCTAATCATCTAAAACAATGAACACAACTACTGTAATGAAAAGCGCTGAAAAAATTCAGCGTAACGACGAGTTTGAGGTTTATCTTGGGCGGCGATCTCAACGAGTGCGAGTGTGTCAGATTCGCATCACTGATGACGTGTTAATGCACGTTGAAAACGTTGTTGGGCGAGCGACTCCTGGGAACGTGCGGTTTCCGATCTTGACGCAAATCGAGGTGTTTAAGGAGCGTACGCCGAAGCGCCGAACGCCGTTTGAAGTTTATAGCGAAGCCTGTCAAAACGCCTTGTCTTGTGGCCAGCTTTTGAGCGTTCGTGAAATCAGCGATCGCCTGCGGTCGGATGGAATTAGCGTCCTAAAAACCACGCTGGCCCCAGTTTTGAACTTAATGGCCAAAAGAGGGATCCTCATCAAGAAACAGTATGGGCGACTAGCCTTGTTTCGCCTGCCATTGTCAGCAGGGAAGGGGGGTAGCATCGGTCAACCTGTAGTCGAGTTTATGGGTTCCCGCAACGAGAAGCTGGGCTGGATTGTAGGGTGGCAGTTTATGCACGCTACAGGGGTAGACCATCCCGTAGTCCGGTTTGAAAATGGGGCCGAATATGCTTGTAGCGAGGCTTGGATTGATCCAGCCCCCCAAGAATATCGCCATCGCATTGAGTTAATGCAATCCCGTCACAACGGAAAAGCCATCTCTCCCCCAGTTGCAATCCCTGATGTGTTCATTTGGGAGTTGGCGCAAGTGTGGCAGGGTAACACCAAAAGGCGGGAGATCCGTGAAAATCGTGATGCTTGCTTGCTGCATATCGCCAAAATGATTGGGTGCGCCGATCCTAAGTGCGAAAGGTTGTTGCCCAACGCCCGGATCGGCGTAATTGATTATCTCAATACTTGGTATCCTGGTTGGCCGCAATGGGCCGCACCGCTAGCCTGCTGATTGGTATTTGCATTACAATGCAAGCAGGAAAAATCTCCATTCCATCATCAAAGCGATCGCGTACAGCAAAAGGTGGGCGATCGCTTTTTGTAACTGTGCAGAGTAAGGGCGGCACACAGCTATTGTTCGCGGGTAAAAAATATGCTGGTTTTCGGTGGGGTTGGCTACGCGATCACGCGCGGGATAAACGGAATCGTTTTAAGAAGACTTAAAAAGAGTGGTACTCAGTTAGGGTTGTTTGGCGACTTTGCGGAGCCAGTGCGACTGACACCTAAAGGCAAAAAGCGTCAAGCTGCTACTCCAGTTGTACCAACACCTGTGGAACCTCCCGCACCGAAGGTGCAACCAAAAACCCCTAAAAAGCAATCTCCCAAAGGGCCACAAAAAGCGGCTAAGGGGCCAAAAACCAAGATTGATGACCAAGGGCGTACCTGGATTCGTAACGACAACACGGGGCGGTTCCGACTGGCGAGGCCAGATGAGGTGCCTACGGTTAAACCCGCGATCGGCGGTTTGCAAATTTTGCAAGACGATGAACCGGTGCCAGTAGAAGATAAACCTACGCCAGAACCCGCTCCAGAGCTCACTGTAACGTCTAGCGCTCCTCCGGCTTCGGGGGCCGCTGCTTTGCGGGAGCGATTATCAGGGGTGAGCGGTAGCGCCAAATTTAAGGCGGATCTGGAGGAAGGATTAACCCGACTAGAAACAGAGGGGAGTGAGGGCGCTGCCTCCTTCGTTCGTAAGATTGAAAACCTGGAACCTCAAAAGGCAGCACAGACGCTCGTTGACGGGATTCGAGCGATCCGCAAGCTGGAAGGGGTTAAACAAAAAAGCGATCGCGATGCTGAATTGATTGGCCGCGAGGCAACAGCGATCGCCGCACCCAAAGAACAGCTATCTGGGCAGTCAGCCAAAAACGTTGCCAGGTTGCTGCATGATTTGGGGATTGCTGACAAGGTGTTTCAGTCAGATGACTTTCATCTGCGCTTGACTAATGAGGGCTATGAGCCGTTGGTCATCGAAAAGCACGGGGATGAGTTGTATCTTACTCATTACTACGAGAAGGGTGGGGATACCGTGATGGACGCTGAAATGGTGTTCAAGGTGTTTCCAAATGGGCAGATTAAGATCCATCAAACAGCAGTAGAGAACCCGATCCGTGGCGGTGAAAGTCGTGGCTTGGATCGGTCTTTCGCCAATGCGTTTGCCAGGAATTTGGTTCAGCAAGGGTGGGGTAAGCCTGATTCGCGAACTTCTTCGACTCACCCAGAATTTAACGAAGGAGGTGCGGCGGCCACAACAACAGCCAGCCCATCCGATGTTACTGCGCCAGAAGAATCGACCCAGGCAACGATCCCTGTCGAGGCGATTCGCATTCCGTCCATGCCAACGATTGATGGTATAGCACAGGATGCTGCTGTTAAGAACGATCTGGAGGATTCCAGAGAGGGCGATCGCAAAACGATCAATGGCGTAAACTACGAATTGCGCGGCGGTCGTTGGCATCGGGTTGACGAAGAAGATCTGGGGGTATCTGAAGTTGGGGGAGCTGATAGTTTACCGGATCGTGTTAAAAGTCAAATTCAAGCTGCTATTGACTCAATCAAAGGGATTAATAAACGGATTGAGGAAGGACAATACCTAGACCGTCAACAAGGTGGCGGTGGCCGTTATGAAGCGGATGTTTGGACTAATTTGGGGGGGATCAAAGCCGCTGGCAGTTCGGCTATCACAAAAATTGAGCATTACCGTCAATACGCTCCAGACCACAACGTAGACTATGACAAAGCCCTTGAAGAATTAGGGTATGAGCCGATACTGGAGCCTAGCCAACAAGCAAGAGAATGGTTGGGTGAACAGTCCGATAGTCAAGCGAAGCCCGCGATCTCCGCTGAAAAGGGTAGTGAAGAGTCCCTAGATGAAAAGTCGTACAGGGAATTTGCTGAAAACTTTGACAGGGTGATGAATGATCCTGCTAGTGCAAGCGACAAGGACATCATTAGGGCCATTAGCTATACCGATAAGGTGATCTTGAAAGAGCGAGATAAAGAGCGGAAGGGGCGTGGTGTCGCTAATCAGGATCTTATTCATAGTCTTAATTTAGAAGCCAGTTCACTCAAGCAAATCCTGAAAGACCGTGAGGTTGGCGACAAGTCGGAACCCGCGATCGCTGAACCATTACCAGGGCCGCCAATTCCCGTAGAACAACTCCCTGCGCCCAGTTTGGGGCCAGATCGGGTCGATGTTGATTACGAAATGGTCAAGGGTAAGCGCACACGGCAACGGATCAACAAGCAAGTGCGTGATCTGCTGTCTGAAAAGCCCAACGGCCCGTTTGACGAGGAAGAATTAGCGCTACTGGCTAAATACAGCGGTAGGGGCAATATCGGTGACGGAGAAGCATCGCTGAATGAGTATTACACCCGTCCTGATGTTGCAAAATTTGCAACTGAAATTTTGAGTCGGCACGGGTTCACTAATGGCACGGTATTTGAGCCAAGCTGCGGTACGGGGGTTTTCTTGGGGCAGTTCGATCGCGGGGATGTTTTGCCGGTGGGCGTTGAACTCGACGAAACTTCCTCGCAGTGCGCGAAACACCTAAATCCCCATGCTGATGTCTCTACGACTCGGTTTGAGCGGTTCTTATTGGATGACCCAGAGTTTCAGGCTGACGGGATTATCGGTAATATTCCGTTTGGCACTCGCATGATCGACTCAGATCTGGAAGCCTCCAAATACAAGCTGTCTGAGTACCGAACCAATGAAGCACTGTTCCTCAATGAGAGCATGGATCGGCTCAAACCTGGGCAACCGATGGTGATGGTAGTGCCGCATGGGGTAATGACCGGATCGCAGCATTCAACCTTGCGGCAACAGTTAGCCAAAAAGGGGCGCTTGGTGGGAGCCTATCGCTTGCCTGACGATGCCTTTAAGCATTCGGGCACAGCGGTTGTCACCGATATTATCGTGCTCCAGAAGCACCCTGATGAGGTGCTAAATGGTATCCGCAAAGGCGATGATCAGGTATTGCAAGCGATCGCCGATCCGGCGTTCGTCGGCGGAGCTTATTTTGAGAACAATCCTCAGAACATCCTGGGTGAAGTGTCGCACTACATGCGGGGCGATCGCGAGGCATTTACGGTCAAAGGGAACGTCTCCGAGGCGATCAAAAACGTGCAGCCGTTGGAGTCGGCAATCACCTATGAGGGGATTGAACTGGCGGCCCAGGAAGAGGTTGCTGCGAAGGTAGGCGATGAGCGCTACATCAATGGCCGATTGTATCGACTGGAAGGTGATCCCCCACGCTGGCATTTGGTTGAAGCGCAAGCCGATACCCCAGTTGATGCGGATGCCTCAGCTTATGGGGCTGATTCAGTCGAGCAGGCGATCGCTAACCTGCAAGATATTGGCAAGCGGGTGCAAATTCACCCTGACCACTTAGAAGCATCAGCACGGTTAGCTGGGGGAGTCCTCAGTCAGTCTGAAATTAATGCGTTGCGCGATGCTGGTAAGGCTGCCAAACGGGGCGCTAATCCGCACGAGGCGCAAAAGTTCGCCCATGCCGCCTTGTTGGGGCATTACCTCAAGGCGCTACAACAAGGCGATCCGGATGCCCGTGATCTGGAGTATGCCTTGGGGATGCTCCAGCATTATCGCGATTTGCATGGCAATCCAAACAGCGATCGCAAATTGGCTGTTGTTGCTAACGATTTCCCCGGTATCTTCGTCCTGCAAGGGGCGTTTAGCGCCGACGGAGAAGTCTCCGACTACTTTGCTGGTAAGACGCAGAAGTCTAGCGATCGCGTCTTTGATACCGCGACAGGGGCGGTATCTGAGGCTTATCGCGCGGGCGGCGGCACGGCAGTTAATCTGTTTGAATTCCGGGAAGCACTCCCGGAAAACTTGCAAGCATTGGGCGAAGATGACCTGCGAGCAGCAGTGCTTGCAGATCCGGCTGTTGGATACTTAGGCGATCGCTTTTTGCCAATGGATCGGCTGATGATTGGCGATGGCTATCAACTGATTGAAGCTTTCGCCGCTGAGGCCGAAATGCACCCAGAAGGCTCGCCCGAACGTCGCAAGTTGATGGAGCAGGTCGCGATCGCCCGGTCGAAAATGCAGACTCGCTCTATTGAAGAAATGTCCGTGCATTTGTGGGGCGTGGGGCAATGGATTCCGACTGATGCATTAAACCAGTTCCTTAAAGATCGGGGCATCCGTGCTCAGTACACTCGCACCCCAGATGGGAAATTTGAAAACCAGACCTATTCCGAAGGCAAGCTAGAATCTGGCATCAGCCGCACCCTGAACCAAGAAAAAATTCGGGGCAATGAAACTGCCAGCTACAACTATCCGTTGAAAAAGGCGATCGCGGATTTAGAGGATGATTTCAAGCAGTGGTTGGCCGCATCCGACTATCGGTTTGAAGTTGAGGACACCTATAACCGGGCCTTTAATGCCCGGATCGACGGTGAGCATTCTGGCGATCCGATGGAGATTAAGGGGTTTGACCAACATGATGGCGATCCGGCTAATGGGGTGCGGGCAAAGCAATTGCACCATTACCAAACTTCAACCATTCGCCAGATGGCTGACAGTGGGCGGGGGATTATTGCTCTGGGCGTAGGGTTGGGCAAGACCTCAACCTCAATTGGGCTTGCGATGCATCTGCGCGAAACGGGGCGAGTGAACAAAGCGGGCTTTGTAGTGCCGAAGTCGGTAATGGCGAACTGGGTGAAAGAACTGCGGTTCTGGGCACCAGGCGCGAAGGTGGCCATGCTGGGGATGAGTCAAAAATATTGGGCGGATGGCTCTGAAGCTTACGAGATTCCCGGTTTTACCATTGCGATGGCAGGGGAGAAACAGCAGTTCCTTAAGGATGGCTCTCCCCTCATGCGAGTGCCAGGATTCCAGTTCAAGATGAAGGGTACAGGGCGCACGGCTAAGTACGAAACTGACAAAGACGGGAACTATTTGCTGTACTCCGAGGATGAGGAAGATCTGCCTGCAAAAGAGCGATCGCACGTCGCGCTAACACCAGCGGAAGTTGAGAAGCGGGCACTGCACGTCTATGCTGGCGGCACAGGAGCACCAGAGCGGGATGCCGATGGCAATTACACGCTATATGCCGATGATGACCCCAACCGCCAAAACCCGGTCAAGGCCACTGAGGCCGAACTGAAAGCGCGGGGCGTGCTGGCGATGACTCCCGACGATAAGGCAACTCGCGAGAAAAAGTTACAGGAAGTCGCTCAGAACCAATACGACATCGTGTTAATGAGCGAACCCGTCTTTCAAAAGATTGGGCTATCGCCTGACCGGCACCTCACTTATATGGAGGGCATTGTTGGCAATCACTTGAACCCAGAATCTTCTGCGGCAGATAAGGAAGTTGCCAAGCTGCGATCGCTGGCTGCGGCGGAAAACGCGGATCGCGAGGGTGAGCGCAAAACTGAGAATGGCAAAACTTACGAACTGCGTGGGGGCCATTGGCATCTGGTGCAAGAGGATGGCTCCTACAAGATGCTGCAACGTCAGGAAGCAATGAAAGCAGGCTTGCTGGAACGCGATTTCAATGATCGCTCTGGCAATATCTACTGGGAGGATTTGGGGATTGATGGCTTGTTCGCGGACGAGGCGCATCACCACAAAAATTTGTTTGCCCCCTTCCGCAATGGCTCTGACGTAGCGTTTTTGTCTACGGCTCAGTCCAAGCGATCGCTGGATTTTTATTTCAAGTCGCAGTACACACGGGAAACCGCGAACAACCAAAACGTTTATCTGATGACGGCTACGCCAACAACCAACAACCCGTTGGAAGCCTACAACATGCTGATGCATGTTTGCCCAGACGAGCTGGAAAAACGCGGCATTTACAACATTGACCAGTTCTTGCAGCATTTTGGCGAAATTCGCGAAGTCCAAACGATTGGGGTTGATCTGCAACCCACAGTCAAAAATGGGTTGGTTGGCTTCCAAAATCTGAAAGACTTGCGGCAATTGTTTAACCAATATTGCCGAATGCAGCAAGCCGAAGATGTGGGCCTGGAAATCCCCAAGGAGGCAGATCACACGGTTGATGTTGAGATGAGTCCAGCCCAAAAAGCAGTCTATGACCAACTGCGGGAACGGGCCGCCGAAATGATCGAAAAAATGAAAGATCCCAACCAAAAGCATGAAGAAGGGGATGACCATATTTTCTCGATCATCAGCGATATGGACAAAGCGGCGATCGACTTGAACTATTACAATGACACGCGATCGCCCTACGGCCCCGATCCTGAATTGGGGGATGCTGATAGCAACTCGCCCAAGATCCAAGCCTGCGCCGAACGGGTGATGGCATCGCAAATCGGGAATCGTGGCAAGCAAATTGTGTTCTGCGATGCGGTGCAATTGCACGAATCCCTCAAGCAACAGTTGGTAGACGCGGGCTATCCAGCGGATGAGATCATGATTGTTAACGCGGGCACGGCCAAATCACCCAGCGATCGCCAGAAAATCTCGCAAGCCTACAATGCGGGCAAAATCACCCTGGTGATCGGCAACACTGCCACGATGGGCGAGGGTATGAACTTCCAGATTGGCACTACTGATATTCACCATCTGACAACGCCCTGGACACCAGCGGCGATCGAACAACGGAATGGTCGGGGTGTGCGACAGGGGAATGAACTCGATTCGGTTGGCATCCACTACTACCAAGCCAAAGGTTCGTTCGATGCCTATCGCAAGCTGACCAATGACCGAAAGCGCGGCTGGATTGATGAACTCTGGCAGGGGGAAGCTGACACAGCCTCTAACCAAAATGTGGGCCTGGGCGGCGATGACCTATTGTTCCTGTTCTCTGATGATCCAGAGAAGGCGCGCCAAGAGTTAGAGGCCAACAAGGAATTGCAAATGGCCAAGTTGGCCGAACAGAACCAGAAAAAAGCGGTTCAGCAGTTCAAGTCCTTGCAGGCTCAAAAGGCGGTTTACGCCAAAATGGGCGAGAAAGACCGTCTTACGGATAAGGGCAAGCAGATTAAGCAGGCGATCGCCACTGCTACCCGGTCACTGGCAAGCAATGAATATTTCCCTCACAAGGCATTATTGGACAATGAGCATCCAGTGCATATTGCCGATGATGGACAAGTGTTGGCGGTGGGTTGCCATGTGAAAGGGCATGACGGCTCTGTGTATCGCCTAACCAAAGTAGATCTGAGCAAGAAGAAATTTACCGCTACTCAGATTGCCGGATCAGATTATCGGCCAGGGCAGTTCAGCGCCGACCATGAGGTGGAAGGCTCATTCAAGGGGTTGGTTGGCGAGGATGGGCTTTACAAGGGGCTATTCACCACCACTGATTACAACGACGATCTGCACGTTGAGCGGGTGATCAAAGCGGCCTCTAGCTACTCCGATTTCCAATCAATGTCGCCTGAAATGGTGAATGCTAACCGCGATCGCGTGATTGAACGGCTGCGCTCTGGGTATGACAATGTGGCATGGCTGGATGGGGCTGGCAAGTTGAATGTGTCCTATGGCAATAAGGTGCCTGCGGATGCCACCATTTTGATGCCCCACGATGGCGCTGCCGTCGATCGCGTTTTGCAGGAGATGGGCAAACAGCAGGCCGAAGGGGGCACGGCTGACTATAAGCTTGGCTCCGTTATTGAAGGACTGACAGGTAAGAAGGCGGTGAAGTCAGGCTATTATGGCACGGCTGATCCTGAGTTGGCGGCAAAACTGGCAAAATACACCGAAGAATTTTCACCTAAACCGGGCGATCGCCGGATCAATGCGGCAGGGAATCCAGAAGAATTTCGGGATGGGCGCTGGCACCGAGTTGAGCAACCTACTACCCAGGTTGGGGTGAATCCCAAGATCGCTCGTGAGGGCGCGGCGGTGCCACGCTTTGAGCATTACGAAGATGCCTACGATCATGTTGATGATGCCCTGCTGACAGTAGGCGCGATTCCTAAAGAATTCGCACGGGATGTCGCACGAAAAGTGGCCCGTTTATTAACCCGTGAAACCAATCGGGTGGATGTTTTGAATCAGGTGATTGAAACGGCGAATATCAATGGTTATGACGCGGACGAAGAGCAATTCAACCGAATTGTTGATGCCGTATTAGATGGTCAGTCAGTCGAACCGGAAGCCGCACCAGCCTTAGATCATCCTACGTCGCCACCAGCCCCAGGCGGACTCGCCCAAGACGAGCAAATGGCGCGACTAAATAAACGAGTTATGTCGCTAGATGACTATGGCAACCTGGGCAAGCAGCAAGCCAAAGACGCTCTGACAACCCTAAGCCAAAACAAAAATATTGCATTAGGGCAGCAATACCTGCGCGAACTGGATCAGCTCAGCAACTCTCTGACTTCTCAGCAATTGATTGCGGAAACGGTGCGGAGGGCTGACTCACTTCGCACCGGTACGCCATTGGCGGCAATGCCAAAAGAACCACACCCTGATCCTTTGGGAGCAATTCAGTCCGCGATCGCCCATCTCAATGGCAACAATACTGACGGGGCCAGAGAACGTAACAATGTTGGCTTCAACCAGTTTGATACCGAATGGGGGCGCAACACGGCCAATTCTTTGGAGGCCGGTAACGCGCTCACGGGCGATCGCGCACGGGAGGCTTTGCGCCGAATCAGCAAGTATGCCAATACTCAATTGACTGAAGCGGGTATTGTCTTACCTACGGCGGATGAGTTAGAAAAACAGTTGGCTGATATGCCCTCCGAAACAATCCAGTCATCCATCCAACAGACGCGCCACGCTAAGAAGGGGATTGATTTGCATGTTGTTGTGTTGGATGAGCGCATCGATTATGACAAATTCAAGCATTTGAAGGATAAAGCCCAACAGCATGGCGGCTACTGGAGTTCCTATGATAAACGGGGCGCGATTCCAGGCTTTCAATTTGAATCCCCAGAGGAGGCCGAAGAATTCCACGGCTACGTTTCTTCTTTGGCTAAAGCTGCAACAGTAGAATTGGGTGGGGTGAAATTTGTAGCCCTAGCTGATGACAAACACGGGATTCGCTTGCAAAGTTTGCAACTGGCGGGGGCGCGATGAAATACTCAGTTGAATACCTGGAACAAACACTAGCCACGGCATTGCAAGGGCGATCGCCAGAAGTTTACCTGCGGGACGGATGCAATCGCTTAGTTGATTTTTGCCGACAAGGATCAAATCGCTGGAAACTGTTCGGCCCGTACTGGTCTGTTGTTCGGCAATTGTTGGCAAGCCATCGGCCCGACTTCGCCCAGGCTGATCATTGGCACGGGGGGGAGTCGGCCCCTGATTACCTCAGCTTTTATGACTACGGCAACGAAGTATACAACCTGTGCGCGGCCCTGGCTTATCTCAGCCGAGGCGGAGATTATATCAACCTTGATCAACCCCACTCGATCGATTTGCCAGATGGTTCTCAAGCACTTTACGATCCTGACACTGGGATTGTGTATGACGATACCGGAGGCGATCGCCCTCGCTAGCCTTGACCACCAGCCAATTCAATGGCCATAGGCATTACATTCAATTGCGGTATACTGTTTGCATTGCAATGCAAGGTGAACGGCATGAGTTTTAAGTTTATTCTGTCGGGGGTGGTCATCCCCAAAGCGCGGCCACGGTTCAACGGTAAGATCGCTTACACGAGCGATCGCTACGCAGCCTGGAAGGATTGGGCGATCGCTCAATTTTCGAGTCAGGCGATGAATCTAGGTTTGCAAGCCCCAATTGATCGGGCGGCAGTCTCAATCCAGGTTCAGGGCGCAATGCGGGGGGATCTAGATAACATTGCCGGATCGGTATTAGACGCGCTGGTGCAAGGTGGAATCCTGACCAACGATAGCGCCAGTCGAGTGCCAGAACTGCATATCACGTATCATCCCAGGTGCAAGCAGAAGGGTTTAGTAGTGACTGTCGAGGCGATCGCAGCGGCCAAAAAACGGGGGGCAGCATGAGAATTTTAACCCTGTGGCAACCTTGGGCTAGTCTTGTCGCATTAGGCTTGAAACAGAACGAAACACGTTCTTGGTTTACTCGGTATCGGGGGCCGATTGCGATTCATGCCGCCAAAAGGCCATTTGTTTCGGCGGATGGCAGCAAAGTTTTAGATCGTGAAGCGCATCGCGTCTGGCTTGATGCGCTTAGATTGGGGTACGAGTTGAAGTTGATTTCTGGCACAGGCTTTCCTTTGGCTCACCAACTACCGCTAGGGGCTGTTGTGGCGATCGCCGAGCTTGAGGGGTGCTACAAAATTGAGGCCAAATCACTAGGGCGAGAAGTTAATTATTTCGACGGCAAAGAGATTTCCGCCTTTATTGGTAATCAAAACCAAACTCAATTAGAGTTGCTGGTTGGAAACTGGGCGGCAAATCGATTTGCTTGGCGATTTGAGCAGATTAAGGCAATCTCCCCAATCCTCTTTAAGGGCAGTCAAGGGTTACGCGGTGTTCCCGATGAACTAAAAATCTTGTTGCAGGAGGCGGGAGTGTGCCTGGAATAGTAATCTTATGCGATCGCGAGGGTGGCGGCAAACGGCGCAAATGTCGATCGCTGAAAGTTTGGCCTGAGTTCTTTGTAGAGCTAGAAACAGGCAGGAAGACATTTGAAATTCGCAGTTTTCCGTACGGGGAAGAATGCGAAGTGGGCGAGATTTTACTCTTGGATGAGTACGATCCGCAGGCGGACGAGGCTACGGGGCAAAGTTTGGTCTATGAAGTGACGTATGCCTTGAAGATAGCCGACTCCGACGATTCCCTGTCCCTGCCTTTTCCTAAGACAGACAATCCTGTGTGGTGTTTAGGAATTAGGCGAGTGTAGCCAATGGATGCACAGCAAGAACTATTTAAGCGTCTGGCTGAAACGCGGTTGCGGGGGGTTTCGATTCGCCGCATAGGATCTGAGCGGAAGGCGCGAATTCCTGCTCAACAGCAAGAGTTGTTATCCGCTAACTCAAATCTGCGGGAACAAATTCTAACTGCTGGGATTGGGCGTAATCCCGAAGCGGAAAAAGCTTATCTGGCCAACCTGGATCGGTTGTATTTATTGGATCAGTCCTACGAATTGGCCCCCGATCAACCGCCAGACGCACCAGGGATGGATGCTGACTTGGCTAAAACTGTCCGCTACGGCGCGATGGTGTTGCAAGTCTATGGTGGGTGCCTCCAGAAATCGGCCAATGTTCAGCGAGATATTCACGCGATCGCTCAACGGTTGACCGATTCCGATCATCCCCAAGCGATCGCGTTAGGTAAACAGTTGAGAAAGTTATCGCCATGAGACCAGCAACAGTTCACAGCAAAATTCAAAATTCAGATTTTGTGTATTTTTTAGGGTGTAATCACCCTCACTTAATCCACAAATTAAATCGCCCTGTTTTAATGTCGGTCACCGCTTTCGCGAAGAAAAGAAGGCCGGGTCAGGGATTTAGGAAATATACATGGCGAGAGTCACTTTTTGAGACAGGAGACAAAAGTCTTCTATTTTTTGACGCAGCTAGTTTTACCTGCGTTTCTCGCCAGTATGGACTATTAGGACACATCCCGCGCAAGTTTTACGCCTCTATAGTTAACAGGTTTGAAGGTTGCGATTGGTTCGCTGGGGCTTGCTGCCAAGACTATATGTGCGAAGACTTTGTGCTGAAAACAACAGGGTTGACTGTTGAGGAGCATCAACGACTTACTATTCACAGATACGATTTACTTAGGCAAGATATAAAACCTTCAATCTATTTAATGCCAGTGCTTCAGGGCTATCAACCCGAAGAATACTTGCGGCACTTAGATGCCTGGGGCGATCGCCTAAAACCTGGAATGTGGGTAGGGATTGGCTCGGTTTGCAAGCGCAACGAGGACAAAGAAGGGCAAAAGCAGATTGCCAAAATTATTGATTTGGTTTTGAGTGAACGCCACGATCTTCTTCTTCACCTGTTCGGGGTAAAGGAAAAAGCTTTAAGAGTGCCTGAAATTAGGCTGCGAGTTCGCACTGCCGATAGTGGGGCATTTGGATTAAGTAGTAACAAAAGCGATTCTGAAGGCAGAAAGACAAAAAAATTCCAGTATGCAAATAACTGGGATCACCAACTCTCAAAAGTTGAAAAAATTGAATCTAATTCAATTCAAAAACAGCTTTTTTACATGGTTTCGTAAGTAAAATCCGAATACCCAAAATTATGAACTATCCAAGAATTGACGAGAATGGCTTGAGCGCGGACTACCAATGCTTGGTAGAACGAATGGCGGCGGGTGAGGCGATCGCCTGCGTGGTTGATCACGCCTCTGCGTGCCATCACGAACCATTGCGAGACATCGCTGTCGCCAGACATCACCCAACTGAAGGTGTTTGGTTAGCCGGTTGCCGGGGTGTTTCTTATCTGTACGCAATGGATAAAGCTGACTTTATTCAGCAATGCTACAAGACTAATTTGCGATTTTTTCCTAAACAGGCAGTGGAATCATGCTAGTAGACTCGACAGATTATTTTTATTTACTGGAGTGGCCTGTCGAGCTGGTGTTTGGCGGTGCCCACACGATTGCCCAAGGTCAACCTGAAACGATTGAAGAAGAACCACTATTAGAGCAGGGTTGGCGTTCCAGGGCGTTCTCGACGGTAGGGTTCCCGGATCGCGATCGCCCAGCCTTACCTGTGCCGCAAGAGTCACCCAGGCAGGCGCGAGAGCATCATTTTGGGCGATCGCCGCGACCAGTGATGCGGTATCCTTCCAACCCTTTGGGTTTTGAAGCTCCAGCGCAACTGGAATTCACTCAGCGGGTTACAAAGCCAAATACAGCAGCAATCTTCTCGCAATTTAATCAAGGGGAACCCACCACAACCAATCCTTGTTTAGAGGGATTAAAGACCTTTATCGAAGCGGATCAAATCCCTTTGCGACCAGACGTAGAACAATACTGGGCGGGGGCGGGATGGGCGCTAGGACTCATCGCTCAAGCCTCAGTGGGCTTCCAAGTCCCTGGATCTCTCCTGCCAACCCTGAAAGTGGCTGGGGCTGTGCAAGTTCTTTTGGGTCATGCCGTCAGTGTGGAGGCCGTAATCTCAGCCTGTGAGGTCGAATTCCAACCGAAATACCATCAGTTGCAGATCCGAACTGTTGATCGGCTCCAGTCGTTAACTCGCAAAATTGAGCGTTGGAGTGATGCGGCTCGGTTTCCCGTTTTTGATCTGGAGGGCAAAATTGATACCGCACTCACACTGGCTAATACGGCTACAGCGCTCACCGCGATCGCTCAATTGCATCACACCGCATCAGGTTTGCAGTCCTATAAAGAGGGGGCTGAGGCTGTTTTAGATGAGATTGATAGCCTAAGAAGTGAAACAAATGCCAATTATTCGCACGATTGATTTGCAGCACAGAGAGGGTTTTGATTGCGAAGCTGATTACACAATTTCTTGAATTTGAGCGAAGGTTGATCCCTCAACTTAATCCTGAAAAACAGTGGTTTGATTATTGGGTAAGAGTCGCTTGAGCGCGATCGCGAAGCAGTTCCCGCCATGCTCTAGCATCCATTTGCGATCGCGGTTCGTTCTGTCGAATCCACTCCGGATCATCTAAGCCAGGGATGTGGTAACGAATGATGCGATCGCAAATGATGCGCTGATGGCGTAAGTACAGATCTTCTGGACTTGTGGGGTGGCTGAGGTGGATCACACTGGTTACGACACGCGCCTTGCCATCTGGTTTGGGAATGCACTCGCAAGGGAAATTGGCAGCACTGGGGCCGTAGATCAGTGATTCCGGAGTCGCGTCCAATGCAACGCGATCGCGAAGAAGCTTGAACCGTAATTCTTGTTTTCGGCGTAAGACTCGAAGGTAAGCACTTTTTTCCGCGATCGCGTCTCCATTGGCGGCATTCCATTCGTTTGCAAACTTTGCACGGAAGACAGCTAGTTGCGCTAAAGCCTCTGTTTCTAGGTCAACCTCATAGTCTAGCCACACTGGTTCTGATGCGGGTGTTACTACTGTTCCCGTATCCAACTGCACTTGCTTTAGATGCTTGATGATTTGATTGTCAACGTGGTCAAGGCTGACCCTCAAGTTAAATGTATTTGGTACTAACCACGCTTCTACGGCTAGTTTTGCTTGTAGACTAGAGGCCGTATCTAAGGCTTCAGTAAGCGAGGCACAAGCGATGACTATTTCCGGCTTGGATTCCGATTTAGACATGGTGCAAAGTTTAATCCAAAGTGAGTTGAGTCGCCTTGCGGATGAGTGTCAGGGTCGCTTACTTAATTATGACTTCGGTGTGTCTACACAAGATCTACTCGTTAGAGTAGAGATACTGGAAAGATCCCTGAAAATGCTACAAGAAAGGGATTTAGGTATTCATATACTGGCTGAAATAAACGGCGATGGCTATACGAGAGATCAAGGCGGGCGATTGCGTAACGCCGATTGATCCAACTGAAGAATGGAACGGTGGTGAGTACAGGCTGGAAGTTTTAGGGGTTGAACCGAGTCGAACTCGATCGGGAAAAACCTTGAAAATAAAAGTGATTCGATTGGGTTGGCCGATTTATTTTTACACGCTTCAACCAGCCGAAGCTTTTACGTGGCTACTGCACCCACGGGTTAAGTTTGAAGTGTGGCTTCGGGTTGGGCAAGTACAAAGATCGGCGCGATTACATAGAATTATTAGTGCTGATTAGATTGGCTTCGGTCTAGAGATCTCCGGGATGGATTCATCTGCAAAAAAACCTACTCTCAAGGAGTAGGTTGCAAGCAATGAGGTGAACAGTAATGAGCCAATCTGTCACTGCCACTATCCTAGCAGCAGGACTGATGTTTCTATCAGTCAACCTGGAGGCCAAAGAAGGGATTCCCGGTGGGCGGCGGGGCGGTGGAACAAGATTTAACGGAGAAGTAAGTTTTGTGGAATCCTGATCAACCAAATGATTTTGATCGGTTCACTCCAACCGATCTACCCTTATTTTTGGAGTGGTGGGAGCGACGGGGAAGTGAGGCGATCGCGGTGCAGTTAGCTGGTGGATTTATTGAGGGCGCAACCTATCCCTATCTGCGCCTCCTGCAAACCGACCCCGATCAACTACCTCCTTGGGTCAGAACCCTGCTGATTTGGCGGGGACAAGCTCAATGGGCCTATGAGCAAGGGATAGCCCTAACCCAAAGACTTGAGCGCGGCCTGCCGGGATTGCAGGGGATTGTCTACCCTGTACCGTTGCGCTTGACTCCACAACACTTCGCTGAAATTCCACCAGCGATTCAAAACGGTTTTATTGAAGGGAATCGTTTTAGCCTGCAATGGGTTAAACGTTTGTCGGGTGAGGCTCGACAGGTGATTGGGGATTTGATGGCGGCTAACGCGCTGCAAAATCGTAATCCCTCTGACGCTATCCCACTATTGGAGACAGTATTACGGCGCGAAGCGATCGCCCACAAGCTAGGTATCAACCCAAACCAGGTCGATGCCGCGATGCTGGAGCAGTGGCTACAAACAGCGGCTTTTGATACGGCAAAGAAAATTGCTTACCGTGCCGATCTAATTGCTGTGACCGAAGGTATGCGAATGGCTAACCTGGGGATTATGGCGGAAATGGAGTCACGCCAGGAGGTGAACTGCTATGTCATGCCGCATCGGGGTACATGCCCAGAATGCCAACGATTGATTGACGGTAGAGTGTTTGAAATTGCTCGGTTGAAGCAAGATATGATGGTCAACTTTGGCAAAAAGAAGACGGCTTGGGTGGCCACGATCCCACAACATCCCCGTTGTCGCCATTCGATTATGGATGTCCCTTTCAAGTTTCGGCGGGCTTTGCGGGGGGTGCCCATTCCCCGCGAGGGATTATTGCTGGAGTGGTATGGCCTGCCTGGGGGAAAAGAGGCTTTTGAGGCATTGGCCCTGCCGCGCCTACCTTGGCTTACACCAGCAGGAAAGGTGGCGTGAAATACGGGGCGAAGGGTGTCTTTTCAGTAATCTGCTTGACGTTCAAATCTCACTATTAGTAACATAGTGAGTAATTGGTGATGCTGTATTTTTTAATTGCCATATAAATCAAAAAGTTGAACCCAAAGCTCAGAGTTAGCCGCCTACGGGCGGTTTTTTTATGCGAAATTTTGAAATCCCTGCCTCTTTGCGTAAGTTTGCCAATGCCAATACCAATGGTTGGAAGGTGGGTGGAGTCGCAAGTAGCTTTCACCGTGATTTGGATGGAGAGGCAATTACGCCAGACGCGATCGCTGCGGCAATTCCTGGCTTTATGGCCGCGCGGGGTGCAGATGGTATTATCGGTGGCCCGATGCGCTTGCACCATGATTTCTGGACGGGTTTTCTCCGGGATGCGATCGCGTCGCTGCGGTTGCCTATAGCAGATCAAATGGAGTTGATCAGCGCTATTAGCCTGCCGATTGGGCGAGTTACAAAAATCTGGGTGGATGGCGCAGGGAAGACTCATTGGGAGGGGTTTTTATCGCCTGCGAACCCGGTTGCGCGAGTAATCTGGGGGTTGCTGCGTGAGGGTGCAATCCACCTAGGGGTATCCCTGGGCGGCAAAATCTACGAGACACGTTCAGGTGGGCGCGATCGCCTCAATCGGCCTTGCACCCTAATCACCAAAATTCGGATTGACGAACTTTCAGTCACCGATAACCCAGCGTTGCGGTTAACCGAAGGAGAGGATACAGGGGCATACATCCAAGCCTTAGCCAAGTCTGTGCAAAAAACTTATCGCAATACCATGAAACAACAATCGACGTTGAGGCCAAAACAGGTAGCCAGTCGATCCTCGTCAAAAGTTGAACGGTTTCTGAGGAAGGCGATCGCTCACGAAGGGGATAACGTGATCGGCCTAAACATCAACCATGACTTGGGTGCGCCAAAGAGTCAGCTACCCAAAGGGAAGGCGGCCATTCAGATGGATGCTGCGCCACTTACCACAGGGATTGCTGGCAAGGCGGAAAAGGCCAACAAAAAGAATGGCACGGGTCAGGAGCCCCCGACCGATGTTTGGGGGATGACGATCGAGCAATTCACCAGGGCGCTAGGGAAATGCGCTCAAAATGGCGATCGCTACGACATGGAGAAAGGGGCGATGCTTGGCTCCGAGGAGATGGTGAAATCTATTTACGATGGAGCGCTGGGGATAACCCACGCAATTCCTGATCCAACACCTGAAGTGATTAACTTTGTCGCATTCCTGCGGAAATTAGCTAATTTTGCCGAAGGGTTGATGGGAGCGGACGACTGGACGCAAGCCAATGTGGGGGTGGCGATGCAGAATGACCTCTACAAGGCATTAGAAGATTTCCAGGAAAAATTACCTCAAGACATCAAGGCTTTACCGCTGCGACCTCCGGGTTTTAACGTCTCTCTGAGCCAGCAGCAAGTTGTCTTCCCCGCGCAGTATCAATCTTATTGATACTCAGGCTTCTAGCAATTCAGTAATTCAGTATCAAATAGGACGTGGATTATGGCTTTAGACGACAAAGCAACTCAGGCGTTGATGCAAACCTTGCAGCAAGCTGTGCAAATTTTGCAAACAGCTAGCGGTGGCGGTGACGACATGGACATGGGTGACGACATGGACATGGAAGGTGGTGACGACATGGCCGATGACATGGACATGGGCGATGGAGATGACATGGCCGATGACATGGACATGGGCGATGGAGATGACATGGGTTATGACAAAAACGCGCGGCGCAAGAAGGCGATGCGGAAGACCATGCGGAAGATGGACGACTCCGACGCGAGTATGGGTGACGACGATGACATGGATGTGGAAGGTGGTGATGACATGAGTATGGGCGGTAGTGCAACACTGCACGATCGCATCACCAAGCTAGAGTCGCACACTGGCCTGAAAAAATCGGCTTCAACTGGGATACCTGCTACCAGACGATTGGATCGACTGGAACGGCAATGGTTAGGGCAAGAATATGAGGGATCAGTGCTTGATCGGGTAGCCCAGCTAGAAGGTGTGGCATTTGGCAAAGCCGCGAACACGCACAAGGATGACGCACCTGATGTAATCAACCTCGACGAAATTATTAAAACCGCGATCGAGGCGGGTATTGAGCAGGGGTTAGCAAAGTCGGCAAAATCGGCGCGACCTCCAGCGGAATTGCCAGATCCAAAACAAATGCGGAAGTCGGCCAATGGTGCTCGGTATGGGCAACGGAAAGGGGTGCAGCGCACCGTCACCGACAAAGAGATGCAGAAATCAGCAGAAGCTTGGGGGTTGGACGAGGAAGATCTTGACAAACCTGTTGGTTTTGCCGACGCTTTAATCCTGATGCATAACGCCCAGAAGGTTGGCGCTGGCGGGATTCCAGTCAGCGAAGATTAATTTCTTCTGCGCCGCTAATTAAAGTTTGTCCACGCTGCTACTAACGCAATAGCGATCGCTTCTCAAAAAGAGGCGATCGCTATTTTTTTCTAATTTTTTTGTTCTCTCTGAATCGAGGTTGAAAATGACTGCAATCATGACTAAACGCCAACTCCTGAAGGCGTTGTCTATGACCGATGGCGGTGGCGCTGAGGTGACGCTGCAAACGACTGTAGCATCTGAGGTAATCCCTTTGATCCGGCAACAGTGTTTTATGCGCCAGATAGCTGACAAGAGTAAGTCACTGCTGAACATGACGAAGCCCAAGATTCGGATTCCCAAATTAGTGCGGGCACAGGGCGCTTACTCAGTCGAACCTGGGCGGCCTGCGCCAGAGTTTAAGGCGCGACTCGATGGCATTGACTTGATTCCCAAAAAGTTGATGACCTGGCTGCCGATTGAAACTGAGGTTTTTGAGGATTCCACCATTAAAGACATGGAGGGGATGCTCAAAGACGAAATGGCTAGGGAGTTTGCCCAGGCCGAAGAAATTGCTTTCTTGTTGGGGGATACTAGCGTCGATCATGGGGCTGGAGATCCGCGCAATGTGTTCGACGGGCTGATCAAACAGGCTGCCGCAACACCTTACGTCTACAACACGGGCCTGGATGCTGGCGATGGCCAGGTGATTGTGTCAAATATCATCCGCGCCATGCGTTATTTGGGTATCTACGGGCGCAATAAGCGAGATCTGGTGATCATGTGCGGGCTAACAGCGGAAGAAGCCCTGCTGCGGAACAAGTCATTCCAGACGATTAGTTCGTACTCTTGGGGGTCTAATGCTGGCCTGTTTACAGGTGAGATTGGCCGTTTGGCGGGTGCCCCTGTGATTGCTACTTCATTCTTGGATGCTCAGCCAGGTGAGACGTACGCCAAGGCACTGGTGCTTTCTCAGTCGGCGTTTGTGATTGGCGATTGGGCAAATTTTTCGATTTCGGTTTACAACGAACTACTAGCTCAAACCGATCAGACTGCAATCCGGGCGCGGGAACGGGTGGCTTTCAGTGTCCGCTACGCTGAGGCGATCGTGAACATTGAGCAATTCCCAGCCGCGCCATAAACTGCACTCAAGTTTTGCGTCTAGTCAGATTGATCAGTTTGTCTTGTGAAGAATATGCTTGTTACTCTCCACTCCAATCATTTTCCTGGGGTCTGCTTTGTTGCACTCGACGGATCTGCCTTAGAGCTACGCAATGGTATCGCCACTGAAATCAACCCTAGCGAGAAAGAGAATCTCCTCCTTCAATTGCGCGGTTTTTCTGCTTCAACAGCATCTCGAATCAAATTGTCGTTCTCAGACCCTTCTCCTGCGGCTTTAGCGCCTATCACGGCTTCAGTTGCCGCAGAGGCCGTGACTCCGCCCAGTGAATTGTTCGACGGGGCGGAATTATCCTCAGAGGATGAATTGGTGTTATCTGAGGATGATCATCTGCTTGTTCTGATCGAAGTTGAGAAGCTGCACTCCAAAAAGATTGAGGAAGGTGAACCGATCGTAATCGCGACGGGCACCAACCCTGATTTGCCGATCGCGTTACGGCGGGCCTATTTGACCGCTGTAATTGCCGATCCAGAGATCCAGAAAGGGCTGAAAAAAGTTGCTGAGAAAACCCTGGAGCAACTTTGATGGGAATCTATTAGCAGGATCCGATCTTTACGATGGCCCTAACCGCTGAAAATGGCGCGATCGCGCCGTGGTTGGATAACTATCCAATTTATCGACAATTGTGGGATGGGCCGCCCAGCCCAGGAAACGAACTGAAGCTATCTTCACCCGTGGGGCGTGGGCTAACACTCACATTGAAAACTCCTAACGGGCAGGTAGGTTTGATCTCGTCGGAATTGCAGGCAGACCCATATATCGCGATCGCTGACAGCGATCGGGGCGTGGTTGTAGTGCAACTGCGGGGTGCGGCTTGGGCAGCATTGCGCGAAGACATCACCTATACAGCCGAAATCACCGCCTACGGGGCGCTGTATGACTCATTTTTAATCAATGGAGGGCTGCCCGAACCTTTTAGCGAAAACCTGAGCGGGGCGGAGGTTTACGCTTCCCCGCGTGAAGTGCTGGAGTTGATCGGCAACCTGCCTGGGGCTAACGTTTCGACGGCGGTAGATCTGACAGGGGGTTGGTCACTCAACGCTGAACGGTATTGGGTGCGAACAATATCTAAGGCTGAGGATTTGCATGGACTTTGGGTTAATGATTACCACGTACGGCAAGTCTCGTATCCTGATCTGGCGCTGGCAGGCGATCGCGCCTTCGCGCGGGTGGCGGGCGTGGGCGACGACACAATTTATCTCAAGCAAGCTCCTACCGATCCGGCGTTGGTGGATTCAGGGTATCCGGTCTATATCGAAACCGCCTTGAATCGCCGCACTTTCCGTAACTTACAAGAGGCGACAGCAGAAGCCGAACGGCTGTGTGGACGCATGTTTATGCGTCGCCGCTATTACCGTGAGGGTTATCGGGGGTTGTCTCAGGCGTTCCAGGTGTTCTTGCGGCACACGCCGATCGCTGTAGATGAGTTTTTTCGGCTTGATTGCTACAGTCGCACACGACGGTTGTTGCGCCGCTACACCGAACTGAATCTAAACAAAGGGGATGTACCTTTGTCTGTTTCAGCTTCCTCCTCCAGCCTGCATCTCGATAGTCAGACCGGTATCGTTAACGTCACGCAAGGTCTGTTGGATTACTCCAATTGGGATGGCGACACAGCTTTTACCGGGGCTTCCTACTTCCCGGCTGGTAATACTGCAATTGAGGCCAGCTACACGGGCGGCTACGATCGCATCCCTGCCGATCTATCCGATGCGGTGACAATGCTGGCAGCCATGAAGCAATTAGTTTTTTGGCAAATGGCCATGAGCCAGGGGGCGCAATCAATCAATATTGGTTGCGTTTCGATGAATTTTTCGAGCGCTCTGCAATATTCCGATCCGTGGAAACAGGAAGTGGAGCGAATTCTCAACGGGTATCAAGTAGTTCACATTGAGGCTTTTTAGATATGGCGCTAAACCAACAGACCGCTAATTTCCCGCCAATTTCTTTACCTGAACAGTCATGGTCGCTCAATCTGCGGGCCGTTATGACGTACCTCGGCGCAGGGGCTGGCGCTTACTCCGGGATGGTGTTAGGTGTGCCGTTGGCGGCGGGTGTGCCAACGACTGGCCTTGTCCCAACGCTGTCAGAAGGGGTAGCGATTTTTGAAGACAACGTGATTGGGATTAACCCTTCCGCTGTGTCGGCGGCTCCACCCAGTATCACCAATCGAGATATTTTCTTTGGCTTGGAAGGGTATTACTACGCCGACGATCTCAACACCCCTCGTACCCTCAAAGACATTCGGATTGGCACGATATCAACTTCGGCGGATTCGATCATCGCGATCGCTCAACCACAAAATTATGGCGGTGGGCGGTATGGCGTTAAAGGGTATCTGCGCCCAGACTTGCTCACTGATGGCGCTGACACAACGTTTTTCACTTGGGTTAAGCCTGCTATTTATCAGCATTGCCGGATCGCCTACGCTCAGTCGCGCGTTGTGTCTGGGGTGACGGCAGGGGGCGATGCTGGGGACGATTTGACTCTGAAGGTGAAAAAGGGTGCTGACGCAGCAGTTACGCTGACATCGTTGACTGCCGCTAACCTGGGGGCTGCTAACACCGTCAATCGGTTTGCCGCTGCTGATGGCGACGCTGTTTCATGGCATGATGCCTCGACACTGCTGTTCCAGTACAACCAAACCGACGCAACCACAGCGTTGGCGGGGGGATTGGTTGAAGTTGCGGCTGTGATTGAGTGCTTCTAAACAAATGCCTCAGTTTAATGTACCAGGGCCATTTCCAAACACAAACTTGGGGACGTTGGCGATCGCGGCTATTCAAGGGGCGATCGCCAACACTATCTACAGCACAACCGTTTACCACTACCAGGCTCAACACGCCGGGGCGGAAAATTATGACTCCGCAGGTAGGCCGGACTATTTAGCGGCAGACTCCGGCGTTTATGGGTCTGGTATAGTGTTTGTGCCTAATCCTCAAAATCCACTGAAAGGCATTTTTTGCCAAGCGCCACGGCAACCTTATCAAGATGTTGGTGGGATTTACTACACGGCGCAAATGGAGTTGTATCTGCCTGTCGATCTGGGGCCAGTGTTTCAGTTGGACGGGAAATACCCCAAACGCCAAGATCGGTTTGAGATCCACGGGCGCACGTATTACGCGATCGCTCCGTCTATGCCATGCATGGTGGGAGACACGACTGGGCTCTGGAAGATCCAACTCAACCTGGAACGGTATCCAGTGCAAAACTGATTTGCAAAATTTGCAAGGCGGGTGCTTGTGCAGGCTTATGTGATTGACACTCAAGGCGAATATATCCGAATCACCCTACCTCAGTTTGGCGTAGTTGAGATGAGCGCACCATTGCCGGAAGGGAGTGATCTGGATTTACTAGATCGCGAACTCCGGCATTTTTATTATGGGCGATTGAAAATAGTGGATCAATTACCGGGCGATCCTGTACCAGTGACAACAAGGGTTGTCGCACCAAAACCGCGATCGCGGCGCAAATGACGATGGCATCTATTTTCTATTCGCAATATACTGTTTTCATTGCGATGAAAGGTGATAGTCAATGGTTACGTTTGCGTCTTTGTTCACTGGTTTTGGGTTGGCTGATGTTGGTGCGGGAATGGCGGGTTGCGAGTTAGCTTGGGGAGTTGAAATAGATCCATTAATTGGTGCAGTCACCGAAGCCAACTTGGGCCACAGGGATAAAATCCACTTTCGGTCTGTTACGGATATGAATTGGGCAAAATTGGAACGACCTGATATTCTCTGGGCTTCCCCGCCTTGTCCAAATTTCAGTGTGGCGAAGGCTGGGGCAAAAGAAACCGCGCAGGATAAGGCTTTGGCTCAGGCTATCGTAGAAGCAATTAAGGTGCTTCAACCCCACGTTCTCATCCTTGAAAACGTGGAAGGATACAAACGTTCCAAGTCGCTGGAATTTATTGAAGGGGCGCTGTTTGCGCTGGGGTACTGGTGCGATCGCCAGATTATAAATGCTGCCGATTTTGGTGTGCCCCAAACTCGGAGGCGGTTGATATTGAGGGCAGTGAAAGGGGGTTTTGTGCCATCCCTGCCACCAGCTTTACCGTGGGTCGGTTGGTATGAGGCGATCGAAGATTTGATTCCCGATTTGCCAGAAACCAAATTGGCCAACTGGCAGTTGGAGCGGATGCCCAAAGATCTGCGAGAGAGTTTATTGATTTGCGGTATGGGTAATCGCGGTGAGGCTGTTTCGGTGAGGCGGATGGATGAACCCGCGCTGACCGTAACCCGCAGTAGCGATCGCCAAGCCCTAAGAGCCGCATTAGTTCCGGGTGGAAACGCCAGTAGCTTCGATATTCGTGCTGATTGGGAGCCGGCGCGAACCGTGGGGGACACTCAGCGCGTAGGCAATTACCCCAAGGCTGTACTGATTGAGTCAAAAAATCCTAATCAGCAATATGGTGACGGACTGCGATTTGAGTCTGAGCCAGCCACAACAGTTGTTACCGACCACAAGCCCAGTCATCAACCGAAAGCGCTATTGCTTGACGTTACCAACACAGCGCGAGATTGCACGGTTCGGGAGGCGTACGAACCGTCGATGACGATCACGGCGGAAAAGATGCGCCGCCCCGCTTCTACGCCAAAAGCCTTGTTGAGCCAGGTCAGGGTTGTGCAAATGACCAGTCGCGCTTTGGCGCGGTTCCAGACGTTACCCGATTGGTACGAATTGCCAGAAAAAAACACCTTGGCTTGCAAAGGGATTGGCAATGGGGTGCCCTGCAAACTGGCGCAAGAACTGACTCATCCACTCATTGATTTAATTGCTTAGATGGCTTTTCGAGTTGATTTCAATTTGGACACGGCGGCGATCGCCCAACTCCGTGAAATTGAACAGGGGGTAGAACGGGCTACGGCGGCGATCGTTGAACAGTCAGCACGGGTAGTCAAGGAGTATGCCGTTCAAAACTTATCCGGTGTACCGTTTGCAAGTGAAACGGGAACGCACACGATCAACAAGCGCACAGGGAAGGGCGCGGCGGCGGTACAGGTGCAGTATCCCTACGGCTCTCCCTTCCGGGCCAGGATTTTTGCTAGCGCCAAAACCCGGTACGGCGGGAACCCGGAAGAGTGGGATTATCTTTCCATCTTGGAATTCGGGCGTGGGGAGGTTCGGGCTAAGTACACTCCAGCAGCTAAGGCGGGTCGTGGTGGCGCTCTGGCCCTCCCAGGTGGGCCGCATGAATTGGTGTCAGGGCGGGATGGTTTCCGGGGTGTTACCGGGCGTTACAGGTTTGTTCGGTCGTTGCCGCCAATGGCGGGTAAATACTGGATGGCGGCGGCGGCGGAAAGTGCAAAAGCGGATATTCCGCAAGTCGTAAATGAAGCATTGAGGGATTTAACCAATGGTTGATCTGCTAATCGTGATCGGGTTTTTAGCGATCGCGCCAATGTCGGTATGGGCGTTTTTTAGGTTAAGTAAATGAGCCAGACTCTCACAGATAAATCTTCAGCGCTATTTGGAGAGCGATTCCCGTATCCGTTTTCAGGAAAGCGGGTGCTGCGGACGATGGTGGAGCGGTTTGCAGTTGAGTTCAACCAGAGGGCCAAACAATATCTAGGCGATGAACATGGCGGCGATCGCGCTGTCCAGTGGAATGCGCTGAAAGTTACTGGCGCTTATCCTACCATCGCGCAAGAGTGTCCCCGCATTGCAATCCAGCGCATGGGAGCGCAACCGCGCATGGCGGGCCTGGGTGGTGAGATTGATCAGCGCGAAGTGCAGACCGAGAACGGCGCTGTCAAAATTCGGCGGTGGACGGGGCAAGTGATCACTGAAACCATCGAGGTCGCGATCTGCACGCTGAACGAAAACCTGCGCGACGATTTATATCTTTGGCTCCAGCAGTACCTATTTGATGGCATTTGGTGGGCATTGCCGCAACTGCCAGGGATCCACGAGTTGATCTGCGCCAACGCGGTTGACGATCAGGTTGAATATCAGGGGCAACAGGGCCAACCGGGGTTTGAGTTTTACATTGCCCGCCTGACGTATCGGGCGCAGTATGACTTAGTTGTCCTTAATGATGTTGACAAATTAGCTGAAATTGTGAATTGGCAACAACTAATCTATGCGGGTGAAGCATAGCAATGGCAGCACCAGCCTACGGGGGCATTACGACAGTCATTAACTATCGGGGGACTGGAATTGCGCCATCTACGGAAGTGCCCAGTGGCGTGACCCAAAGCTCTGGACGATCTGGTAGTGGACAGGGAATCCAGTTCACCCACGGGGCGATCGCGACATTGGTTGGTGGTACGTCACAGGTATTTGCGGCGGTAAACCTATCGGATGCCCGCGACTTCATCGTGTTCGTCTACCGCTACCTGAATCGTCCGTTCAACAATCCGTTAGGGCTCCTAAGTACAACGAACGGAATGCGGATTGCCCTAATGAATGACCTCAACAATTACCGACAATGGATCATTGATTCAGACGACACCATTTACGAGGGTATTGGTTACAACCAAGATGTTCCTGTCACCATTCAGTTAAATCCTGACACCCAACCCAATAGTGCGGTGCAGACAACCGGCACATTTAATTCCGCCAGTATCGCGCGGGTAGGAATCTGGTGGCCTCAAACAATCACCAATGGTCAGCTTAATTACATTTGCGCGATCTATAGTGGCCGTCATGCGATTTGCACGGCGGGCGAAGCCGGGAACCCTTGCACATTAGCAGGTTTAGCCGCTTACCTGACAACTCTATTTAACACCCAATGGGCGGCCACAATTCAAGCTGGATACACTGCAATCAAATTCTTTACTGTACCAATCCAGTACGGCAATGGAGTTGCGGCCACTTATGCGGTGGACGCAACTTCAGAGGTTATTCAGTGGCGGATTATGGCTAAAACCGCCCTTTACAGTAGTTCTTATAAGGATCCAATCACTCAAACAAATGATAATTTTTTGGGATTAAATTTCGTCCTCAGTAGTGGGGACAATATTCAACTCAGCTTCAAGACTTTTCAGGCGCATCCTAGCGACAAAATTAAGTTTACGGTTGATGTTAGCAGTAGTATTGCGGCTACGCTCGTTTTCAATGCCTGTGTGTTTATTCGCTTCGGCAACATTATCCTCAGAAAACCGCTAATACTGAATTCGTGTACGTGGATCAACTGTGACACAATCAACCTAAATGACTGCACGCTTAACACAGTGTCGATCCTCAGCCCAACTAACACCAACGCTGTGCTAGCCTCCACTACAGCGATCGCCAATAATTCTTTGATTAGTGCTGGAACAAACGGCTTGTCAATAGTCGGTGGTGGGGATTATTCCAACTTAGAGTTTGCGATTCAAAATTGCACGCGGGGAGTTAGCCTTACAACTGGCGTAGTCAATGGGAACACATTGGATCTGTCCAGCCTCACCTTTGCTGGGAATGCAACCGATATTTACTGGGAAGGCACCACAGGCACGATTGACATTACTGTAGGGCAATCTGGATTGACAACCGGATCGGCGGGGGGAACGATTAATCTCATCACCCCTTCGCTGGCAGTGACTTTTACTGGTATCCCTGAAGGCGCTGAAGCCAGGATCACTCAAGGCAGTGTCACGATCGCGTTGGAAGCAAACATCACAGACGGTAGTTTTGCTTATTCTTATACCTACGTTGCGGACGAGAAAATCACCTACAGTTTCACCTCTCCTGGGTATGCCCAAATCCGCGAAACCATCACCTTAGCAGCAACAAGTCAAGTCATTCAACTCTTTTTTGACCCCGATCCTTCCTACGTGGCGTAACGACAAATGGCAAAAATCACGAACAAAACAGATCTGGTTTTGGGCACAAACTTGATCTTGCATATTGCCGACAAAGGCGGTACTGATATTGCAATTAACGGTAGTCCTACCTTTACGATTACTTCGACGACTACCGACTTCACCGCTACTTCCACCACGGCTGGCATTACAAATCGGGCGATCGCAGTGGGGGATATTTTAGAGATCAGCCATACCGACGAAAATGCCAACGAAGGGATCGTGGTTGAGGTTGATACTGTTGCCGCTAACTCTATTAGTTACACGGTTATTTCCGGATCCCCAGTAAACGAGGCGGCTGGAGCCAGCATCAATTTGCTGGCCCGGAAGAAAACCTACCAGTTTTTGGCGGCAGGTGGCCTAAGTTTTGTGGATGGCGTGGCAGGCTCGGCGCTCCACTCGCGCCTGATCGACTTGTGGTTTGCTCTGGATCTGGATAAATACCCTCCTGTGTTCACTTCGATCGAGCCCCGCGCCAAGTCGATGGCAAATATTAACTACTGGGAGCCCCACGACGCGGCCACCCTGAATGCTATTAGGGATACCGCTTTAGAGATTCGGGATACTGCCACCAGCGCGGCGCGGCGGGTCTATGCATTGCTGCGGACGAACGGCAACTTGAACGAAGCAACCGACCAAATGTTTTTCTGGTCTACTAATGACCCCGAATTAACTGCCCCCAATGCGGCGGTAATGACCGGCTATATCAATCAATTGATCCTGATTCGGGATACCGACAACGCGATCGATGATCGGGGTGAATGGGTGTTTCGGTGCGCCGAGTCGGGCAAAACAATCCTCTATGCCACAGCCGACATTCAGTACGCTGAAATCATCACTGTCCCCAACAACAACGCGATCGATCCTAAGTTAGCCGATCCAGGGACGGGAACACCTTACACCAGCGACGGTACGATCGCGGCGGGTGGGATCTACGCCAACATTGATTACAATCTGGATGCCGATGAAGTGACGATCGGCAGTGTGGCGGGGGTAAACTACAACTTCAACGGGTTTATTGAGGGCGACAACCGCACCAACGAGGCGATCCACGAAAAGATTAACTACCTGTGGCGACAGCCCACCAATGTCAACAGCGACGGCACTGGCCCCACGAAGCGCGGCGACAAACAACCGCCTTTAACCAGTTTTTCGGGTGATGTCTTCACAGCACAGTCGTATCTAGAGAACTACAACACAGCCCAACGAAACAACCTACGATTGGTGGACAACACGGGGGCGACGCGGCAATGGCCGTTGGTCAACACGATCACCGTCACCAGTGGGGCGTTGGGGGTTGGGGGTACATTCACGATTTATCATGCCGATACTTTTGGGACGAGTGCCGCGATCGTGCTCCAGAATGAGTCCGGCGTTGATCAACAAGATGTGGCGATCGCCTCGTCGGTGAGCATCCCGTTTGCCTATTCAACCTATAACGTTGATGGGCACACGCCCAACACACCGCTGGACGTGGTGATTGCCTACAGTCGGCCCGGTTTCATTGAGGCAGGGGTGACTGATCCGTTTACTCTGGGCGGGGCTGATATTGCGATCGCCCTTGGCTTGGTTCCCGATCCTTCTTATGTGGTATAAACTATGGACGCTAAAACTCGCGCAATCCAACAGGCTAAAAGTGACTTTCTGACTGAGTGCCAGCAAGTTGCACGCAATCTGGAGCAGGTTTTACTCAAGTCTGGGCAATTGCTACAATTCTGGGCTGACAACGACTATGCCGCCGAGTTGACGGTGGAAGACTTGCAAGCGTATCGGTTTTCAATGGAAGAATTGCAAGCCTTTATTGGCCTGATGACTCAAATGCAAAAAATGGCCAACAATCAGCAAATTGAGCCCGCCAACTACTCCAAAATCAACAACCAGATTAAATAGCCTGTGGCGGAATTCTTTTTTGATGGGAATAAGCTGAGAATTTACGAGGTGCCGGCTGCTGCAACGTTTGTGGTTGACGAGGATGGCTACCGCATTTACACGCCAACGGGCAGCCCAGAGGCGCTAGTCCGGTTCGATGTCCAACGGGATTTGTGGTCGCGTTTTCAGGATTACGCAGCTATTTTTAGCTGGACTAACCTCCCTTTTATCCGTACTGGTGGGGGTTTTCGTGGCTACGACGAACTAGGGAATCCGCTCTACCAGACAAACGACTACACTCTAAAAACCTCGAAAGGGTGGCGGATAGTATTAGCAAACTATCCGCATGAAGTTGTGTTTCGGGGGAACTTACTGTCAGATGACCAAGGTGCGTCGTTGTTTGACACAGCCCGGTTGACGGCTCAAGGAATTGTACCCAGGTTATCGGGATTTGACTCTTTGCAAACTTATACGGTCGCTGGGGAAGGCGGCGGTGGTAGTTTTACGACAGGCGATCGCGCTCGGCTATTTGCCATTCCCACCAACCCATTACTGGCTTCTAGTTACCTGGCTCCAGATAATGCGGGCGTTGCCGCTATTCGTACCAAAACTGATCAACTGAATTTTACTGATGGCAATGTTGATGCCAATGTTGGTGGTCTTACGATCGAAGGCGGGTTCACCGAAAGCGATCGCGCTCGGTTGCTTGAAATTCCGACCAACCCTGCATTGGCCGATGATACCCGGTTGAACAATTTGGATGCTGCCATCAGTTCCCGTGCGACTGCGGTGGATTTGAGTGTCACGGTTGACGGAGGGTTTGATACCAACGATCGCGCTCGACTAAACGCAATCCCCCTCAACCCATTACTGGCGACTGATTACACCCCTGCTGATAATGATGGCATTGCCAGTATTCGAGCCATAGTCGAGCAATTGGTGATTGTTGACGGTAAAGTCAGTGCGGTGATTGATGAGATTGAGTTTGAGGGAGGATTTACGGCTGACGATCGCGTTTTGTTGGCGACGGTCGTGGCTCAATTGGGATTGCTATACAAGCGACAAGGGCTTGTTGACGGAATCTCGGCTTCAGAGCTTGACGCAACCGTGGGGGTGCCTGGATATGTGCGAACCAGCGACAATGCTGTTAATCAAATTCTGACTAAAAATTTTGACGGGTCAATCACAATCCAAAATGCTTGATGGCTTTTATCACGCAGGGATTATCCAGCAACACCCAACGGGCAATCCTGACCGAAGGGGGCATCTCAGGGCTTGTCCAAGCCAGTCTGGTGTTATGCCCAATTCGGCTAACGGTGGCGCGATCGCCTGCACCTCAACTGGATGTTGCCCCACTGCCTTTACCTCAACCTGGCCTACTGCTGATACCACTACCAGGTTTTGAGATCACGCGATCGCCTGCCCCCCAACTGGATGCTACCAACTTCCCCTTGCCATTATTGGCAACCTGGCAAGGGGTTGATCTTCTCCCTCAGTTGACAACAATGGTTCAGCCCTATCCGACTGTTCAGTTTGCAAAATTTGCAAATCCCCAATTGATTGTCAACGGGATGCAACCGCCCGCCCCAGGACTAACCCTCAGTTTGCTACCGCAGGCAAGGTTAGTGGCGACTGTTACCCCAAACCCAACTTTGGAGCATTACTGCTGTGGCTGCAACGACAATCCCACTGGATAACAGCAACTTTAAGCGGGGGGCAGACATTGAATTTGCCCTTGTTTTTCAGCGTCCCCCTACCAGTATTCTCATTGCCGGGACTACAATTGATACAACCCTCGATCTATCTAATTGTCAGATCGAATTCATTTTGGCCTCTGGGTTGAAGCTTTCAATCGGGGCGGGAATTACGCGGCAAGTTGATTCACCGCAAACCCAAGTCGCGATCGCTCGTATTACCGCAGCGCAGACCTCCAGGCTTTTAGGATTGCAAAAGTATTATGTGCGCCTTGTCCTCACGGATGGGCGCATTCTTGTTGATCCCAGCTACGAAGGACAATTCACTGTTGACTAGCACCCCAAGCCCAAACAAACCCATTCGCGAGGTTGTCACCGTCTTTGCTGGCGTAGCTGGCACTCAAGACGGTCAGCCATCTTTTGGCTTCCCCTACGCGCTGTGGGTGCCGGGGGTTGGCCCCTTGCGTCTGCAAACCAACACAATCACCAACGAAACACCATGACAAAACAAGAGTTTGCTCAAAACTATTTGCCAATCGAGCAGCAAAGGATGGCGATCGCGATGTTAGAAGATGGCGATCGCAGCAAAGCGGAATGGGATCTGATTTGGCGTAAAAAACTCAACTCGCCAACTCGATAACACGGTCGATTCACTAATTTTTGCCACGAGTTTCAAGAGGGGAAAATATGGCTACTGGAGTTCGGTTCGGCTCTCCGCCGACTATTTTGTTGCAACCGGGGAGTTATTCTCGCGTTGATGCCTCGGCGCTAAACTTTGTCCCGCCATTTAGCTTTAATGTTGTTTGTGTCCTGGGGGCAGGGCTTGGTGGTGAGCCACTCAATCCCTACCTGTTTAATGATCCGGCTCAAGCCGAGCAACTATTCGGGGCCGGGACTCCTTTGAGTGACGCTATCCGCTTCGCTTTCCAGGGCGGGGCCAATGGCGGGGCTGGGGCCGTGGTCGGTGTTCGAGTGGACAACGCTGGCCAAGCGTCGGGCACCCTAGCGGCGGCCAATGGCGGGGCGGGCCTGGAAGGTTCGTTTGATGATTTTGGCGCTTATGGCAATACTTTCAGCGTGTCGTTTTATCCAGGCACGGTGACGGGCACCCTAGCCGTGATTCAGGGCACCCTACTGGATGGCACACCTTATGTGCAAAAGTTTGACAATGAAACCTCATTTTCGCGTCTAGTCGAGCGGATTAACCGTGAATCACCCGTGACACTCACCGTTACCAGTGGCGGTACGAATGCCTCGCAAACGGTGCAACTAGCAACCTCGCAGATAGATGGGCGCGGCACTCTAATTGACGGGCAAGGCGTGACCCGTACCAATGATTTGTATGCGTATCAGTACCCAGCGACCATGCTGGCAAATACAGAAGATTCAATGGTTGTGGCCTACAACGGTGTAACGACTTGGGCGATCGATTCAGTTGATGTCACCACTAACGAATCGTTCACAACCGCTGCGAACAATACTCTGGTTGATGGCAGTACCGTATTTTTTGGTGGTTCTACGCTGCCACCTGAAATTACTGCGGGTGAACCGTATATTGTGCGCGAGGCGATCGCTGCCGATGAATTTACATTAGCGACCCCAGCAACGCCTGAAACGTTTGTGGTGAGCGCTATTAACACTGCCACGGACGTGCTGACTGTGCCAGGACATACCTTTTCTGACGGCGACGTGGTGCAGGTAGCCTTTGCGGGTACGTTCAACTTGGTGGCTTACCGTAATTATTTTGTCCGTGATGTTTCCGGCGACGATCTTAAAGTGGCATCTGGAACAGGAGATGCCGCGATTGATCTCAGTGGCTCACCTGCTAATTTGACCATCACTAAGGTTGCCGGGGGCTTGCTGGCAATTTCTGGATCGGTCGCCGCTGCAACTGTCTCGCTGTTGCTAGGACATGCAGCGATTAGTGATAGCACCCCAGCCGAATTTAATGGTGTACGGCCAGCCGCGCGATCGCTCCCTACCTACACGCAGTCAGTTGTTGTCGCAACCTTTACGGCTTCCGCTTATTCGAGTGACTCAGCGCGAATCACCTTGGGTGGTTCGGAGACGTGGGGGCACTTGAGTAAAAAAGGATTGCCCGGATCAATTTTCACGATCGCAACCGGGGTGTTTGCGGGCACCTATCAGGTGTTGCATTACGAGTGGGATGGCCTGGGTGCTGACAAAGTACGGATTGTGCGGAAGTTGTCGGGCGATCGCAAGATTGCACCAGGTACTTACACGGGCGATCTGGTGTTTTACCCTCAATTTCATTTTGGGCGGCTGCAACCAGCAACAACAGCACTAGAATCCCAACTTCCGGCAAATGGATTGTTGGCGATGGGCGGCCAATATATTACCCTAATCGTCGGGGAAAAAGCTTACTACTACACCACAGAGCAGGGTGACACGATCGATCTAGTGACCGAAGCTCTTGCGGAACTGGTCAATGCGGATGCCGAATCGGAGACGATCGCAAGTTCGGCGTACAACGCGGGAACTTACACGGGGACGCTGACTATTACCGCCGAAAAGCCTGGGACTGTGCCCAACGGCTATAAGGTGCAGATTTTGGTTAATGTGCAGACGCAGCTTTTGGTGGCTGCAAACGGTAGTACGTTACAGGGTGGATCAGACCCACTACCGCCACGGAACGCACAGGGTACAACAAGCGGCGCTTTGATTCTGACAAATGGATTTGATTCAGCTCCAACCTATCAACGCTGGTTGGATGGGTTGGATGCAATCAAATATCTGCCTGTGCGGTGGATAGTACCGGTTAGCGAAGATTTAGGGGTGCAAATTGCCACTGCGGATCACGTCACCTTAGCCTCGTCCACGCCAAAGCGGCGGGAACGGATGTGTGTCGTGGGGCATCCATTGGGGCTTACCCGTCAAGAGGTGCGCGATCGCGCTGAGGTGTTTCAATCCGAGCGGGTTGTATTCGTGTCGCCCGGTTTTACTTCGACCGATTCAGTGACTGGCTTTGCCAAGCGGTATTCCTCCGTTTATATGGCTGCGATCGTAGCGGGGTGTCTGGCGGCAGAGGGGAATGGCATTAGCGATCCAATTACGCATACCTATCTGCGGAACATCATCGCGCTCGAATTCACCTACCAGCCAGGTTCGGTGGAACTAGACGAGATGATCCAGAGTGGGGTGCTGACGATTGAGCGGGATGCAGCCTTAACCCGCAACTCACGCGGGTATCGGGTGACTCGTGCGATTACCACTTGGCGATTGACGGTGAACTCAGCGTTTAAGTCCAACGCTTTCGAGTCAATCTCGATCATTAATCAGAGTGACTTTATCGCGGCGGCAATTCGCGAGATGCAAGAAACTTTGTTTATCGGCACTGGTATTTTCCCAGAGACACTAGAAGCGGTTCGCCTTGCTGTGAACAGTGAACTGCTGCGCCGTACCAGAGAGCGGGTGATCTACGGCTACGATCCCAAATTCACCCAAGTAACATTAAACCGGGATTCGCCCAACGCGCTTGATTGCACGTACAAGCTGTTCCCGGTTCCGGCGCTGGAGTTCATCTTGAACACCCAATTACTGTTCCCGATTACGGCAATTAATCAGTAACTAAGGTGTGACTGATAAATTGATATAGTTTGATGCCCAGGCTTCCGCCTGAGTATCAAGCCATGCTTCTTGCTCCTCTTCGCCCAGTTCGACCCATTCCGCTTCTGATTCAAAATCACCGCTACGACAGGGGTTGATCGTGGTTCTTCGGGTAGATATATACCCAATGCTTAGTTCTACTTGGTAGTCATGATCAAAATCAAATGGCTTAACTGGATTTGACATGGTGGCATTCTTTTTTCGATTGCGGTGTGATTTAACTCGTTCTGCGGTTGTTCGCGCGCGATCGCCTACGGGCTTTCGGCCTCGCTTCTTGGGGTTTGGAGTAAATCTCGCTTTGCAAACTTTACAAAGCCAGCGATCGCGCGATGGTTCGCACAGCCTAGTTTCCGGGCTGTGGCATTGAGGACACAGCATTCCCCTCTCCTAGTTGAATAATGACCTCTAGCAGGGCGTTTTCAATCGCCCTCAAGTCTTCTTTGGCTCGAATTGAATCAATTGCGTACAAAGCCACTCCAATCTCTTGGGTTGCAACGTGCAATCGATCAATCGCATAGGCTAGGCGGTCTTGCTCCGTAGCAAAAAGGCTCATTTTGTCACCTCTCAACGGGTGTCTTCAGCGTAACAAAATTCGGGCTAACTGCACAGTGTGGTGCTTGCAGTACTCTGAAGATTTTATTTACTTTTTATTGGAGTAAATCATGGCTTTTCGTACTACATACTCACGGTTGGATAACGCGCCAGAAGCGCAAGCCGTCTCCTCCCTGGAGATTGTGTTGAGAATCAACAATATCCCGATTGGTCGGGCGCAAGGATTGCGGCGTAGCGGTCAAGCGGCTCCACGTCCAGTGAACGAACTGGGCACCGATCGCGTAGTCGAATATGTTCCAGGTGTGAAAACGTTTCAGGGTAGCTTGCAAAGTCTGACGCTGAAATATGGCTCCCTGGTCAAACGACTGGCCTCAGCAACAGGTACTCCGATCGATCCTGATTCAATGGCAGCCACATTATCAAATTTCCCTGAATTCGACATTACGGTACTGGATCGGGGTAATCCCGATTACACTTCACCTCAGCTTTACGCGCCAGCCCAGGACGCGGGCAATTTAGCCGGATCAGGGAAAATGCTAATCACGCTGATTGGCTGCGTGATTGAGTCGTTTGATCAAAACTTCAGCAACTCTGAAGCGTTGGTTATGGAGTCTGTCTCGTTCAAATACATTGACGAGGTGACAGAAGCCCAAGACACGGGTTCTGGTACGGGTGGAGACTTGTTTAGTGGACTTCCTGGTAACGTCTTCGGGTAGTCCGGTTAGATCAAATTAATTCTTGGTTTGCAATCACAATTGAGGCATGAGTAATGGAAGAAAGACTTGTCACATTGACATTTGAAGAATATCTGAAAACCAACTCCAAAGAGGGCTGCGAGTTCCGATTGGTACTCAAAAATAGTGACGCGGAAAACTTAGAATTTTATATTCATCCGCTCAATCGGAACGGGGATACGCTAGATTACAAGGTGTCTGACAATAGCCTGAAATGCGTTTCCAAAGTTGCTTCGTAGGATAAAAGATGAGCAGTTTAAGCGATCGCTTATTGGATGCAAACGAACGATTTAGCCCTAGCGAGGTGGGGCGATTGTTTGAGGAATTGGGGGAACAGTACGGTTGGCATCGATCGCCTAATCTGCCCCCCAAAGAGATCGTGATGCAAACAGAAAGTATCACGATTCCGGGATATGAACAATTAGGTTTGATTGTGGTGCGGCCTCGCACGAATCGTGATCAGTTGGTTAATATTCCTAACTTAGTAGATCGCCTGTTAGAGGGGAATTTTAATCCTTCCCAGGACACGCTGATCAATCTGAGGCTGATCGCCTTAGCTCAAACAGTAATCGTGAGTCCTCCGGGGTTCGTGGATCGAATCCTTGAAGGAAACGAGATCGGCGCAATGTTTTTCGTGGCGTTTGCCAATGAATATGCGGCCTGGAGTGAGCAGCGGCTCAATGAAGTCGCTGAAAAAAAGTCTGGGAAGGGAAGTGGGAAAAAGCAAGCTTCTACGTCCGTCACCGTCGCAACCTCTTAGAAACCGATGAGCGTTGGTTGGCGATGACTCCAGAAATGGTGTTGCTAGAATATCGGCGGATTCGAGCGATCGAGTCTGAAGATAAAACAGGGAAGCCCTACGAAGAACCAATAAAAGACTCGAATTACGAGGAATTTCAGCAGTCGTTAGGATTAGAGCGCGATGGCTAATCAAATGGTTTTGGCCTCAAATCACAATCCAATCAAGGTTTTTCAAGATGGCTCCGCATGGTGTGCTTTGCTGGGCGCAAACCTAATGGAGGGTGAAGCGGGGTTTGGTGACACCCCAATGGAGGCGCTGCAAAACTTACTCAATCTAATCAATGCCTAAAATTGTTTTTCAGGGTGTGCTTTACAAGCAGGACGGCGATCGCCTGATTAAATCGGCGGATCCTGTGCGGTACATCATGCGCTGGAACCGAATGGAAATCGGGGTGAGTCACTGTCCGCGCTTTGGCGACTCCAGGCACGGCAAAAAAGTTTGTGCTGGCTATGGACATATTCGCGGCAGCTACGGGGATGCCCTGGACGGCATGAGTCTTGATGTTTACATCGGCCCGGATCTAGCCTCCCAAAAGGTGTTTGCAGTCAAACAGGTAATCCCTGATACTGGCGAAGTGGACGAAGAGAAGTACGTGATTGGGTGCTGGAGTGAGTCAGAGGCGAAAGATTTGTACTTAAAAGCAATGCCAGAAAAATTCTTTGGCGGCATTCGCCCTGTGCCATTAAAATCACTAGCCAAATACCAAAAATAAATTAGGGCTATTCAGAATTTACTGTTGATGTCAGATTGTGAGACTCAATTTAAGACCGCAATACATAATTAATTAGACGCTTGGTGAGGGCAGATGAGTGGCTGTCCAGCGGCTTCGCAACGTGCCTTAATGCAACAGAACATCGCCTCTCGAATAGTAAATCCAAATCTGATTGATTCAACTGGATCTTGTAAAATCCGATTTACTGTTTCTGGATTCGGCTTTGACTCAAAATATCGCAATCGTCCCGCAGCCCATAGAGCATCAATGTCGCATTCTTCCAGGTTATACGCCCAAGCTGATAGATGCGAGTAGCCAGGGGCATACGTCCATACACCGCCACGAAGCCGAACAGTGGGGATGTCATACCCATACCACTTTCTAAGCAGCTTGTTTGCGTAAGCACTATAACCATCTTTGCAGTCGCAGATCATAGATTTTGCAATGTGTTTACTTCCCATTTTGGTTTTGCTCCAGTCTCATGAATTAAATTAGTAATACCAAACTTGATCGGCATTACTGCAAATTCGCAAAACTTTTGGATAGCGAAACATTTGGGCAACGCGATCGCTTTTTTTGATCCAAGTTTGTGAAATATGGCCCTGAATTTGAAATTTATCATTGTCAATTTCAAATATGGCCCCAATTTTCAAATTACCAAACTGACAACGCCAAGGCCCAAAATCATCATCCATGCCGAATCAGCCAGAAGTCCAAGTATCATTATCGCTTGACACTCAGCCGTTTCACCAGGGACTAAGTGAGGTTGAGCGGGCGGCCCAGCAAACCGCGCAACGGATGGGTGCGGCGGGGCAAAGCGCGACCGGGTTTGTTCAACCGCCTCTGAGTGGTCAGCCAGCACCGCTCCCTGGCAGTCAAGCGCCAACACACCCGGTCGCGCCTGCGCCGATCGCGTCTGCTTACGAAGAGTTGGAGCGCATCCGCGCTACGGCGGCAGTGTCGCCTGAGATCGCAATGGCTTCCCTGCGGGGTGCTAGTGGCCAGGGAGGCTTGCAGTCGCGCGTGATGAAAGCGGCGGTTGGCGATCCTGACAATGCGGATCAATATCAACAACTGTTGAACGCGATTCGCGACCTAACAAAGTCCCTGCACGGCAACACCGAAACCCAGTCGGAAGGGAAGCGGGAAGGGGCGGGGCTAATGGCCATGATCCGCCAAAATGCCATGACGCAGACAGCGGGGATGGTAGGCCAAAACCTGATTCACGGCAATGTTTTGGGTGCGGGCGGGGCGTTGGTCGGGGGTTTGTTGGGTGGCCCTGCGGGGGCGATGGCAGGGCAGGCGATCGCGGGCACTGTCGGCAGTGTGATCAATATTGGTCAAGAAAATCTGGAGTACGACAAACTCACCGCCGATGTCGCCGCTAGATTTGGCAATTTCGGGGAAGAAGATCAGCTTAAAGTCGGCAATATCGATCAGTTCACGGCTCAAGGTTTCAAGGGGGAGGAATCCGCTAAGTTACTTGATTCGTTGCGGCGGGCCAGAGTAATTGACGGTGTAGACGAGGAAGCTAAAGAGCTTACGAAGTCGATCCAGGAACTAACCCGCGCTACGGGTGAACAAACTGAAGTGATCGTGCAACAGTACGGCAACTATCGCACTACGGGGGGCGATATGGATGCCGAGCAGTATATGGGCACGATGATTGCTGGCGCTGTATCGGCGGGGATGCGCTCCAACTTGCAGGAGTACGGGGAAATGGTTGGCTCAGCCCGTGGCCAACTGGTGTATGGCTCCGGGATGCGCGACGAAAACGATGCAGCTTTGCTCGGCGTTCAGCGCACCCTAACCGGGTTGATGGGGAGTGGCAGCAAAACGGGAGATTTACTGCAAGATAATCCCATGCTGGCCCAGCAGATGCTATCTAGCTTTCTGTCTACCGGATCGGCTAAAGCTTATTCGTATGACTCGTCGGCAATGCAACTGGCTGGTATTAATCGGGCTCATACAACCGAGGGTTTTGTGAGCCCAGAGCGGCAAATGCAGAACGCGATCGCCCGTCAACAACACGCGCTTAACAATGTACTGGGGCAGGGTATGGGCGCAATGGGGTTTGGGTCAATGGCAGAACTGCAAGCAGCCGCAGCCGCTGATCCAAATCTCGTCCAGAATCTATTTACGGATAAAAACCCCAACACCCAGCAGTCCGCTGCATTGCAAGACATGCTGAACATGCAGTTAACGGCTCAATATGGCCGCGATCCAACAGCTCAAGAACGCACCATGTCGTTGCAATTTTTGCAAACCTACTTACAGACTGGGGCTCTGGATCCCAACCAAAAATCTGAGGGTGGAAAATCGATCGGGGAACTCATTAAAGAATCACAAATGACCGAAGGTGAAAAGGCCCGCAAAGCGGATACCGATCGCCATAAAGAAATGATGAAACTGGGCGAAGAGATGAAGGGGGCTCTACTGGCAATTAGTCAGGCGGCAACTGAGATGCTCAAATTACTCAATGATTTCGTTCCGATCGCTAAGTCAGCTTTGAGTGCAATTAGCGGCGCAATCCAGTCAATTGCTAACCCACAACAAGCGGTGACAAATGCCGCCAACACCGCCGCTGACGTTGGAGCGGAAGGGGTTGCTGCGGTTGCCGAAAAATTAGGAATGGCTAAAACCGACGAAGACAAGGCAAAGGTGAAGGCCACAGCGAAACAAATTAATTCGGGGATTTTAAGTAACGCGGGGAAAGTAGCCGGTCAAATTTTCTTGCCAGGAGCAAGCGCAACAGTGCTTGACTGGCTTGGAACTGGCTCTAAGCCGACAATAGAAGGATCTGCTGAACTCTCAAAATCAGCCATCCCCAGCTTGGATGGGATCGCCAAAGACGGCTTTTTTAACGACACGCCACTGGAAGGTGTGGTGTCACGGCCCGGTTTTGACACGTTTCAGTTTGCTCACGGCGATCGCGTTTTTGCCAACCGCACCGATCCGGGCGGAGGTGGCCAAGGCGGGGGGATGCCCCCAATCTTTGTCACAATCAATGTTGCCAATGGCGATCCTGAAGTAGTATCGCGGGCGGCCCAAGATGGGATTCGCAGTGGTCACGATGAATTTGTTGAGCGGTGGCATGGGAGATCCATCAATGAACCGCGAGTTAACACGCCGTTGTATTAAAATCAAGGCACCGTATATCTTTCAGCATGAATCATGAATAAAGGTGAATTGATCGATGTTATTGCCGAAAAGGCTGGAATTACCAAAAAGGTGGCAAACCAAACCCTAGACGCAATTCTGGATACTGTAATCGAAACAGTTTCCGGTGGGGATAAGGTGACACTGGTTGGTTTCGGTACGTTTGAAGTGCGAGATCGCAAAGGACGGGACGGACGCAACCCCTCCACTGGCGAGGCAATTAAAATTCCAGCAACACGGGTGCCCATCTTCAGCGCTGGGAAGCCTTTTAAGGAAAAAGTCGCTTAAACAAGCAGAATGGGGTTGGTGGTTAGCTGCCTGCCAGCCCCATTCTGCTTTGGGCTTACATGACTTGCGGTACGGATGATTTTTCAGCGTAAATCAAACATTATGGTGACAACATTCTGAACTCTGGAGTTCCCACCATGAACCAACCAACAGGGCTTTCGCTGGAACAGCAATTCAGTTTGCGATCATTTGAGGCTCAGGTTCAATTAATGAGTCGTGAACAGGCCCAAGATTTTTTGGTCAAACTTTATGAACAAATGATCTTAAGAGAAAACATGTATAAACAGTTCATCAAGCATGAGTGGGGCTTGGATTCTGGGTCGCAAATTCGTTCAAACTGAATCTTAGGAGAGTAGCGGCATTATGGATCGGCATTTTGAAGTTGCTGTGGTGTCTCAGACACCCAACCCCCAGCAGACTGTCTACAGTGCTATGCACCAGGATTATTCGGAAGGGTTTGTTTGGGCCGATCGCGATCGCCTGCCCTCAGAAGCGCAGTGTGGTGAATTGGTTGTTAAGCATCTACTTGCTGGCAATCGAGGCCACTATGGGCCGTTAGAACATCCGCAAATCGTGCTGAACTGTGGCTGGTTCCCTCATAGCACCATGCAGCAAATGCGGACTCACAGGGTCGGCGTATCTTTTGATGTGCAGTCATTTAGATACACGGGTCAGAGGTTGGTTGACGTGGTAGAAGGGCGACTCGATGTTGAAGAGGTTTTTTATCTTCGCCCCGTGGGAGAGTACAGCGATCGCCAAGGGAAAAAGTATGAATACTCCGAAGCGGAGCGTCAGCGCGATTTAGATTGGTGTTATCACGCCTGCGAACGTTATGCAACTAAAATTGTTCGCCTCGGTTTTTCCGAAGAGCACGCACGGGGTTTAATTCCGTTTGATGTGCGGCAGCATTGGGTGATGTCTGCGAATGCGCGATCGCTCATGCATCTGTTGGATTTGCGCTGGAAAGCCGATGCCCAACTAGAGTGCCAGCAACTCTGCGATTTAATCTGGCCCCATTTTCAAGCCTGGGTGCCAGCCATTGCAGTGTGGTATTTAGCCAAGCGGGCTAAAAAGGCAAAGTTAGCGCCATAAGGGGAGCCTATGCTGATTTATATTGCTGGGCCTTATGCGGAAAATATTGCAGTCGCTAGAGCTGCCGCGATCGCGGTTTGGGAGTTGGGCCACATAGCCATTTGCCCACACTTAAACACGGCTCATTTCGAGGAAGATTCAGGATTAGGTGACGAAGTTTATTTGGCTGGCGATCTTGAAATTCTGCGCCGATGCGATGCGATTTTGATGCTTCCAGGAAGCGATTGCAGTGAAGGTGCGACCAGCGAAATGCACTTTGCCGTCGATCGCGCCATTCCGGTTTATCGCAATTTGGCAGACTTGCCAGCGAAGCATCCCACCGAAGAGCGGTGCCCAGAGCAGTGCGGTGCATTTATCGATGCTGTGATGGAAATGTACCGCGTCCATCTTGACAAGAATGCGGATTATTCGCCTGCAAACATCCTGGGTATGGGCGAGGTGGGCGTGGGAGTGCGCCTCTGGGATAAAACAGCGCGACTGCTTAACCTGCTTGGCTTTGATATTCACGCCGAACTGAAGGGGCAAAAACCGCCTCGTGAACCTAAAAACGAGGCGATCGCGGATACTTACCTGGATTTGGCTTGTTACGGGATTATCGGCAAATTAGTACGGGATCGCGTCTGGGGGCGGTAAAAGTCAATTCAAGCCGTCATGTGCAAACTTTGCAAAGATTTGCCGATCGCTCTGGATTTGGGGTGATCGGCTTTGTATGTTGAGGGTGAAGTATTCTGCTAAGAAAAATGAGAATCCCTGCGTGCGTAGCTTTAGTGGTTTTGGTTGGTGTCGCAATGCCCGTCAAGGCGGGGACGGGCGGCTGGAGTAATGCCAACGATCGCTACGTTCTCATGGGCCGCACATCAAGCGGGGAGTCTGTTTCACTGAATGTTGATTCAATCCAACGGACGGGAAAAAGCGCTGTCAGCTTCGCCTATTGGATTCAACGAGATTACGTGAAAGCGATCGCCAATTGCGAACAGGTCACATTTACAGTGAATTGGCTAAATGGAAAACCAGTTACCCCACGCACCTATAGCCCAGAAAATCATTCAGTCAGCGATCGCATGGTGGCTTCGGTATGTGGGATTGGCCTGAGATAGCAATTCTCACGAGTCAGGCTAAGATATGGATAAGTGAAATAGTGCTGTTTGTCGCTCAGATCCTTTTGGTTTTGAGCGACAAGTCGTTTTGAGGTTATTTTTTGCACAGCAAGCAATGGTTCTGACGATTCCCGCGTATAAGCCAATTACTAAAATCTCCGATCTCCCTCCGGGTGGACAGGCGCATCCTGCGGGAAGTGGATCAATTGAGTTCAAGTTGCGAGTTCTAACCCGCTACGGGGAGGTTGTGATCGACTTTGATCAATTTGGGGATTTGATCTCCTACCAAGACTCTCTATCGACGGAAGGGGTGGGCGGTAACTGGACAATCAAAATGAAAGCATCCTTGTGCAACGAGGAATTGCTGAAAAAGGTTCATCCGGGATATACGGTTGAAATCTATTGCGCTCGAAACGACGATCCGCTGATTGGGGTAATCGCTGATCCTAGTCAGATCAAACGGATTGACACCACCCCAGATTTACCCGACATTGCTACCGTGCAAACTACGGTGCCTGCCGCGACTGCCGCAACAGGCGGCGACGCTAGTGTTCTCTCCGGCGCTGGCACCAGTCAGCCAACCTCAGCGTTTGCTAAAGGCTTTTTGGGGGTGAACAACGATCGTCAAAAATATCTACTGGCGGTGACAGCGATCGCGGAAGGCAAGGCTAATGATGCCCAATCGCAGTTAGATACAGCGGTATCAATGGGCAACCGCCTTCAGTCGGGCAAATGGGGCAATTCGATCGACAAGGTGATCCTGGCTCCGGGGCAGTTCGAGGCGACGTGGCGGTGGGGGTTTGATGGCGTAAAAGATGAGCAATCCGCAATTTCGGCCTTGCAACGGGCACGGGGCTACGGAGCGGGTTCGGCCAAAAAAGAATTAGATGCGTTTCTGGCTGCGTCCAACAATCCGGCCCAGATTAAAAGCGCGGTGCAGCATGTGCGCGGCGCGACCGATTATCGTGGCCCTTCGCCAGTAACCGTCAAGCACGCGGGAGACTATCAGCGCAATAACTCTGATAATTTTTACATCCCTCCTGGGGATAGTTCGGCCTCTGTCTCCCAAGCTGAAGCTGCTAAATTTCAGCAAGCAGCGGGGCAGTATGTTGGCGGGGTCACACCTGCACCTGCAACCCAAATCACGCCCAAAGAAGGCGAGGCTCCAGCCCAAACGACGACTCAAACTCAAATCCAGGCTCAAGGAGATGTGATCGGCCCAGAAGTGAAGCCAATTGAGGATCCCTATCTGGATAAGTGCCCCCATCTGTTAATGCGGGGGGTGATCACGGACTACGGGCGAAGTAGTGACAAGGAGACACTACTATCGATCACAGGCGAGAGTTACGGCAAAATTTACAAGGATGCCTTCGTCCTGGCCGACAACAAAGCCCCAGAATTGGCCTCGCAGTCAACCGAGGTGCGACTCATGACCCAAGTGCCTTTGGGTGTGAGTTTGATTTACTATCAATTGCTGCGGAACTGGGTAGAGCAGTTCTGGGGCACTCCAACTGGTTACGAAGCGCGAACTCGGCCCATCCCTTTCCCGCCCAACTATTTAACCCGCATCAACAACGAGGGGTCGGTATGGTCAAGCTTGCAGTTCCTCGCGATTGAGGGATTTTTCCATATCTTCGTGGATCACACGGGGGCTATCGTCTGGGAGAAGTTACCCTGGTCGGCTAAAGATCAGGCGCTCATCACGGGGCGCAATTGGGAAGATTTGCAATTACTGGAATGCCCATCTTGGAAGATTCTCAGTTGGAGCGATCGCATCTCGGAGCAGGGTGTTGTCAACTTTGTGCGCTGCGTACCAACTCAGCAAGGGGTGATCGGGGGGCAGGGCCAGTATTCTTACGTTGGCTTGGTTTACAATGTCGGGTCAATCCGGCAGTACGGCGGGCCGACTAAACGGGAATTGCAATTTCCGATCGGGGATAGCCGTGATCAGTATTACACCAGTGCGCCTCTACGCAAGCAGAAAGCCACCAACCAAAGCTTTGTTGACCTGTGCGCACTGGAAAGTATTCGCTGGTACGATCGCCCGGTGCAACGGGTGCAACTCACGGTAAGAGGCGAAAGCGCATGGCGGATCAATACTCGTCTGGCAATTACGGAGGATTGGCACTGTGTTGATGCTAAACCTGGCGAGTATTACATCAGTTCGCGATCGCACTCAATCAACGTCGCCCAAGGGAACTGGACAACGAGCTTGGATTTGGTGCGCGATCGTCGCACACGGTATCTGGGGATTGGGGTGGGTGACGTGAAAGTGCTGTCGGCAGAGGCGGTAGGGCCAGATGGTGATACCGACCTGAATAGCATCCTGAAAAGGCTGGAAACCAAGGGGCAGCAAAAGCAACAGCAACCTTCACAACAGTTACTGGATGCTGCGAACGACCTGAAGCGGTTGTTTGCAGAGAAAACGAAAGAGGGGGCAACCGGGCAGACTCAAACGACATCGAAAGACACCGTGAAAACCAAGGTTGATCCGTCCGATCCCCAGGTAAGGCGGCTACTTGAACAACTTGATCCTAAAAAACAACCATCAAATCAATTAGATCGGTTGTTGAGTATAGCCTCAGAGTTAAAAGAGGGCAGCCAGATTGATGCGGTGAAAGAAATTGAACTGCCCCCAGAAATACTGGTGCCATTGGTGCCAGACGAATACTTGTTCTTCAATCGCTTCACCGCCAAAATTATCGCGATCGGGAATGACCCGATTAAGTGGGCCAAAGAAAATGTCATTCCCCGGTTGGGTGAGGAGGTCAAACCTATTGCGATCGTGCCTGCGCCTGCGCCCAATGGCATTGTTAAGCCTACGGATGGAACAGCGGCTAGTGGTGGCAAGCCTGCGCCTTTCAAAACGGTTGATCGGATTTACACAGCTTCCAACTTGTATGACCCCACACCCCCACTAGCATACGATTACACGCTGTCCCGTGGCGGCTCTGGTTTTTTTGGTGGTGATGAGGTGTTTACCGCTGTACCGTCGCCGGTGTCTGGCAAAATCCTACAAGCAGGGTGGAGTGGCGGCTATGGGAACCGGGTAGAAGTTGAGGGTAGCGACGGAATTACCTGGCTGTTTGCCCATTTCAAATCCATCGCCGTCAAGCAAGGCGACACCGTAACCAGGGGGCAAACGCTGGGCATCCAGAACTCTACGGGCTCGATCCGTCCTCCCGGCGAGGATGGTAGTCATATTCATAATGAGTTTTTCAAAGGAGCGCAAAAACTGGGATACGACACGACCCGTCCATTGCTGCGTGAGTATTTCCGCTTTTTGGGTGGAGGTAAACTGCCCACACTAAATGGCCCTAGTCCTTAGTCCTTAAAGTCTAAGTTTTATGCAATACGATCGCACTCATCGAAAGGTGTCGCCTGCGCGGGAGTCGGTTGGCAGCGATCTTTACACGGTCGTTCGCTACGATCCGTTGGCGCATACCTGTGATTTAACTTCTGCTTCAATCAATCAGCGAGGCGACTTAAAAGAAGTACCGATCGCCTGCGGGTTTGGGGGTGCCTGGGAATTCCAATCGCAGCATCAACCTGCGGTAGGCTCCGTGAATCAACAGCAGTGGGGTAACTGCGCTCGTGGTGCTCGATGGGGAGTGGCTTACCCAATCCAGCCCGGTGATTTGTGTCGGGTGATGTATGCAGGCGAGTCGCAATCTGACCCAATGATCACCGAATTCTATCGACAACAGGGGGACTATGGAATTCCGTGGGTAGCCAACCAGGTGTTGTCCAGCGAAAACGACTACACCAAAAACACACCACTGGACGACGACGAACCGGAACTCCGGTATGACCTACTGTTACCTTCGGGGGCATGGCTGCGATCGCTCAAGTCGGGATCCTGGGTGGTTGCCACGGCTCCAGTCGATCGCCCCAAGGCGTACATCGTGCTGGATGCAAATGGCACGATCAAGATCAAGGCGCGTTCAACCGAAGACTATAAGGTGCATTTGGAGTTTGATCCGGAGAAGGAAGAGGGGCGGATCTGCATTGGTTCGCTGGAAGGCGGTTCCCATATTGAATTCAAAGATGGGGATATTACCATCAAGGCCAAGCGGAATATCAAAATCCAGGGCCAACGGGTTGATGGGGATATTAAGCCGCAAAAAACGCCTGCGGTCGATGCCTTGCAGAGCATGACGGCGGCGGAAGTAGGTACTACGCCAACGCGCGAAATTGCTAAGCTAACCAACCAGGCGGCGGGGGAGGCGGTCATCAATGGCGCACTAACGCCGGAACCATCAAAACCGGGGGCTGTCGTGGTCAAGCCAGAGAAAAAGGATATTATCTCCAACCTGATTGCTAATCCCGCGATTGATGGCGCGGTGCGCGGCAAAATTGGCGATTTACTCACCGATCCTGCGGGAATGGTGGAGAGTGCGCTGAGCGGCTTTAAGCCGGGAATGGGTGGCTTGCCGATGGCGGCGATCGCGGATAACTTGCTGCAAACCTTGGGGGCAAATGCTCTGAGTGGCAATCTGGGGGACATCACCAGCGCACTCGATTTTTCCAAGCTCACCAGTGAACTAGGAATCCCTTCTTGGATTGGAGAGGCGCTGAACGGTCAATCACTCAACCTGGATTCTCTCTTGGATCGGGTGCCAGAGTTGCTCAATCTACCCGATTCACCGCTGTTGAGTGAACTACTGAAACATGCGGGTGATTTTGCTATGCAGGGGGCGAACGGGATTGACGCAAAAGCATTGTTAGAATCCGCGATCGCGGGATTGCCGGGGGAGTTTGACGCTTTCAAAGAGCGGGCCACAGGCTTGTTAGAGAACCTAGATACAACCCCGGTTGCCACGCCAAAAGGTGAAAATGGGCAAACCGACTGGCTAAACACTGGAGCACAACGACTGGGGGCGCATATCCTGCGAGGTAACACTATGCTCGGTGGCCGTGCCAAGCTATTCGATTTAGAGCAGATCAAAGAGCGGTTAGGGGGCGACGCGGCGGCGATCGCCAACGTTGAGCAGGCGGCATCCCAAATCGAAAACTTTTTTAGCAACCCACACGAGTTAATTGAGTTTATGCCCGACGAGGTTGCGCCGCACATGGAAACGCTGGCTAAACTCCCCCAAGAGGTGCTGGGGATATTGAAAAACTTTAAGCCGGATCAATTAGCTAAGTTCCCCGAAATTCTAAGGACAGTGCAAGAATCTCAACTACCAGGCTTCTCGGCAGACGCGATCGAGCAAGCCTTTGAATCATTCAATGTGGGCAATTTCGCCAACTTGTTAGAAGGGCAGTTTGGGCGGGCTAACCTGATTCGGGATTCTGTGGCGGTAGACATCGGGCACCAAGCCATGAGCGGTTTGCCACCAGAGCTATCCAGTATCGCCAGCACCCTGGCTAACCTGCCAGGGGGAGTGCAAGACTTGCTGAAGCAATTACCACAGCAACTATTTTCGTTCCTATCGAAAATGCCTTTAGGGGAAGCTCAGAAGCTATTAGACAATCCTGCGTCGTTCGTGCAGGGAGTTGACACCGACCTGTTGAAGACTGTGTTTGGGAGCGGCTTTAGTAAAGCTGCGGGGGTTTTCGACATGAAGGTGTCCAAGATTGCCAAATTTAACGTAATTCCAAAAACGTCCGATAGTTTACGTGGTCTTAACGAAGTGACTGAGTTTCACTTGCAAACATTTGGCAACCCGATTGAAAAATATCAGGAGTATGGAGTGCTAGAAATGCCTGACTTCTGGAGTGCCCAGCCAGACGGCAGTAGCGGGGAAGGTTGAGCAATGGCGCGTAAAAACCGATCTGAAACCGTCTTTTTCCGTTACGACAGCGGAGAAACCAAAAAAGATATTTATTGGCGGATAAACCCGATCGCCGTACGGTGGCAGCAGTCGGGAAAATCTGCTGTTTCCGAAACACTGGGCGGCTATTTTCGGGACGTGTTTTACTCGAAAGATCAGCAGTACAGTGGATTCAACTTACCAGACTTTACCCTGGAAGGAACCACGGGGATTGCTTATCGGAAAGAGCTAAAAACAATGGATTGGGTCTGGCGGCATTCTTGCGATCGCAAAAAAGATAAGTCACCCGTTGACATCTATTTTTTTGACAATATTAACGATAGGCCATTCCAGGAAGTGCAGCGATCGCAGTCACGCGCGTACTTAATCCACATTCAAAATTTTGCTTGGGATGACACGGTGCAAACGTTTCAGGAAATCAAGTTTAGTATCCGTTGCAAAATCTTGAGAGACTTGTTTTGGGAGCTTGAAGGAGAGGATAATCCAGGTATTGCCGACAACGCCCCCCAACTGCCAGACTTGAATGGTATTGCCAAAGGGGCTAGAATCCCTGATTTTACCCCTCAAGATCTTCGTAATCCGTTGGGAGATATAACCCAACTGCCCACAAATCCATTTACCCAGCTCGCGCTTTAATGGCAAATAACTTTGTGCAAATTCTGCAAAACCTCAACTTGTTTCGGGCAAGCCCTCCACCCTGGCCGCATAGGACGCTGCCTAAAGTTGAGCGACCAACCTCGCGCGATTCGAGGTGGATTGAAGTCCCCAGGATTGAAGCTCCAAACCACTCTGATGAGCGGTTTTACCTGACTGAAGCGGATTTAGATTTAATCACGGGGCGACGAATCGATTGTGGAGAAGCTTTGAATACTCCGCACACGACCATTTACAAGCATGTCGTATGGGCCGTCGCCCATGCGATGGGCGGTTTTTTCTGGGCACCAAGATCGCTAGTGCGCGAGGCTGAAGAAGGGCAGTATGCTGTGACGATAGCAGGCGCGGGATTGGCTAGTAGTGCTATCCGGGTGCGGGCGGAACAAAGGCGGCGAAGCTTCCCCCTTGATCAGGCCGATGCTTTCAATGCAGCACTATTATGGGCGATCGCAACCAGTAATGGGGGAGAATTGCAAATCGAAGGCGATTTGGTGAGGCTGGCGATCGCCCATAATGCGCCAATCGCCTTATCTTGGCAAGCAACAATGGGTTCCAGTTTTAGGATTGAGGCTAGAAGCGGCAGTGTCGTTGTGGAGCGCCAACAACAGGGAGGCAAATTACCTGAAGCGGATGACTCGCCTCATTGCGGCAGTTGCACCTACCTGGTGCGGGGGACAAAGCTCAACGCAGCGGGTAGGACTGTTCACGCCTGCAACGCTTTCCACGATTTAGTAGGAGTGAATATTTACGCTAGTTCTGATTGCTGTGATTGGGAGGCGAAATGAGCCCACCATTAGATTTAGCAGCACAATTAGCATTGATTAACTGGACAGCCCAAAGCTCACCATTAGATCAAATTGCGATTGAGCGGATCATCATTCAGTTGGCGGCTTTAGGTGGCATCCAGAACCTGTCCAGTTTGTATGTTCGCAGGTCGCGGGGGTTGTCGGTGCGTGATCAGATCCCCAGTTACCCACGGGGCGATCGCCAGCTTAAAGCCGAATTAATCCGCCAAATCGACCAGGTTTTGCAAAATTTGCAACCCATCCCGGTTCCGGTCGGCGCACCAGTCCCCTATAACGCGGCGGAATGGTCGCACGTCACCGCCGTAGCGGCTGATCTGGACTTACAGTCTACGGCATACGTTGGGCCGCTGGAGATGTCAGCACCCCCGGCTGAAGCGCGGGGGCTTCGTGCCTCCCCTTCAGGTAGCTGACCAGCCTAAGCCTTAACTGGCTACGTTCAGAGCAAGAGTTAAAGTCCTACCTTGGAATGCTTGCTAGTTCCAGGCTCTAGAACCAAATCGTTAAACATCTCTAAGGGGTTTAAGGACGTGCGATTTGGAAAGTACCGACTCTGAACATTGGCGAAGCAAACATTACGAATAATCAGAATAGGCGCAACAATGTCTAACCATGTTTTCGTTCTAGATACCAACCACAAGCCGCTCACACCCTGCAAGCCAGGGGTGGCACGGTCTATGCTCAAAGCTGGAAAGGCTGCGGTATTTCGGCGTTATCCATTCACGATTATTCTGAAAAAGGAGGTTGATGCTAACCCTGAACCTATCGAACTTAAGTTAGACCCAGGCTCTAAAGTCACGGGTATTGCCCTGAAGCGAGGAAGTCAAATCATCTTTGGCGCTGAGTTGCAGCACCGAGGTCAACAGATTAAGGATGCTCTGCTATCTCGCCGTCAGTTGCGGCGTGGCAGACGCAACCGCAAAACTCGCTACCGTCAAGCCAGGTTCTTAAATCGAACTCGTCCTAATGGCTGGCTGGCTCCCAGCCTCCAACATCGGGTTGATACTGTCCTTACTTGGGTTAATCGATTTTGTAGACTGGCCCCAATTGGCAGCATTGCTCAGGAATTGGTCAGGTTTGACCTACAACTGGCTCAAAACCCTGAAATCAGCGGGGTTGAGTATCAGCAGGGAGAATTGCAGGGTTATGAGGTCAGGGAATACCTGTTAGAGAAATGGAATCGAAAATGTGCGTATTGTAGGGCGGAAAACGTGCCACTGGAAGTGGAGCATATTCAGCCTCGGTCTAAAGGTGGCTCTGACCGAGTTTCTAATCTTGCGATGGCTTGCCACTCATGCAATCAAAGCAAAGGAAATCAGGATGTTAAAGACTTTCTAGCGGGAAAACCTGACCTACTGAACCGCATTCTGAAGCAGGCGAAATCACCCCTTAAAGATGCCGCTGCGGTCAACTCAACCCGATGGGCGTTGTTCAACGCACTAAAGGCAACAGGACTACCTGTTTCAACCGGAACGGGTGGACAAACCAAGTTCAATCGCACTCGATTAGAGTTGCCTAAAACTCACTGGCTAGATGCCGCTTGCGTGGGTCAAGTTGATTCCCTTGAACTGCTGACTTCTAAGCCCCTGCTAATTGCAGCGAAGGGGCATGGAACCCGTCAGATGTGCGGGACAGATAAGTATGGGTTCCCCACTCGTCACCGTTCACGTGTGCAAATTCACAAAGGGTTTCAAACTGGCGATATAGTTGCTGCCACCGTCACAGCAGGGAAGAAAATCGGTTCTTATGTGGGGCGAGTTCTTTGTCGTGCTTCTGGCAGCTTCGATATAGCCACCGCATCTGGAAGAGTGGCAGGCATCAGCCACAAATACTGCAAATCAATTCATAGAAAGGATGGTTATTCGTATGCCTGAAAGAGTGACGGCTGGCATCTGGATGCCACCGATGCACTTATCCGGGAATGGATTGCAAAAGGGGAGGTTGGTTGATGCCTTTACTCAAGCCCGAAGAGTACACTGTCGAGGCGCTGATGGCAGACTTGCCCATGCAGCGATCGGCGCGAAGTCAATTGCAGGCGCAACTACTGACTTTGAAGGAGGGGATTGCGTTATTCGACAATCCAATCGAGCGATCGCCTATCACGCGCCATACTGTCAACGAGCAAGAGACATTGCAGATTGTCTCGTTACGGCAATATGGCACCCCAGACTACTGGTTGGAGATTGCCAGGGCCAATCAAATTGACTACCCCTACCTTGTCCATCCTGGCCAGATTCTTCAAATTCCTGAAATTGCAGGGCAATAATGTTTGATCAAGACCTCCAGCGAACGCTGGAAGAGCGCTACGGCCTCGACATCAGCTTTGATGCCCAGTTTGGGTTGCGTGGCACCAAAGATGTCATGGCGAACCAAAACGATACCGACTACCGCTATGTGGCGGGGCCGGTGGCGCTGGCGGAAGAGTTACAACGCTTATTCGACTTAACTCCCAAGGGGAGCTTTATTGACGATCCAGGCTACGGGATTGATCTAGATTTTATTGGGCAGCCCAACAATGTTGGAGCGCTGCTAATCCTAACCAAAATCGCCTGTTTGAATGCTCTGAAGCACCCATCCTTTGCAACTCGGTTTCGAGTGGCGGCTCTGGATGTTGCTTTTGATCCAAATGAACCGAATGCATTGCGCGTGGTTGGTGTATTGGAGTGCTACGGCTTTGAGTCCGTACCCTACTGGCGGTTTGGGCCGTATATGTTGCGTTATCTGAGGAGCTAAATTGACATCCTCCCCGCTCTAAAGAGACGGGGATTCCTAAGACTCACGACTTAGGTTTCTGTTTCTTTCCATTACTGGATTTTCGCAACTGCCCTTTAGACTTATGCCCATCAGGTCTTACGTTCGCTCCACAGACTTTAACCGTGTGTCCCACGGCAAGAATATTCTTGGCAGCATTAATGTCCCGGTCATGGTGCGTCCCACAGTTAGGGCAATCCCATTCACGAACATTCAACGGCAACCGCTGAAGAATGTGGCCACAACTCCCACAGCGTTTAGAACTGGGGAACCATTGGTCGATTTTTACCAAGTCTCGACCGTACCACCTGGCTTTATATTCCAACTGCCGAACCAGTTCACCCCATCCAGCATCGCTGATGGACAAGGCGAGTTTATGGTTCTTGACCATGTTTTTCACTGCCAACGACTCGACAGCAATCGTTTGATTTTCACGAATCAATCGAGTCGTCAGTTTGTGCAGATGATCTTTTCTGGAGTTGGAAATCTTTTGTTGAATCTGAGCAACTTTAACCCGCGCTTTATCTCGGTTGCGAGAGCCTTTCTGTTTACGGCTCAAAGCCTTTTGAGCTTTACGAAGTCGCTTACGATGTCGGTCAAAATGCTTGGGATTGGAAACTTTCTCGCCTGTGCTCAGCGTGACCAAACTGCTAATTCCAGCATCCAATCCGACCGATTGTTGGACAGGGTCAAGCGTCAAATCTCTAGGGTCATCAAACCGCAGGCTAACGTACCACTGCCCGGATGGATTCAACCGAACGGTAACAGTGGATGGTTCAACGCTTGCTGGCAACTGCCTCGACCATCGGATATTCAATGGTTCAGAGGTTTTAGCCAGAAACACTTTGCCGTCTTTCCACTTAAACGCGGATTTGGTGAATTCTGCACTGCCGCCATTACGCTTCTTTTTGAAGTTGGGATACTTCGCCCGACCTGCAAAGAAGTTACTGAAAGCAGTTTGCAGATGCCTCAAGCCTTGTTGCAACGGAACACAGCTAACCTCATTCAAGAATTGGAGATCTTCTTGTTTCTTCCATCCAGTCAACAGAGCAGAACTTTGAACATAATCAATCCGCTCTTGCCGCTCATACCAGGCTTCAGCCCTCGCCGCCAATGCTCGGTTGTAAATCAACCGCACACACCCCAGCGTTCGACGCAAGAGATTTTCTTGCTCAGAAGTTGGGTAAAAGCGGTAGCTGTAAGCCTTTTCCATATCTCACATTTTATCGCAATAAATGTGAAGGCGGTTAAAACCGCTTGTTGGTTTTTCCTCCTTGCTCTAAAGAGACAAGGCTTCCAAACCTATCCGAGGTTCGTATGACTGATTTGGTGCTGCTAAATACTTACAAGTATTATCGGGGTTTACCGCATCAAAAGGCGGCGATCGCGGCGTTTGAGGCAGAGATCAAGGCTAAATTGCCTGGGGCTTTGGAGTTGTTAGCCGATGGCTGGCGCAAGTCTCCCGATGAATTGCTGACTATTGATGACTTGACGGCAATCACTACCGCTAAGCGCGATCGCCTGTTAGAATTTCTGCCCCACTTGAATGAAGGGTTTCGGCGTTACGAGGTGAACACGCCACTACGGATCGCGCACTTCCTAGCGCAAATTTTGCATGAATCGGGCGAGTTGAGCTTGGTGCGGGAATTGTGGGGGCCAACAGAGGCTCAACAAGGGTATGAAGGGCGGGCCGATTTGGGCAACACCGAAGCGGGGGATGGCTTTAGGTTTCGGGGGCGAGGCTTAATCCAAATTACGGGGCGGAGCAACTACCGCGAAGTAGGCACCCATTTCAAGATCGACTGCCTGAAATGGCCAGAGAAACTAGAGCAATTGCCCTATTCCGTGCTTACGGCGTTTTGGTTTTGGCAAAAGAAGAAGCTTAATGATTGGGCTGACAAAGATGACGTAGAAGCGATCACGCGACTGATTAACGGTGGATACAACGGCTTGAGCGATCGCCGCAAATATCTGGCACGAGCGAAGGAGGTTTTACTGTAGTGGCCAATGAACCGTATTTTTTGACCTGGCAGGAGGTGCTGGATCAACTCTTGTCGTACTTGCCACCGTCTTGGCGGGCCAATATGGCAGGCAAGGTGCTCAAGCGCCTGTTGGTTGCTTTCTCGCTGGCCGTAGAGGCGTTGTACGCGCTGCTGGCGCGAGTCACGCGGTTATCAGTAATTGCCACTTCTGAGGGTAAGTATTTGCGATCGCTGGTAGCTTCCATCGGGATGCAGGCGTATGGCGGTGTACCTGCCACTGGATTGGTGCGATTCAAACGCTACAGGAATTTTGAGAACCCTGTGACCATTCTGGAAGGCACTCAGGTTGGTGCTCAATTTGGTCAAATCTTTGCCACCACTGAGACAATTTATATGCCTGCTATTGATCCAATCGGGGTGACAGAGCAGACGGCTGACGCGCCAATAATCTGCCTGGAGTCGGGGATAACAGGCAATGTGTCTGCGGGGGCGATTATTTCGATCCTGACTCCGGTTGAGGATGTCACCGAAGTCACTAACCTTAACCCTACAACGGGTGGGTTTGACGCAGAAACCGATGTGGAAATCAAAGCGCGAGTACCCAGGTATATTGAATCATTACACCGTGCGACAATACCGGCAACTGAGTATCTTGCAGTAGACAGGGAGACTTTTCCTGAAATTACGGGATTCCTGACTCAGCGGAACTATGGGGTGCCTGGATATTTCCGGGGCATTGCTGACACTTCTGGAGGAGATTTCTATCGTGCCAAAAAATGGAATCAAATTGGCTCTAGAGGCGTGTTCTTTGTGCCTTGTACGCTAACCCAGATTAGTGGTTTGGTGGCAGCGGGATTTCCCTGTCGGCGGTTCGGCATCCCCTCGCGCACGGTTGATGGGCGCGAAGTTTGGGAAGCCTCGCGGTTTGTCAGTGAAGTCGAGGCGGGGAATTGGCGATATTGCCTTGATACCCAGATTGGACGGTTGTACGCTCGATCTGATGGTGGGAACTTGAATGATTTGGCAATTACGATTGTGGCTGGCCCAATCGCGAGAATTCAAGCTTTCTTAGAAGATAATTGGGTGGCAAATGGGGTGCATATAGACGTAATCACTCCATTTGAGGTTTCGACTGACTTGGTAGTCTCGTATGTCCTGGAGCCAGAGTACACACGAGTCGCCGTAGAACAAGGGCTAAGGGCTGCGATCGCGGCCTACATCCAGTCCCTTAATCTTGGCAACAGCTTCGAGATCGAAGGATTGTATGGACGACTGGCAGCCGTACCAGGAGCGGGGGGTGTCCTGGTGCAGTCACCGGTAGAAAACTTTGCGGTTCCGCAGGATTCCGTCTTTCGACTAGCTAATCCCGCTGTGATCATAGCTAGGGAAATCTAGCTTGAGTGACATCCTCCCGACGCTCACCCTAACGGGTAGAGCGCGGGCTTCCCTTCCTCGCGGTTGGTTTTTCCTGCTTCACCGGGGTTCCCAAGCAACCTTCCTCCACAGGCAGTATCACCGACTGTCCATCGGCTACAAATATCAGACCTCGTTGCATTACCACTTGAGCGGCAGCAACATCTCGGTCAGTTGTATATCCACATTCATCGCAATGATGCACCCGTTCGCTGAGTTCCTTCTTTCCGGTATGCGCTCCGCACTGAGGACAGGTTTGACTTGTTCCGTTGGGGTCAACCTTGGCGAAGTAGACACCTCGCTTCCAGGCAACCCATTTGAGGATTTCCAAGAAACTTCCCCAAGCAGCATCCAGACAATGCTTTGCCAGCATCCCGCGACTGGTCATCTTGAGGTTCAAATCCTCAGCAAAAATCATTCCGGCAATGCCGCAAAGTTTGTGTGCCGTCAGAAAGTGGAACTCACGACGGACGTTGTGAATGTGTTCATGCAGTTTGCGAATCTTGGCTTGAATCTTGCGGTAGTTAGCAGAACCCTTTTTCTTGTTTCTCAATTTGCGTTGCAGCCATCGAAGCTTGCTTTGCAAGTCCACAAAAAAGCGAGGGCGTTCTACCAGTTCTCCAGTCGAGACCGCCAAGAACTTTTCCAGTCCCAAATCAATGCCAATGGGTTCGCCATGCGGCATAACCTCTGGGACGGAGACATCGGCTTGCAGTATCAGTTGTGCATACCATCCAGACGGCTTGAAAACAACCCGCACTTGCTTGACCTCAAATCCTTCTGGAATCGGTCGGTGCAAGTTGATAGGCATTGCTCCAATCTTCGGCAGCTTGATTTCAAACCCATTCGCCGGATTGGATTTGAACTGCGGAAACACAAACGAGCGATACTGACCAAACTTCTTGAACCGAGGAAATCCAAATCCCCTCTCTTGCATGAACTTGAACGACTTATCCAGCCGTTTCAAAGCATCTTGCAGGACTTGAGAGTGAACTGCCTTCAGTTCTGGGATTTCCTCTTTCGCCTTGGTCAGCGCGTTTTGTTGTTTGTAGTAGTCGGGATATGGCGCGTCAGCAGGGATGATGTATTCCTGCCTGATACTGCAAGCATTGACCAGACATTTACGCGAATTGATCCAGTCCTTGCGCTCTGCCAAAGCGTAGTTATACACGCGACGGCATTGCTCCAGCCAGTCGAGCATCTGTGCTTCCTGGTCAAGTCCTGGATAGATTCGGTAGCTGTAGGTCAAGTTCAACATAGCTATATTCTAACAGATTTATATTTCTTGTTAGAACCGATAGATAGTGTGTCGATATCGGTTTCTGCGCCGATAATCTGACACACAAAATTGTAGATAATGTCAACAAAATTGTAGAAACAGTCTAATGCCTCTCCCCCCTTTGCCTCACGGACGGCAGCAGGCCGTTAAAGAACACTTGATCAGATCCCTGCCTGGTCGCTGGTTCCACGGGATTGAGCGAGGTGATTCACCGCTACTACCCCTGATCGATGGCTTGGCAACGGTGCTGGCTTATGTGTGGCTGGCGTGGGAGCGGTCGGTAGATGCTGCGATTCCCAGGCGATCGAGTGGGCCGTGGCTATCATTGCACCTGAAATCAATTGGGCTGCGCCGCAAATCTGACGAATCCGACGAATCCGCCAAACTGCGCTACGAATGGGAGTTCAGGCCAACTCGAAACACCCGATCCGGCCTGTTGGCAGCATTGTCATTTTTTATGCAACTCGCTCCTCCAGTAGTTCGACTGGAGACGGATCGGGTCTTAGGTCGGTTTGGCCAATTTCGGTTTGTAGTGCGGGATGAGTCAAGGCCGTGGTCTGAGGTTGATTTTTCGTTCATCGGTGATGCGGTGCGGCGATTTGTCGCCAACGGCATTATTCCCAGTTTGGATGTAAAACTGCAATGTTTGTTGGTTCAACGGTTGGAGCCGTGGCGATTCCGGGATCAACTGCCCATGTCTTGGAATATTCAGGGGCCAATCTGGGAGAGGAGATCGTTTATTTCTGCCGTTCGCCTGCCCTTCGCCCGCGCCACGATCGCCCAAGTTTCTGTGGCGGAATGGCGAACTTCGCGAGATCGCCTATTGTCGCTGCACACAGCGGGGATTGGTGATGGGCCAGGGGCCTTCTTTTTATATTTGTCCGATACTGGGCAATGCCCCTATTTACTGGCTGAATACGATCTAAATTTGGTAACGCAGAATTTAGATCAAACCTTTGCCCGTCGCCGGTTTTTGGTTGACGGTCATCACCACCATGATCAGCTCGTTTCGATCGGCCCATCGATCGCGGCGGGGTTCAATGCTCCTTTCCTGAGTGTGCCCCCTTCGCCCTTTTTTATCGAACCTTTGGTTGCTCAAGGAATCCAAGAATTGCACGAGATTTCGCCCGGATTCCCAGGTGTGGAGCAATCCTTGGATTTTGAGGTATTGCGCTACAAAGGGCTAAAATTTAGCACTTTGAAGATTAAAAAGTTTTTAGTGACCAGTCCGCCCTCGGAAGTGCGCTACGCTTCGCCAGAACTGCAATTAATGCGGATCGGCCCTTGGACTCTGGCTCTAACCGAAGGCGATCCCGAATGGGGTAATTTTCCCCCGCAGGGTGCGACCTTGGTCGGCAGTCCATTTCGCGAATTGCAGCCTAAATCAATTTGGTGGACTGATGTGACGGGTGAAATGCGCTACTGGGAGGCTGAATTTTACCCTGATTCCCAGTCGATTTACTTGGCTATGGAATTTATTTTGCCGCGTGGCCAGGGGCGCACAATCCGTGAACTCGAATTGCGGCTAAACGGCAATCGGGTTCACTATCGGCGGTTTTCGCTACCAATAGACACTCGGATCAATACAGGGTTTTTATTCCGAGTGCGCGGCTACGGCATTAATACCGTGGCCGCATTACAGGGGTTCGGACAACCTGCACGCAATCTTTACCTATCAAAAACCTTCAAGTAACAAAGAAAAGATATGCCGAAGCAAACTGAACTATATCTGACCAAAGGGATCCGCCAAAATGCGGTCATGTTTTCCGATGCTGACGATACGACAATCAAAGATCTGATGGTGGCCGAAGCTGACGACGCAAAGGTTGTGGCGATCGCAATCACGAACACCGAAGCGATCGCGAACACCTTACTACTGTACTGGTGGGATCCAGCCACGCCTGAAACTGACTGGCTGCAAGGGCATATCCCGATCCCTGCTAGTGCAGGATTCGACGGCACTGAAAACACCGTCAATGGACTTGGCGCTAGCCTAACCTTCTTACCGCAAGATGGTGCCGGCGCGGTCTACTTGCCGCTTCAAGGCAATTCTAAATTACGGGCGGCACTGAAAACGGCGGTGGGGACGGCGGAAGCGATTACCGTGACAGTTTATTGGGAGTATTTCTAATGCGGTCGGGATTAAAGTTAGGGTGTGCGGCTGGACTGCGGCGATCGCAGCGAATCGATCGCCAATGGAAGCAGTTGGTTTATCCATCTACGATCGCCGCCATCAAAACGGCGGCTAAACTTTACCTGCAAGCCCTTCCTTAACACTGAAAAGCTTGCAGCGTAATGAATAATTATCGCTATGATTTAATTGAGATAGATAGTTTGTATCCGGTACAGGGGAGGCGCAAACGCGCCTTTTTTTCTAAATGGTCGAAGCGAATATCAAGCCAAATGATCTGGAGATTTATTGGGTTGAGCCCGGTGCGGACGGCGGCGATCCGGAGGCGGATGAACGGGTTCCCACAGCCCAAGAACTGCGGGCATCCAGCCGCCTGCATCAACAAAATCTGAAAAAATCAATCGCGGTTGGCCGCCCACCTGGGGTACGGAATCGCCCAATCTTTGCCGCCGCATCTAATAAGGGGATTGTGCTACCTGCCGGATTACTGCCCCATGCGCCAGGACATCCATCCTTGGGGGCGATCGCGAGTAACACCACGATATTACTGCCCCCACTTAGCGATACTGTTACGCAGATTTCGCGTTACGACTACGTGTACCTCCTCTGTTTCGGCGGCTTGGTTACAGCCGACATTGATCCAGATATTAATCTCGCATTTGAGTGGGCGAACAACTCCGGAGCAATCCAGACATTGACTCAGGAAAACACTAGGAGAATCCGCTCATTCTGGGCGGTGATCGTTTCCCAAGGCGAGGTATCTGCCACAACAGTTCATAATGCCCTGCCTGCCAGGAATGGGCAAAAATACATTACAGGCAACCTGGCGACTGCGGGGGCGGCGCTGTCGGGCACACTTCAGATTTACGCGCTGGATCCGAATCTGATTGACACAAAAGAATATTTCGTCCTCCCAGACAGCATAGATTTGATCGACCTATGCCGGGTATGGCGGGTGCAGAATTTCACGCAAACTGGGTATACCTGGAATCGTACAGGCGAAGGCGACTTTGAGGTTGATTACCATTTGCAACCCACATATCGCTATGTGGGCGAGGGGTGGGACGACTGGGGGGCGAGATCACGAGACACTTTGAACCGATTAATGCGCGGCCTGCCGTTGCGGCGATCGCCTACTTACGATCGCGTTGTCACCAACTTGATCAACGGCCAAATTGCGACAAACCTGTCTTATCCCGGCATCCCCACGGCATCCCCCAATGGATCGACGGCGATCGCTAACGGGCAGAGGATCAGTTTCACCAACCAGGCTTTTGTGCAAAAGACCTACGGGCTGCCAGTCCCAACGATCGATTCGGGGGGCGCGGCCCAAGCGTCTGTGCCGTTTCAGGTGAGTTCGCCTGCGGGATCAGTATTCAGTCAAAATGCCGCCGATCACCGTGTTTTTGCGGCGGATGGGCGCGACGTGACAAGCGACGGAACCTTGACCGGGTTGGGCGGCAATGGGGCGCTAACCTGGACGAGCAATTCTGCTACCTCAGTCGCTCCAGGTGATGTTGTCTACATCCAGCCAGGGATTGCCTATCCGGCTGGATCTGGGTTTGCCTATACGGGCGAGATTGAGCGCGTATTTTACGATGTCGGTGGAGGCTCCCAGTTGCAGATCAATCCCGCCAATGTGCGTGAGGCGGCGGTTGGGGATCTGGATGCTTATGCGGCTCCTGCCAGTTCCGATCAATTCTTTGTCGTCGTCGGCAAAGAGCGGGCGGCTTTGCATTACATCCTGAAGAAAATGGCTTTAACCACTAACAGTGATGGGGTGTTGACCGCGCCTGCGGGGGCAGGTTGCATCGCTTTTATCAATGGAGTGGCAGGGCGAATTGATGCGCCGGTGTATGCGGGGCTGACACCACTCACGAACTATGACGTGCTGTGCTACTACCCGCCTGCGCCAACCGACAAATGGCAGTTTGTGCTCAAAAGCTCACGCTACAAAGGGACAAACGAAGTTGCCTTGCTGGAAGGCAGCACGGTAGCGATTGATCCGATCGTGCGGGCACACGCGCAGGGTGGCGGCAACTCCACATTCTTGAGCGATGGGGAATATCAGTACGAACTGATTGCCAATCATCTGCCCACCAATAGCTTGCCGGGGGCGAAAAAGCCTCACTCGGCAGATTACCGCATCCAATTCGTTGGCGAAGATGATGGTGTTGGCGCAACCAGCTATCGTGAGTGGGGATTAAACTTGCAGCCTGCGGCGGGCTTAGTATTGCCGCGTACTGGGATGCAATTGAGTACCGTGGCCGCGATCGCGCAAGCACGGGGGATGGGGGTGCGTTTGCAAAATTTGCAAGCAACGGTTCTGGGTTGCACAAAACAGCCAATCCGCTGCGCCCAAGTTTATCAATTGGTCTGTGCCTTTTTGGTGGAGAAAGCCGGGAGTCGGCGGTTGATTGTGGTGACGACCAACGAAGGCAATTTAAGTCAACCTAGCTCAATTCGGTTTAACACGGACGCACCCGATTACAGCGCGATTGATTCCTTTAATCTTTACTAATTAGTCATGCCTAGCAATCCAGCCTTATTCCCATCCGAATACTCAGAATTGTGTCCGGGGACGAATCTCCCGGAGGACAATCGACTCGATGAATTGGAGCGCAAACTGCTAATCTTGCGGCAACAGCACGTCTTGGGCAACCGCACCAAAGGGCAAGGCTTGGCCGAATTGCAAAACCAGAGTCTAACGGTAGCGGCGGTGCTAACGCCTGTTAACGGCTTGGGGCGCACCCTGGTGATCGGGGGCTCAGCCCCTTTCTGGTACGGTATCCACGGCCAGATCGACAAAATCAATCACGGAACTTTTACTGTGGCTTCGGTCGATGTTTCGCTGGCGGAGCCCAGCTTGGGCGGCGCTGGCCTCACGGCATTGATCAAAGCTGTTGTCCTGGGCGGACAAACCGGGGTGAACGGAGTTAGTTTTTTTGCTACCCGTCGCATTGAGTTGATCGACTGGATTACCGAGACAAGGGCGGTGAGCGGCACCCAATTGAGTGACTATCGTAGCTTCTCTGGATCGGCAGAGCAGGCAAGCAGTTTTGAGGGGTTGGTCGCGGCAGGGGCAGAACCAATTGACGGAGCAACCGGGGCCAGCCAAATCAACCTGAGTAGCATCGAGCGGATTAGAAACTGGGCATCTGGAACTCCTATTGTTGATGTTTACGGGGCCGCTCTTTCCAGTGTTACGGGTTATGGGGCGGGGGTGCAGTCCCCCACGCATGGCTATTTCTCTGGAGCGACCAATCGCCAAATCAATAAAGTGATTTTTGGCGCAGCCGCATCGGTTTCAACACTGGCAGCCACCCTAACGGAAGATCGAGTAACGCCTGCAACCTGCCAGGATTACACAACTGGGTATTGGGCTAATGGCACTACAATCTCCAACTATTCGATCAACACTCGTTCGATTGATCAAATGCCTTTTTCTTCGGAAACCCCTAGCGCCTTAACCCAGGTGCTAACTACTTATCCTGGCTCCAATCGATCAGGCGCGGAAACGCGAAGAGAAGGTTTGTTGATTGCGGGTGCATCAACCGCTTCGGGATTCAATATTAACTCCGATAGAAGCTTCAGGCTATTGGAAGCGTTGGATTTCGCGGGAAAAACGCTAACACCACTTTCTGAAGGGCTGAACCGGGGTGGACGTTGCCCTACGGCTATTAGCAAATAATTGGACAAGGCATTTTATGCAATACTCATCAAATCCAAACGAAGGCGTAAAAGCGCTGATTCGATCTCACCCTACGCTATCAGGGCAGTATCGACAAGCTGTTTTACATCATCGAGATCGCGCCAACTCTCTCAAAACCCACCAATTTTCTGTAGCAAAAGCCAATAATGCGATCGCGCAAAAACAATTGGAATTAGATGTTTTGGCGGCGATCGCGCCAACTTCTGAAGTTGAAAACAAGAAAAGACAGTTGCTTCGCCAACAACTAGAAATTGAGATTGCTGAAATTGAATTCCAGCGAGACACCGCGACTGAATTAGTGGACGACGCTATCCGCGAAATGAAATGCTGCGAGAGGGAAATAGATCGAATCAACGCGGCGGCGGGGCAGGATCTGGGGCAACTTAACAGCGAGGCTTTTCAGGTGTTGCAATCGCGCGATTTTAAGTTGCGGCGGGTACGGTTCTTAGCGGCTAGATCAATCTCAATTAAATATGGCTTGTCGGTGGATGCGGTCGAAATGCTGTTAGAGATTCCAGTCGAGGAGCAAGGCGAATATTTAGCGGAATGGCTCAGGTTTTCAGCAGGCTTTGAGCAGTTGATTGCAGCGGCGCAACAGAAACAAATCAATCAATCTCAGTAATAGCAAGGCAGATCGATGGCATTATCAGAAGATCTTCAGTTCGATTTGGTTGGCTCCCTAGTTACTTCGCAAGGGGTGATTCCAACCTTTTTAAGGGCCAGTGCGGCGGCCACAGAGAACTACGTCAACGGCTCACTGCGGCTAACATCAACTTCGATCCATCAACCCCGATTCACGAGTACGGGGGCGTTGGTATTGGAGCAAGCCTCGGAGAATTTGTTGTCTTACCCGTTGGATCTGACCCAACCTCAGTGGGTTAAAGGTTCAAATATTTTGATTCAGCCCGATAAAGTGCAGGGCATGGATTCAAACTATTTGGCCGATCGGATCACTGTGTCTGAGTTTTTGGGCAATATCGCCGCCAACACGCTGACGCGATCGATTCAATTGGGCAGTGGCGAGACTTTCACGGTGACGGTATTTCTGGCTCTGGCAGGTGGTAACTTTGGCGGATCGGATATATTCCGCGTTGATGGCGATGTGGTTGCTGTGCAATCTGCTAGTTTAGGCGCGGCTTATAACAATCGGCGAGGCAGCTATTCGCCAATATCGCTAACCTTCTCGACGGCAGGCGCGGGGCAGACTGACTTTTCCACGCTAAACACCACAAGAACCGTTAATTTTAGTTTTTATATCGAGAAATCGGTAAGCATCAACTGGGGCGGCACCCAATTGGAAGCTGGAACAACCAACACCACATTTATTGCTCAAGGCGAGAAGATCTCGAAGCGCGAAGCCGATTCGCTCAACTACCCGAATTCTCCCGTAGAGGGGTTGGGTAGTTTTGCTTTTTATATCCATTTGGAGCGCTGGCGGGGTGATGGCGGGATTGTTGATTGCGGCAACTTCGCTGTAGGCATCTTTAATGGCAAAATCCGCGCTACGTGCGGGGTGGTATCAGTTGAGGATCCGGGCGACTTGCCGCAAGATGCACGGATTGCGGTGCGGGTTTCGCAGTCACTAGGCCGCGTTTCGCTGTACGTCAATGAGGTGATGGTCGCGGCGGCAGCCCTTAGCGGGTTTGCGGCAGCAGCCGCAGAACTGAATTTTATTGCGGCGGGATTGCGGCAAATTCGGTGTGCCTACTTTTTTGGGCGCGATGTCTCTGATGGGTCGATCGATGTGGGCGGGACGGTTCTGGGCGAGTTGTTAACCCTGTTTGAGCGGGACTCTCTGTTTTCAGAGTTGGCGGAAGGATACGCCAAGATTTTCTTGCCTCCAGTTCGGTGTAAGTCTGGTAGTTCTGTCGCGGTGCGATTTCCGCAGTTCCTGACTGCTAGCCAGGAGATCAACACCCTTAACGAAGGTGTTGGTAGCAATTTGCACCGTGCTCGCTTTGATATTTTAGGAGCCTATCCGCTCAATGCGTTTTTCGTAAATGATCCGTGGGTTGCAATCAACAAAACCCGCTACGATTTTGGCGGCATTTCGCCCGCTACTAAAGCCGATGCGGCGGCGGCGATCGCGGCTGCAATCAACCTGGAGCCCAGGCGTGAACCCGTAGTAGCGTCACACACACCACCAAACGAATATTTCACCGTCACCCACAAGGCGCTTGTATCCGTGGGTGACACGGGCTTGTATGACGTGTTCGAGTTTGACGCAAATTCGACCTATTTTAATGCCTACCTAATTTCGCAGGCGACGCGCATCCAGAATACGCTAACCGTAGACAATGCGGTGGACTATGTGATTGGGCCAGCCTCGATCTTCCGCGATTATGCTTTTATTGCGGATATTCAGATTACGGGAATTAATACCGGCACCAATACAATCACCTTTTTTGTCACGCCCAATTCCCTGTTTGCTGAAATCCAGCCTGGAGATGTGCTCAACCAAGCCCGGTGGAGTCTGCGGATTGGCCCCAACTGCTACTTTGCTCACCACTTGGAAGATTTGGGTGATATTCGGCCTTTGTCCAAATCCTTAGAAGGGGTGCGATACGAAAATATTGGCTTGATCGATCGCACGTTCACACCTTATATCCAACTATCTTTATGAGGTTCGCAAATGTCTTACGTTGATGTTGATGGGCGAAAATATGTGCAGCTTGATGATGGAGAAGGGGTGTTGGTGCCGTGTGTCGTAGCCTTATCGCTCGAAGGAGGAAGCCTCGTCAGGTTAACGGAAACACAGATCCAAGCGCTGAAAAACCCCAATTGGCCAACCGAGTATCCTCTACCCGCTAGTCAGGTGGAAGCGCTGAGGAGTCCGTATGTTGAGTTCCCGGAGGCGGTGATGGTGGAAAACTTTCCACCATCGTTTGAGATTGATAATTTCCCATCAAACTATCCGTTGCCTGCTGATCAGATCGAGATCGTACAGGTAATTCAGACCTTGCTTGCAAACTTTGCTAAAGGCGCGGGAATGGTTGATGGTAACACGCTGCGGTTGACGATCGCCTCGGATCAGTCGGCGGTGAAGACGACAATTCAAGGTTGCTCGATCGCGCCCATCGATCAAACTCAATCGGGTAGCCCAACAGAATTTACGGTCAGGACTCCTGCGGCAGGGAAGCGGCTACAAATCCATAATTTGGTGCTGAGTAGCGCCTCCCTGATCACAAGCCTCTCGCTGTATCAGGGGACGGATGCGGAGGGGCAATCGCCAATATCTGGCACACTGCAATCGGTGCGCCACGTATCACTTGATTTCCCCAGCCCACTGGAATTGGGTTTGAATAAGAGCTTTGTGATTGAGTTCGCAACTTTATCAACCACAGCGTTACGCGGATTCTATACTTACTCCGAGGTGTAATTCGTGTCGATTTACGTCAATATCGACGGGCAAAAATATGTGCAACTTGATGATGGGGTGCTGGTGCCGGTGCAGGTCTTTCTGCCGTGTAACCCAGGGATTCAAGGTAAGCTGCCTCCGACTCAAATGCAGGCGTTGGCGGCCCCAAACTCGCCAGCATCTTATCTGCGGCCCTCCGACCAGGTAGAGGAAATTCGCCAGCAAGACTGGAACCCACCAACCGCGATCTCATTAACTGGAATACCCGCTGCGCTGAGCTCAAACCATCCTGACGCTTTTGCCTTGCCTTTAGGTCAGGAGGCGGTAGTTGCTGGGGTTGAGGCAACTATAGATAACTTTGCGACAGGCGCGGCTGGCAGTGACGCGAATACGCTGAGAGGGGTAATCGCGCAAAACAGCACTGTTCCGCGTCGATCTCAGGGGTACACAATCCAATCATTTTCGATCGACGGCAGTTTGGTGGGCGGATGGACAACCTTGGTTGCCCCTGCAACCGGAAGAAGCCTACTGATTGCGGAAATCGTGATTGGGGCGGCGGGGGCGTTTAACATGCCGCTGCATTTCAGGTTGGGGGCCGTGACTCCAGCAGAAGCGGTAACAGTGCTGTCAGGGGCGATCGCGGGGGTAAAATCGGCTAATTTCACCTTTCACCGCCCAGTGCTGCTACCCGTAAATCAAGCCTTAAAAATCTTTTTTATTTTTGATGCACCAGTTTTTGTCGCCAATGGACATGTGGCTTTTTTGGAGGTGATCGCGTGAGTCAAATCGTTGGAAATCCAACCCTTTTGCAAGTTATTGAAGATTTGAAAACCAGTGTCGCGACAATCACTAATACTGATTACGTCGTACAGCAAAGTGTTAATTTAACCCGCAAGGGTTACAATTCAAAACTAAAAATTGAAGCCAGTATTTATACAATTATCTCTAATACAAACTTTGGCTATCTTGATCTGGTTGTGACTACTTCAGCGGGTACTACCGTACTTTCGGAGCGGAGGATTTACGGTGGTGGGAGTGGAGTAATTTTATTAATACCGATTCATTTTCAACGGATTTTTACTTTTGCTGGCCCTGCAAATTTCAACCCTACGGCGACAATTGCAATAAGAGCCAAAACAACTTCAGGCAATAACTTTCAACTACAAGAAGCGGGCGCACCGCCTTTTTCGCAAGCGCCCAGTTCGCTAATTGTTACTGAGTTTGAAATCGACTAGCTATCGACGCTTTTTGATAAAAGAACTGATCGAATCCGCCACATAATGAGTTGCAGCCGCTATTTCTAAGGCCACAAACAACCACACCCCCGGACAAAGCCACGCTGCATCGTAGACGCGGGACAGTAAATAGCTGACAGGCCAAAACGCGATCGCCATCCACAGCAGACGGGTCGCTGTTCCCAGGAGTGGAACATGACTGATTCCCCGATGGGCGATCGCCTTAGCGTAGGGCCACCAAAAAACTTTCAGTATCCCCCATCGCTTGAACGGGCGAGAATGCTGAAGGTCTAAGTCGGGGCTGAGATACAGTCCTGAAAAAACATGGGCAACCCAACCCAGGGCAGCAAGATCTGGCGATTGAGTTGCCTGATAAATAGAAATCGCGCTAATTGGGGAAGTTAGCCAAGCTAGGCGATCGTGGGTTTTTCCTGATGGCATATTGAATCAACTGATGGCATATTGAATCAAGTAACATACCCGACGCTGAGCTACGCTACAGCGCGGGCTTCTCTCTTCTTAGGCTCGGTATCCCGGTCGCCTCTGAGAGCTTGAACTGTGCGTCCCACAGCCCTTTTCTTGATATTGATTGCAGCATTCAAATCCCTGCATAGAAACAATCCGCAGACAGGGCATTCATGAACTCTATCTGCCAATGTTTTTGGAACCTTCTCGCCACAACCAGAACAATCAATACTTGTGCCGTTTGGGTTCTCAGGAACGGTTAGCTTCCCGGCTCTTTCAGCCTTGGATTCTCCTATTTCCAGGAATTGCCCCCAGCCAGCATCTAGCACCGATTTGGCTAGCCTCGATTTAGCCAGCCCTTTGATGTTCAGTTTTTCGTGAATGATTACGTCATATTTTTCAAGCAACCAGCTCCACACTTTGAAATGAAAATCTTTACGTTGACGAGCAACTTTGAGATGCAGCTTTGCAACCCGATTTACTGCCTTCTTGCGACGATTTGAACCCTTTTGTTTGCGAGCTACAGAGCGTTGTAGTTTGGCTAGTTTCTTCTGAGCTTTGCGGAAATGTTGAGGGACTGAAACCCGTTCGTCATTCGATGTGACCAGAAAATCTTTCAGCCCCAAGTCAATCCCAACAGCATTATCCCAATCCACATCTGGAGTAGATTCAGGAACCGAATCATCTTGCAGTGAGAGCGTGACATACCACCCATCTGCTTTATGCGTGATGATTGCGCTTTTGACTTCAAAGCCTGCTGGCAGTGGGCGATGCCAAATCACTTTTACCGCTCCAATTTTGGGCAGTTCAATCCTACTGCCATCAATCCAATCAATTGAGGCTTGAGGATAGGTGAAGGAGCGATACCGATTTGCGCCCTTGAACCTTGGCTTGCCAGACCTTTTTCCATTGCAATCCCCTTTCAGATACCTGTCAAATGCGAGCTTGACTCGCTTGACCATATCTTGCAGCACTTGAGAATGAATCTCCTTGTACCAAGGTCTATCTTGCTTGAGTCCAACCAAAGAGCGTTTCTGATTGTAATAGTCCGGTTGTTCTCTCGGTTCAGCAATACTGCATACCAACGGGCATGAGTTGACCGCACAACGATTCATCTCCCACCAATCAAAGCGATCTGCCAACAGCCAGTTGTACTGGTGACGCAACATATCAAGCCACCTATTGAGCGTAGCCTGCTGATCCGAGGTTGGGAGTAGTCGGTATTGGTATGCAAGTCTCATAATGCTATTATAAAGCGTGTTGCAGTATTTATGCATTATGGAAATCAAGACTTTAACCATTAGGCTTCCTGAAATAGAGAAGGACAGGCTAGACCAGTATTGCCAGCAGACAGGTAGATCTCAAACAGACGTAATCAGGGAGTTTATTCGCTCGTTGCCAGGATAGTTTGTTCCTTCGCTTCGCTCAGTCACGCGGCTCTCATCCCGACGCTCACCCTAGCGGGTAGAGCGCGGGGCTTCCCGCCTAATAGCTAAACAATCCAGCTACCGGAAGGGGTTTTAATTACACCTTCCGCGATCGCTTCTTTGTAGGCTTGATCGATTTCCAAGCCTTCCAGATCGATTAGTACGGCTTCAATCTGGTCGGCAAACTGGGTTGCCGATCCTGGATTTTCAGCGATCGCTGATAACAAAATTTTGCACCGAGCGAAGACGGGCAGCTTGGCAAACAGTTTATCAATCCCGTCGCTGGCGCTGGGGTGTTTGCCGTGGCTACCCATCGCCTCTGCTAGGGCGATCGTTTGCGGTAGGAGGGTCAATCGTTTTTGGATTTTCCCTCCTTTGCTGGCACTCCCCGCCTTGAGATTTGCCAGGGATTTTGGATTTACTTTGCGGGGCATAATTCAGAAACCTTAACAACGGGACGACCTAGAAGCTCTAACGCCGACAAAGCAGAGAGCGGAAACTGCCAGCGTACATCATGCATACTGCCAATGTACTTGCGCCCCTGCTTCGGAATAATGTCGCCCACGCCTTTGCAGTAAGCCCTGACTTCGATTCGATCCTCGTACACGCAGATTGCAAAATCGGGGGCACCCAGTTCGTCGTAGTATTCATCGCCTAGTGGGTCTGATGATTGCTGATAAATGTATTCTTGGATCGCTCTCTCCACTGCCATCTCAGCCTCCGCCTCAGCTTCTAGAATTGCTTCGTAGCGAGACACGAAGCCGACCAACGTGTTGTAATGACGAGGGGCAAAGTTCCAGGAGAGGCGATAGTAGAATTCTTCGCCCTGTTTTATGTCGATTTCTTTGGTGTACTGGCGAATCTTGGCATCTTTGAGCATCTCAGCATCAAGCGACGTGCTTTGGTATGCAGCCTCTTTGATGGCGTTTAACGCCTTGATGAGTAGGTCGCGATCGCTGACTCCAACGCTCTTGAGATAGTTGATAATGTCGTTTTTGAGTTCTTGACGGGTCATCTTTGATCTCCTGTAAGGGCTCCAATAACCTGATTATGGCTGTAATTCGATTTCCATGTCAAACAGATCGTATTGCAGCCATTTGTAGGTTGGGATTTCGCCGTTATCAACCTGTTCCTGATTGATGATCGAGACTGGGAACCCAACGTGATAGCGGCTATCTCTGGGCGGATAGTCGAACTTGCCATAAGCAAAAGTTCGCTCAATTCGAGCAACCTGAATGTCTTTGTTTGCGGTTGGCTTAAGCAGTTTAAAACGTATTTTCCCTGCGACCGTCACTTGCGGGTTTGCCCCTTTTTTGATGCCGATTACAATTAGCCATTGCTTGTCCCACGGGTTAGCGATTGGGGACTCAATTTCAAACAGTGGCGTAGCCTTGTCCCGAAAGATGATTTTCCCAGCGGGTGATTCCACGCGCCGATAATGTTTAGCCTCCGGTAGTTGGGCAATAATTTTCAATTTTTATCTCTCCAGTAGCGATCGCGGGAGCCGCTAGTATAATTCGGCTTTTCCCGCTCGTAACTTTCTTGAAAATGGCGCTGGCAACCATTGCACCAATATTTTTGCTTGCCTTTTTGCTTGCCAGCTTTGACTACATCCTCAGATTGACATCTAGGGCATTGCATCACCACCTCCCAGCAATGCAATCGCTTGCGAGTCACCCATCAGTGCCTTCTGGAATCCCTCGCGCCAGCCTTGCTCGGACTGGCAGGGAACCCAGGTAGAGGGCGGCTGCTTATAAGCATTCCATTGACGCAAATTATCGTGGAAATTCTCAGGAGCGGCGATCGCCCACTCAAACCCCTTACCTTCATACAGCCAATCAATAAGCATCTGTACGTGTTCGGGTTTTTGCAGGTAGGGAATCACGGTGTAGTTATCCTCCTGGGTTGGAGCGGCGATCGCGGAGCTACTGCCCCACCCGGAAAACATTGCTATATTGCTGATAAATCGCCCTTTGAGCCTGCGATTGAGCAGGTGAGGAATCAGCCCGTAAATCTTCAAGCCTTGAGCGTAAAAGATGATGCGCTTGAGCTTCCAGGTTGCGGGTAAATCTTGAGATAGGTTGGCTCGGTAGGACATTGCTTTATCTCCGATCGCAAACCGCAGCATTCCAACCGTGCTTATAGCCGAGCATATACTGTTCATTTCCTTCCCACTCTGGAGATTGTTGAATTAAGCCTCTGGCGTATCCGTCGTCGTAGATAGAGCCATGATGTTTGAAAGCATCTGCATTCTTCGTGAGGTATTTGCTGTCAAAGCGATCGCCAATTAATTTAGTCATTTTCTTGTTCCAGATTAATGCGGGGCGCGACTCCCGCGATCGCGCAATACTACATCCAACCCATGATTTCGCAAGCCCTCTTCATCCCGTTGATTTCGGGTTCTGTCAGCTTTTCAACAGGCTGAGAAGCTGATTTAATAGCACATCGAAGACACCACGCCCCACGGCGCTTGGCATCCTTATTTCGCCACTTCCCGGTATAGCCTCCTTTGTTGGCCTCTAGATCGGCAATCTCTTGCTCAATGGCTGGCACGTCTTCCAGGATCCACTGTTGCAACTTTTTAATCGCTGCAATTTCAGCGTCCAGAACTTCGTCTTCGTCGCCAAGAATTTGCAAACCTGGCAATGCCGTCCGAATCTCTTCCACGGTTCCGGGTAGCATCCAAAGATTGAGATCTCCGTTCCATTTACGGCCTTCAACGGCTCTCACCGAATCGAGCATCGAATAGAAGTCCGAACCCGTAACGGTGTACTCTTTGCCGGAAACCTCGATTTTGAGTGTTTGAATTACCATTTCGATCTCCTGTAAGGGTTCATGGGTTCAACTCCCCGAAGGGAATCCCTGTAAGGGATTAAGGCTAGGAGCGTTGCGACAGTTAGTGAAGACGTATTTTTTGCAATCCCTGAAAGGCTTTAACCTGCCCCTTTTCTGATTATGGCTGTAATTCGATTAGGTGTCAAGAACTTTCTGTGATGGCGGCGATTACCGGATCAATCATTGTTTTGAACTGGGCGGCCACCGTCAAGTGGTACTGTTGGACGGCGGCCTTGGCGGCATCTTCGGCTCCGTCTAACAGTCTCTCATTCATTCGATCCAGGACAGCTTCTGCCTGATAGTGGGGATAGCTCAGAGTGCGAGTAAACTCACAATAAACTGAAGAGATTTGTTCTTCCAAGAAATTTCTGTATCGGATCGATTCAGCTAATTCGTGAACCAATTCAGCATTGCTCATTTCTTCCAGAATGTAATGCTGCCCATTGTGTTTGCGATCGCCCAAGATAAAGGCAATATCGCTATCTGGATCTTGGCTGAGAACTGCCTCTATCTGCTGAAGCCAAACTCGATCGCGGCGGCCATCCGCCTCTTGATAAAAGGCAAACAACATACTGTTGAGCCAGGAAGTTGGAATCAGTTTAACAATCAATCGAATGAATCGACGCATGACCTTTCTCCTTCGGATTAATTACGTGCAATATTGATCGCGGATTTGGCGGCTATAGCGAATTCCAGGCCCATACAGCGGATGGGAGTCGCGCAAGCCTGCATGGGCAATAATTGTCGGGCAATCTCCAGCCTCTAGTAATGCAGTAATCGCCCACTGATCAGCGGCAAATTCAATCTCGGCATCGCTTTTGCCTTCAATCTGGTTGTTTCGATGCTGCAACCAATGCGCCCATTCATGCTTAATCACAAATGGGATTAAATCTGGGGATGTGCGCTGAGGGCACAACGCGATCGTATTAGTGGCGGGGCGATACTCGCCTGCGTAGCTTTCAAGGGGATTACCGCAGTCTTCAATTACGGTGGGCTCTTGGCTGTAGCGATTGAGGGTTGGCGTGGGGGCGATCGCCACATCAGGGCTTATTGGGGTCAGCGTGGGGGCAAATTTGGGGGCTAGAGAAAAAATACAAAAACCAGTGAAGCCAATTCCAATCCCAATTGCAAAATCACTCATCACGCGCCTCCTGAATTTGTGTTGGGAAAGCTGAGGGGAGCGGGAAATCAGGGAAAGATTTAGCTAGGGAGTAGGAGAGCCAACACAGCAACGCCACTCCCAAGCAATCCAGTAAGCCGAATCGACGATGATCGCCCATCATGCCCTCCGATGATCGCAGGCGATCGCGCGATACTTTACACCATCCGATAATCCCAAATTTAATTCGGCTAACCGTTCAAATTTTTGCCGAATCGTAGCAGGGACATCGCACCCACTGCTTTGCAAACTTTGCAACCACAAATCTCGCTTGCAGTAGGCAGTAACGTGGTGGGCTTTGATCTCGCCTTTCAAGCAACTCAGGGCAAAAATAGCCAACAAATCGGCTTGATACGAATCGAATAAAAACTGCGCCGCGTCGCCCATGTTGTTGTACTCTTCAGCCAGTTCTACCGGCTCCCCCGACAACAGGGAAGCGGCTTGTTGTAGGCGAGGCACAATTTTATCTAAATCGGCCTTCCACTCGGCTAAAACTGGATCCGTTGGCGTTGCAGTTACAGTCTGCTCAGGTGCGGTAGCGATCGCACCTGCCGTGTCACTTGACTGATCAAAACGATCAAACCCCAGGGCCTCGCTCAAGGTTGCCGCGACATCGTTGCTGATTGCCGGCGGCGTGGGTTGCGGTTGGCGCTGATTTTCCGGCCTGAGATCGACCAAATTAGGTACAGCATCCCAACTCGGATACTGTGAGATGGGTGGCGCTGTGAGGGCCGGATAGTAGCAATTGTTGGTGATCCAAAATCGTTGACCAACCTTCAGTAGATCTGGCCGCCAGGGGATTTCTACAAGGTTGCAGATCGCCTCGCACCCCTCGCGGTTCGGGCCGATCGCGGCGATCGCGGTGAACATCGCTCGATTGGATTTGCCGGTGATGCCCAGATCTTCCAAAGTGACGCTTTGGCCGCTCACCCAAATGGCCATGTTGCTACCACGCAGTAGCGACGCGAGGGCGATAACCTTGGCCTTATATCGCGTCTTTTGCTGAGGAGTGAATAGCCCAATCAAAGCATTCAACTCTTCAATGATTAGGATGAACGGTTGATGTTCAGTTCCTTCTGGTTGAGAGTTGCGTCGAGACGCTTCTCTGGAAAAATCTTCCAAAACAGTCATCAAATCTTCAAATAATCGAGAATCTTCTTCTAATCGATTTTTCAGAAAATGCTTCTCGGCATTTGCCCAATACCCTGCTTCTCCCAGTTTCGGTTTCGGGTTGAATACCCAAAATCTCAGATTATTGTATTTGCACCCTAAAGCAGCAGAGATCGCCGCTAGCACCCCTTTCCCGGAGCCGGGCAGGCCCGCAAAGATAACTGGCTGCAAGGGAGATGCGGTCAGGTTTATCAGAAAGTCGATCACGGCTTGAGGTGTGTCCGCGATCCGCATTTCGAGATCGATCGATTGGCTGGTGGGCTGTTTTTGGGTTGAATCCAGTGGTTCTAAATCCAGTGGTTGATCAAAAGAGAGGATTGGTTCCTCTGAATCACTCCGACTTGCTTGCTCAGTTTTTTGGGGATTGAGAATGTCGCGGGGGCTGACAGCGGCATTAATCGCCGCAACAGGTTCAGGGCTGAAATAAATTTGACCTGGGGGCTTCTGCTTCAGTCGATCAATGCGACCCTCCCAGTCGGGGATCCGCTCCTCCACTAAATCCAGCGCATCCCCATAAGGGGAGAACCCCAAGCGCAAGGCCGCGATCGCTTGAGCATTTGCTTGTTCCTCACCAAAGGTGTCCACGTAGCGAGTGAAGTCATCGCCCTTGAGGAAGGGGGCGACAATTCCAGTCCTGCCCATCAACTCAATCTTTCGGGTATCATCTCGGATTTGTTTCTCCCCTAAAAAAAAGCCGATTGGGACGCAAAGTGCGCCTAGGGCTAGATTTGAAGTCAACGCCGCAACGGCGGCCCCTGCGCTCAACCCCAGCAAGGGCCAGATGACATCATCGCGGCGGGCGTGGTGAGCGATCGCAGAATTTCGATATTGTTCGTGCATTGGTTTTATCTCTCTGCTTACTGTTTACTGAAAACTAAAACATTAACCTCGTTGATCAGCTTGGATCTTTTTCTCGGCTTCCAGATGACCATAAACATTGATCGCCGCTTGAGTTAGTTTTTCGATCAATAACAGCACCGACAGCATTAGGAACACATTGCCCCAGTCGATTCGGTCAAATTGCCCAGTAATTAGGTAGAGGAAAAAATTGATTGGGGTTCCCTCTGCCGGAGGAGCGACGATCCAACAGACCACAAGTTCGTTGGTGTAAGCTACCAACCTAGCCCTGCGGAAAAACCGCAAACTGGCAATTGGACGATTGTTGTAGCGATCCTTCAGCCAAGCGACATCGGCATTGTCACTTGGCTGCACCCGGACATTTGCCGCGTACGAGATCGCGTTGATCATGCGTAAGGTGCGTTTGTCGGAAACCGTCATGATTGTTGGGGCGCATTCGATCATTTGCCCCACCAGATACCAAATAATTCCGATCAGGGTGGCCAATCCTACGCCAATCCAGGCGACCGACGAAGCCCACCACGCCTCCAACTGAAAGAATCCAGCGGAATCAAAAATGATTTGCGTCATCTTGATAAAAGGCTGGCAGTTGAACACGATCGCGACTCCGATCGCAATCAAAATGGCAGCCAACAAAATCCATAGATAGATTTGAGGCAATCCTTCTAGCCAGCTATCCCTTTTGCCTTTACCAGGCTTCTCCCCGCCATCCTGGGGTTGGGGATCGCTAAACAGCCGAGGAGAAGAAGATTCACCTTTTCTAAATCGTTTGATTTTGTTGAGAAATTTTTGCCGCTTACTTGTGGTTTGCATTGGTTGCTCACTCGGAGGATTGTCTGGCGCTGAAGATACTGGAGATAATTGATCTTCTTTTGGGATCTCAGGGTGCGGGAAATGGCCCGGAGTCTGGTCGATGGGGTGCCGCTGGAACTCTTCGCCTGCTTCTTGCTCAAGCTGCTCTACCCATCGCACAGCGGCAGCATCGGATAGATTTAACAAAGTGGGGGGGCGATTCTCGGCTAGCAACTGTTCGTTCGTAACCCAGGCGATCCTTCCGTCCTTGGTTTGCACCAGCCAACGCCGATCTTTGCCAGATCCCTTAGAGAGGGCTACCATGCCGGGGATTACCGTTCCAGGGGGGATCTCGCTCATTTGACGGCCCTCGTAGACGATCCGAAATTACGATCGTCGGCATTTAGATTAATTCCGCTGCGGCGCATAGCCGCCTGAATCGCGCTAGTGTTGCCCGTGTAGGCAAACTCTTGGGGGAACCCATCTGCCCCCAAAACGGCGGTAGTGCCTGTTATGTCGCAAACCAGCTTACCCGCTGGCAACGGGCGACCGGTTTTTGTGTCAATCACCTGAACTCCTTCAGTGACCGCCACAATAGTTTTTTCGCCCGGTTGCTGGACGAAAAGGCAACTTTCAAATCGTTTATCCGCGATCGCGGCGCGGGCCTGCCGTAGCTCTTGCTCTAGTTCCAGTTGCTCAGTTGTGTCTGCCTCTTGCTTGAGTCTTTGGGTTTTGCGTGCCCAGCGTTCCGAATTTTCAAGCACTCCCGGCAAAGAAACCGCGCCGATCGCAACTACCGCGATCGCGATCGCGACCTGGTTGCGGGTTTTCCTTTTTAATCTGAATTTCGTAGCAACCATCCTTATTAGTCCTCCAAAGCAACGTTTTTGCCATCAAACCGTACCGTCATCCCAGCCAATTGACTGGGATCAGCCAACCAATAAGGGAGGCATTCCTCCCGGAAGTCCGCCCCCCCAAGCATCACTTCTTTCGTCAAGGGGCTTTGCATGTTGCAGGCAACTGCCGTTCCGCTAGCACCACCGGCTAGATAAAAATAATCCTGCGACTGGGGGGCTGCACTCAGAGCTTGCCAATAACCAAAAATCGAAACTGGAGCCCCAACGAGAATCACTCCAGGGCCAAAGATGCGAAGTAGTGTTTTTGCGGTCTTCATTGCTGTTCACTCTCATTAATTTGCAAACTTTGCATAACGTGTCTAGCCAGACACCAGACACCAGACACCAGACACCAGACAAAAAATACGAAAAAGGCGGTTTTTTGAGATCAGAGGCAATCTGTCTGGCGTGTCTGGTGTGTCTGGTGTGTCTGGCCAGACAGATTGCCGTGGTCAACGTCTGGGAATTTCAGGGTTTTGAAGTTCGCAATCGCGAGAGCCAAAGTAAAAGCCCACGCCAAAGACGTTGATTAACAAGCACGAAAATAGTGCGGCTTCAAGCATTTCGGTATTCCTTAGAATTTTGGTTTGGCCTTATCAATCAGCCCATGTAAAGGGGGCGATGTTATCTGCTTAGTTCCATTCGCTCGGAGCGGCGGACTGACCCATCGCGGTTATACTCAACCACGATGACCGTTGCCCGTCCCCGCCCTTCAATCCCAGTCACGGCGCGAGTTTTGCGGCCCGACTCTCGAATTACAGAATGCCAGCCCTGTCGATGGCGGTACACATCCTGCCAGTCCGGCATCCTTTGATCCTGCCTGCCCAAACTCGGCACTGCTTGCGGTTGTCGAGCAGGCTTTGAGTTTGCGGGTTGGGCAAAGCTCGTCACAATCAGAGTCATCAAAATTGGTAGTAGTTTCATAGAGATTCAGTGTCTTGGTGGATTGAAGGCGAGATCGCCCCTTTTACATGGGCAATGCACCCGCTACGGTGTGGGGCGCGATCGCGGGGAGTTCCCAGTCGATCACATCGAAGGCATCGACTAGCGCGTCAATGGCGGTTTCCGCTGTTTGCTGCTTGTTGCCTCGATCTTCACCGCGAAGCTTTTCCTGGCTGCGTTTGAGGACATCATGCATAAATAAGTCCGCATCTTGCAGGTAGGCCACGCGATCGCTCAGGCGCTCGACACTCTCTTCCCGCCGCTGTTCTGCTTTGTCTAAGGCGGTAGAAAGTGCTACCAACCGTTCCTGATGGCCACCAACTAAGGCGATTTTTGCTTTTTCTGCTGCGGCTTTAGCCGCGTTCTGAGCATCACTGATGTTGGCGCGGGGCATTTGGGGAGCGGCTTTTTTTTCGGATACTGTAGGCATTTGATTTCTCCTTTGGGTTTGCTGGCTGCCGTCTCGTTGCCGTTGGTTTGCCGTGGCAATCTTGCGGCAACGAGACGGCAATGGTTAGTCAAAAAATAAATCTGGGTTGGCCTCATGAAAGGCTGCAATCTCGTCTAGGCTTACGCCTTGGGATAATCGTTGAATCGCATCTTTTAGTCTTTTCAGGTCACTGCCCCAGTAGTGACCTGTCTCATCTGGCTCAAGGCCGAGGATCTTGCGCCAGTGGCGCTGAGTCCGAGGGGCTGGTGTTCGACCGTTAAACGATTGGTAGTAGCGCTCGACCTCCCACTGCAATTGCTTGGGTGTCAGGCGATCGCTGATTATCGTCGTCACATACCGTCTCCTTGGGTTACTGGCTGCCGCCTGGTTGCCGTCTGACTGCCGTGGCAATCTTGCGGCAATGAAGCGGCAATGCATATACCGTAATGCTTGATTCTCGATGCAAACAACCAAAAGCTGTAAAAATACAGGAATTTGTGATTCCCGGTGACTTTTGGTGACTTAAGTGCATGATTTGCAAAATTTGCATAAGATGGTGACAAGCTTTCAAATCTGCAAATTCAACTACCCCGCCGCAAAGCGGACGGGAATTGCTCAAACCAATTTGAGCGACGCAAGTGTTGAATAGCCCATTGAGACTTGATTTGGTACAGACTTCCGAATACTTCCCTAGTTCGGATTCTCTCTAAGGTTGATTGGTTCAGCCGTTGGGTAACGCCAAGACATCTTAATCAAGTTGGGCGAAGGGACTAAAACAAGTAATTGGGTTATACCAAATGCGAATTTCAGTTGTTTCACACGACAATCAACCACTCATGCCAACCACGCCCGCGAGGGCAAGGAAATGGCTCACGAGTGGAAAAGCCATCAAGCGCTGGTCAAAGTTGGGAGTGTTTTATGTGCAACTCACTCAGGAACCATCAGGACGCACGACTCAACCCATTGCGGTCGGGATAGACCCTGGTAAATCTTATTCGGGTATCGGAGTTCAGTCCGCCAAGGCAACGCTATTTTTGGCTCACCTGATTTTGCCCTTCCAAACAGTCAAAGACCGAATGGAACAACGGCGCATAATGCGACGTGGACGCAGAGGGCGAAGGATTAATCGCAAAGTTGCCTACTCTAAACGCGCCCACAGACAGAAGCGATTTGATAACCGCAGAAGGAATAAACTGCCTCCCAGTATTCGGGCGAATCGACAGCTTGAATTACGGGTGGTGACTGAACTATGCCGTCTGTTCCCAGTCAGCAAGATTGTCTACGAATATGTGGAGGCGAGAGGTTCAAAATCCTTTTCTCCCGTCATGGTTGGGCAAAGAGTTATGCTGGGCTGGCTATCGAAACTAACCCCTGTGGAGACTCAATTCGGTTACGAAACCGCCAATCTAAGGATTCAACTAGGACTGGTTAAGTCAAAAAACAAATCAGTTCAAACGCCTGAAAGTCACGCTGTTGATGGTTTAGCTCTAGCGTGTTCTGAGTTTATTCAGTACGAATCATTTCAGACTGCAAATAGTCACGGTCATGTGTGGACAGGTGCGGTACGAATCACATCATCCTTGTTTAGGGTGATTCGCCGACCACCCATTTCAAAGCGGCAGTTACATTTGATGGTGCCTTCAAAGGGTGGGGCAAGGCGGAAATATGGTGGCACCATCACCCGTCATGGATTGCGAAAAGGTGATTTGGTTCAGGCTGAAATGGCTGGGCGGGTTTCAATTGGCTGGGTTAGTGGCGACACGCAACGACAGGTTTCTGTTTCCGATAGTAACTGGAAACGCATTGGGCAGTTCGCCGCATCCAAAGTGTTGCTGATTGCCCGAAATACTGGGGTGGTGGTTTCGGGGGTATCGAACCCCACTCAACCACCCCTCCTATCCCTCCCCGCCTCAAGAGGACGGGGTTTCTCGGAGGAACGATGAGCACTGAAGAAACCGCCCGCAGACAAATCAGAATCATGAGCGAGTATCTTAAAGAGCCGCTGGAACCCCAGGCTTATTTAGAATATTGGGTGCCCAAACTTTATCGGGCGTATCCCGAAGATGGATCGCGGTATCGCCTCGCCTGTCAGCACGAGTTGCGGCGGGTCGGTGCAGGGCTGTGGTCAATCTCGAATATCTCCACCAATTGGGGCGGAGCTAAAAATAGCTACAATAAAGCACCTGCGGCGGCATACGTGATTCTCAGGAAGCAAGATCTACTGAATGAGATAGCTTACAGTTGTAGACTTCCTGAATTCCTGTTTAGAAAGGCTGGGTGAAATGGCGAGTTCCGCTCAAATATTGGATGCTTTGAATAGCATTACTGTCCGGTTTCAGATCACGATGAAGCTGCCTGGGGCGATCGCCCTAACAGCTTGGGCGGACAGTAGGAATAGGAACAGAAGTGACATGGGGGCGCAAATTTTATACGATCGCACCATGAGATCGGAAAACTTGCGCCAAGCCCAGAAGCACGTTGAGTCACTGGCAGAGATCGCGGGGTGCAACCCCGACGAGGCGATCTCGCATTTGTTAGCCAAGTCAAAGCTAGGTATCGAAAAAGAGCTGAACGAATTGGGCTTAGATTGGGATAGCCCAATCAGGTGGGCAAAACTACTCGAAGTCGAATCCAATAAACAGCCCAATAGCCTTGAACTTGAAAGCCTCTCTTTAGAAGCACTGGCTGAGGCGTGCGACTCTAGCACCGAAGAACTTAGGGCAAAATTAAAGCGTCTTTTAAGCGAAAATTAAATCCTAGACATCTAAATATATTGTCTGCACTGGCTAAAAATCTCCGCTGGATCTACGTGATCTGACGGAGATTTTTCGGTGATATAATCTATTGCTTCAGGGTGCGATCGCCTTAACAGGTGCCAGTTATTTCGTACGATCGCAGGCAGGTGTTTTGATGGCTTTATCTGAAATCTTTTTGGGTAGGGAATTGGAGGGGTGCGAGATTTTGTCAATCAACGACACGCTGATCGTGTCAAGTTCGACACGCGAAATCCAGGAAAGGGCCGTCCGCCTACTTGAAAAGAGCGATCGCCTATTGCGCTCTGAGGAGATCGCCCAAATTCTATTTCAAATCGCGGGCTGCACGGTTTTTATCTGGCCTGCGGCTAGTTTTAGGCGGGTTGTGCAAAGTTTGCACAAACACTAAAAACACCAAACTAAGCGGAAAAATTCAGATCAAAATTCTTGAATAGCGACAGCACTCGATGGGGTCGATCAACCCCGTAGAGTGCGGTTCCGACTTGCATCACTTCGATCGCATCTTTGGGTGGCTGGCCACTACGAATTCTTTGCAGTGCTTCTTTAGAGATGCCAGCCTCGGCAAAAGCCTTGGGATTTTCTCGTAAGCGGGCATCAATCACTTTTTGAATTTCAGATTGCGAGCTACTGGCCGGGATTAGCGTGTCGAAACCACGGGCGATCGCCTCCAGTCGTCCGATCGTCTCTCCTGGTTTGTTAGGAGGAACAACAAAAGGCAGCCCTGTCAAGGGATCGGGCAGTACCGACGATAACCTGATCAGCGTTTCGATTGTCGGTTGGTAATAGTTCCCTGTCTGCCAGTCTTGATTGGTGGTGTGCAGATTTCTCAATTTGCGGAGGTGGCTGATCGTGCCTCCAGGGATACCAGTCCGGGTGTAAAGATCGTTTTGGCTGGGGAAAATTTGGTCGGCATCAGGCGGAATCAGGGTAAGATCCCCGTCTGCTACTAACTTTTTTGCGGCGGTGCGCCCCAAAATGAGCACATCAAGATATTGAGCGATCGCCCGCAGGCCGTGCGCGGCGTATTTATGCACTACTTCTTCCATGTTTCCTTCCTATGGCCCACTGCTAGCTAGTGCCGCGATCGTATCACCCTAAGTGGTATTTGCCGCACAGCGAGTTGACCAACACCCAATACTTGCATTAAGATGAAAGCCTAAGACTTTTCTGAGGTGACACGAGTATGAGCGAAAAAGGGAGAACGATATATATTCCTGGCCCGTTAGTCCCGATTGTGAGGGCGATGCTTGATTCTTGGCGCAATGGTGGTTGCCAGGAGGGACTAATGAAAGCTGCAACTGAAGTCGCGGCTTCAGTTGCTGATCAGTTAAAAGCGGGGTGCTAGTGATGCTCATTCAGGAGCAGGATCTGCAACCACAAAACTTACAGCAAGTTCAAGAGGCCATCTCCAGCCTCGGAATGTCGTTGGCTACGACGATGTATCGGATTGGTCAATTGCTTGTAGTTACGCGCGATCGCTTTTTCCAAACTGAGGAAGGCTTTGTTGAATGGCTCAAGAGTTGTGATTTTCCTTGGAAGATCAGAACTTCCTATTCCTGGATTCGACTGGCGCGACAATATCCAAACTTGTCCGACCAAAATCTTGGAAATATCCAAAAAACGGCTTTATATTTGCTGTCCGCAGAAGGCGCTCCAGAAGGCGCGATGGAGGTCGCGATCGCGGCCACAGAAAATGGTCATAAAGTTTCTTTTACGGATGCCAAGAACCTGATCGCAGCTCACGAGGCGACGACACCCCAAGAGATTGAGGCGGCATACTTGAATATCGAGCACCTGACTGTTCCCAGTTGGGAACAGTTGGTTGTGCTCTACGAACAGGTAGGCATGGTCTTCCCGGAAAAAGAAAAAGATCGTTACGTCATTGAGCTTGACGGCCAGGAGGATCCGCTAATATTCCAGCGCGTTCAGAAAGAGGAGGCGTGGGAGTTTTGGTACAAAAATCGCGATCGCCTCCTCCAATCTGCTGAATCTGAATACGAAGAGAAGGTCGCGGGGGGCGGCTTCACCACAGTCATCCAGGTTCCCCAAACGCCCGAAATTATAACCACTGAATCTTATTTAGGCGATCGCCCTTCTGTCCTAAAAATGGAGGTGCAAGTTCCCAATTACGAACCCGATCCCCATCCTGCGGGGGTGATTGCTGCCGCAGGGAACTGCGAACAGTACACCCCGGAGTACCTATGGCGGCCCGGATTAACAGGATTTGGGATTGAGTCTTACTCCTTGGATCCGGCAACTTACGCCGATAGCCCAATTCCTGCCGCCACCAAGTACACCAAAAAAGATAACGGCCTCAAGTTTGTGTGGAGGGCTAAGCATCTTTGGCTCAATCCACCGTATAGCGATCGCGATCCTCTAACAGGCAAGAAGTTGATCGTGATGAATGATTGGATTAATAAGGTTGTGGCCGAACACGAAGCGGGTAACGTAGAAAACGCCCTGGTGTTGGTTAAGTCGGATTGCCGAACCGAGTGGTTCCACAACCTGCTGGATGCCGCCACCGGGATGCTGTTTGTGCGTGGTGGTGTCCGGTTTGAGCGCCCGGACGACGAGGAGCAAGGCGGGGCGTTTTTTGGCTCCGTAATTTTCTACTTAGGGGAAGATTACGACCTGTTTGAATCTGCTTATCAGGATTTGGGGCGGGTCATTCCGCTGTTGAAATAAGTTTTTACTCAAAATCCCAGGAGGATAAAATATGCCGCAAGCAATCAGTTTAGGCTCTCTCTGCAACGGGGCGATTTCGGAGCAGTTTGCTCACGCTTGGGGGGAGGCGATGAAAAACATTGCCGATCCTAATTTCCCTGATGACAAAAAGAGGACGATCACAATCACGATCGCTCTAACTCCGTATGAGGGAGATCGATCTTCGGCCATGCTGGAGGCTTCGGTGCAAGCCAAGCTACCGGGGCGGACGGCGCAGGTTTCTACAATTTGGATTTCGCAAAATTCAACGGGAGCGATCGCGGCTTCGGAAGTGGTGCGTGAGCAAGGAGAATTTAATCTCCCCGGAATCTCTAAATAGCCTGAGCCGGATCAGGGTGCATCGGTGCAAGGTCAAAATTATTGAGTAAAGCGGTATGTTGGACAATCTAATTGAGCAAATTCAGGCAGCGGTACAACCCTTCCAGGTCGAACTGGGTGGGCGAGACTACCTTTCCAGACAGGTGGTTTTGCCGCCGCCTGAGCCTCAGTATTTGGGCGAGACGGTTAACACCTTGACTGGGTTGGTGGATTACATCCGCGAAAACCCGGACGGGATTGAACTGCGAGAAGGTTATTCCTTGGTGATCTTCTCGCCAACGACCGTTTGCTTGGTCGGCCCACTCAAATGGGGCGATCGCCACAAAAAGCGAGATTGCTATCTTACAGCCGATTGCAAGGAGGTGTTGAACAAACCCTTCAAGCCAGAAGTCTGGCTGCCCAACGACCTGATGACGATCGAACTGATGACCAAATTTGCCGACAACCAGGATCGGCAGCAATTAATCCACCAGATTGGCAACCTCGTGTGTGACGAGGTGAGGACTTACGCTGACGACGGAGTAACCCAACAAGTGACGACCAAGACCGGGGTTGCAACAGTGGAGCGCACCCCAGGCCCGTTGCTGGTGAGACTAATGCCTTTCAGGACGTTTGCAGAGGTTCAGCAACCTGCATCGAATTATTTGGTGCGAGTGCGGAAAGGCAAAGAGCAGGCGGAGGTAGCTCTGTTTGATGCGGGCCACGTAGATTGGAAGCTAGACGCGATCTCCTCGATCAAAACCTTTTTAGCCAATTTCGATCTGGGTATCCCAATCATTGGCTAAATAAATCCCCAAATAAAATGCCCACGGAATCAGCGTGGGCACAACAAACGAGCTAATCATTTGAAAAATGAATATGCACCAATTCTATACGTTTTCTGAGAAAATGCACCACTTTGGCTTTTATTGTGGTGTTCGGTGCATGGTGATTGGTGCAACAGAACTCATCAGGCGATCGCTTTGACGGCAGGGCGATCGACATCTCTACGTGCAAACTTTGCAAAATTGAGAGTTTAGATAAATGGGATGGTTTAGGCTTTACCACGATCTTATCGACGATCCAAGGTTTTCTATGATGCCGGAATTGCATCAATTGCTATGGATCAAAACACTGTGCCTTGCTAGCGCCAACCAAAAAAATAGGGGCGTGATTGAGCTTTCAGAAGAAGAAATTTGCTGGAAGTTACGCATTGACAGCAACACATGGAACGACGCTAAAAGCAATTTTCATCGTCAAGGCTTGCTAACAGAAAACAGTTTCGGACAACAGGAGATACAGGGCTGGGAGTACAACCAAAAATATCGAGACAGGCCGCCAGTTCAAGTCTGGAGATCGCTTCGAGAGCAGGTTTTTTTGAGAGATGACTTTACCTGCCAGTATTGCGGCAATCGCGGCGTTTCATTGCAGTGCGATCACATCATCCCTTCTAGCCGTGGGGGAAGCAGTGAACTGGCAAACTTAACTACGGCTTGCAGGTTTTGCAATCAGTCTAAACACAACAAAACCCCAGAAGAGTGGTTGGGGTCAAGCGTAATGAGCAGAGGCCCGTTGCAATGAAATATTTTTCACACGACTCGGATGTTCGGCGGAACTCAAAAGTTAGACGATTAATCAAAGCTCACGGAATGCAAGGGTACGGAGTATGGTGGGCGCTAATTGAGGAGCTTGCCACGCGAGATCGAAGCGGCTTTCAAATTTGTGCAGATAAATGCTGGTTGGAAGATTTTGCTGAAGACACAAAAATCAACGATCACAGAATTGTAATTCGGATTTTTGACACACTTGCGGAACTCAACTTGATCTCACGCCAGCTTTGGGAGGAAGGGGTGATTTTTTGCCAAGGGCTGTTTGAGCGCGGTGACGCTTACATGAAAAACAAAGCGAAAACGGCAGAACGCAAACGCAAACAAAGAGCGCGCGAAAGCCAACAACAGAAGGAAGGTGAGGTAGATCTGCAAAGCGTAAATTCCGCCAATGTCACAGCAATGTCACGTGTGACATTGCCAATGTCACAGGGAGTCACGCCAGCAAAGACAGATCCATATACAGATCCAGATCCAGAAGAAGATCAAGATCTTGATCAAGATCTTCTTAAAAAACCTGGATCGGTATGGTGCGAAACTGGCGTTTCTCACTCTGATCGCCCCCCTTCCCAAAATGCTTCGCAAGCCGAGCCAGGAACCGAATCCCCCCAGCCTTCGGCACAACCGGAAACCGAAGTTCAGCCTGTTGAAAGTCCGCAAGGCTCGGAAATGGGTTCCTCCTCCGAGAAAACTACAACCAAGAAAAAATCGAAAAGCAAGTTGCCAGGGCGGAATGCCAAGACGACCGAAATTTACGCTTCTTTGGCCTACTTAAGCCGGTTTGAGCGGTTTTGGGAGTGGTATTGCAGTCGCTGCAATCAGCAACCTGTGCGGAGAGACGGATCCAAGCCCAGCGAGGGGCGGAAGCATTTGGCCGCGATCGCGTGGCGGGATTTGATCGAACCAATGTTGAACGATCCAAATCCCGCCGCCTACGAGCGTTTCAAGGCGGGATGCCGCAAGTTTGACTGGCGCAAGGCTATCCCTCACGCCGAAAATTTCATCAAGGGCGGCTACTGGGAGTCCGCCTTGCTAGATGGGCCTGCACCAGACAATGAGTTTCTGGTTGAATCTGACAGCGATCGCCCCTGCGATGCAGAACCGAATTGGGTGCAGAACCCCGAAAACGCATTTGTCGCCTACTTGGCCCGTTATTGCCTGCCAGAGCGTCCTGAGTATCGAGGTGGTGAAATCAGTGTGGTCACGGCTAGGGCGTGGTGCGTGGGGGCTTCTTGTCGCGCTGAGAGGATGCCTGAGTTGGAGGTTTACCGCAACGCCTACGAACGACAGGTTGAGGAACGATCGCCTGAAGGTGAAGCAAGCGATCGGGCGATCGCCCAGGCTGAATCGGTGAAACCTTGGGAGCAAATGAGCGAAATCGAGCGGGAAGAGCAACGACAAGCGATCGCTCGTGCCAAGGCTGCTTTGAAAACAGCGTGAGGTAAATCATGGGGCGAGGTGGACACAGAACAGGTGCAGGACGGCCTTCAACCTGGCGCAATTGCGACGGGTTTGAGGATACGAAGTTAATCCGGGTGCCTAGGCGGATTGCTAGCCGGGTACTGGAACTGGCTCACGCGATTGACGAGGATTTGGAGATCGTAGTCAGGCCCAAGCGAATTAAGGTGCGGCGGCAGCAAAACACTAATTGTCAATTAGAGCTTTTGTAGGGTTTGTCGAGGTGAACATGGACGCAAGACGTATTCAGGAACTAGATTTTAGGGCGATTCCAGATCGCCTGCCGCCTCAAAATGTCGAGGCCGAAGAGATTATTTTGGGCGGGGTTTTACTGGATCCGGAGGCGCTAAATCGAGTGATCGATTTGATCGTCCCCGAAGCGTTTTATCTTGGTGCCCATCAAGACATCTTTCGCGCTGCGCTAGCCCTTAATGCCCAAAATATGGCCACAGATTTAATTAGCGTTTCTAACTGGCTCAGAGATCACGAGCGCCTAGAAAAGGTGGGAGGGCAAAACAAACTTATCCAACTGATTGACCATACCGTTAGTGCTGTCAATATTGACCAGTACGCGGCTTTGGTGATGGACAAATATAAACGGCGGCAACTGATCCAAGTTGGCGGTGAGATTGCCCAATTGGGGTATGACACCACCACGGATTTAGAGCAGATCTTGGATTGCTCGGAGCAAAAGGTGTTTGGGGTTAGCCAGCAGGTTGCACATAACACTCTGATTCCAGCAGCGGAGGTATTGACCCACGCATTTGCCGATATTGAGAATCGATCGCTGGGGATGGTGCTGCCGGGGTTGACTTGCGGTTATTACGATCTGGATGCCATGACCCAAGGGTTTCAGCGGTCTGATTTGATTATTGTCGCTGGTCGCCCGTCAATGGGCAAAACGGCTATCACTCTCGACTTGGCGCGGAATCTTGCCACGATTCACAAATTACCGATCCCAATTTTTAGCCTGGAAATGTCAAAAGAGCAGTTGGTGCAACGGTTGTTGGCCAGTGAAGCCCGAATTGATAGTGGGCGGTTGCGATCGGGGCGGATCAGCCAGCAGGAGTGGGAGCCGCTTGGCCATGCAATTAGCGTTTTGTCCCAATTGCCGATTTTCATTGACGACACACCTAATATCACCGTGGCCGAGATGCGATCCAAAGCTCGACGGTTACAAGCCGAACAGGGCGGGGCATTGGGGGCGATTGTGATCGATTACCTCCAATTGATGGATGGGGCTGGGGATAATCGGGTGCAGGAACTCTCGAAGATTACGCGATCGCTCAAAGGCTTGGCGCGGGAATTGAATGTGCCAGTGATTGCGCTGTCGCAGCTTAGCCGATCGGTGGAATCGCGGACTAACAAGCGGCCCATGATGTCTGATTTAAGGGAGTCGGGCGCGATCGAACAGGATAGCGATCTGATCATGATGCTGTATCGCGATGAGTATTACAACCCGGACACGCCAGACCGAGGCATTGCCGAAGTCATCGTAGCAAAGCATCGGAATGGCCCGACCGGAGTAGTCAAGCTATTGTTTGAACCACAATTTACTCGGTTTCGCAACTTGCAAAAACCAGCTTTTGCCTAATCAAGATACTTGGAGATGAAGTACATGGAGCCTAAAGATTTTATCCGCATTGAATGGGCGGGAATGAGCTTGCTTGATATGACGATCGCCATCATGTTGGCGGCCCCAGGTTTTCCAGAATTTGAATTAGAAGAGTTGTACGTCCAAGCGTACAAACCAACCAGTAACCTGGATTCCCAGCGGCGGTGCCGGGAAAGCTTGCGGAATAAATTGAATAAATCAGTTACCGAAGGGTTGTTAGAGCGCCCTCGTCCTGGCTGTTACCAACTTTCGCCAGAATGTTTACTCCGAATCCGCGATCGCCAATTTAAGCGCCTGTACGCAGAGGTGACTCGTGCAACAGCTTGATATATTCTCTCTGCCGATCATCCAACAAGCGCCCGTGCGCGTGATGCAACGCCGACAGTTGCCACGCAACCCCCAGGCCGCAACTTGGTGTTTTTGGTGTGGTGCCTGCGCGATCGCGGGGACGTGGCTGGCGTGGGAGTGCTGCCTCAGCGAGGTTACGGCTAGTTTAGCGAGGCATTACCACGGCAAGGCGCGGTTTTATCTGGCCATGATCACTGAGTCCGTGTGGCTGACGCTGTTTATTTTGCTGGCGACAGAGGCGCTTGACATCATGCTGTTGCGGTTGATGTGGTTCGCCATGCGATCGCGCACCCTGGATCCCCAGGTGAAATCTGATGTCATCGCCCGATTATTCCAAATGCGCCAACAAGCAATGGCAAACCTTGAAGCAGTGGAGGCATTACTGTGATCTATACGGCCTGTTACTTTGAACCAAAACACCAGCATGGGCAACTCGTATCAATCTCTCAGTCGATCCCAGTCCGGTTGTCTAAAAAAGTCGGAAGAACAGCAATCACAGACTTGCTAGCACCCTCCGAGGAGTTGTTAGCCGACTGGGAAAAGTGGAAGCGATTAGCTAGGGTCGCCAACGCTGAATTCCCAAGTGAAATCCATACAGCCGAATACACAAAACGGTATTGGGCCGAATTAAAACCACGGGGAGAACAGATCAAAGCCTATCTAGCAAATCATGATTTGACTCAGCCGGAGACTTGGCTGTGCTGGGAGAAGGCGGGGGATTTCTGCCACCGTAATTTGGCTGCTAAGATTGTCCAAAAACATCGCCCAGAGGCTTTTGGAGGTTCTGATGTTGAGTTGATGCCAACGCCAGAGTTGATGCCAACGCCAAAAGCAGCACCAGTACCAAAACCCGAAAAGCAGGGTGTAGTATTGGCAACTTTAGAGCCAGGATTCCAACCAGAACAAATTGAGTGCGGTTTGTATCGCCTGCGCGGAACCGATCAAACTTACGAATTGGTTGGGTGTGTCCGTCCGAGCGTGACCTGGGGGGACATTCTTAGTGTCCAGCTTAGAGAGTCTGATTCAACACAGATTTCTGAGTGGCCACTGGGAATGCTGGAAAAGATCTAATTGCAAATTTTGCAAACAAACAATGAGGTGAACAATGACGATTATTGCGACTGAAGAAATTAAAAAGCCTTTGACTCGTAGTGCTTTAAGCAAAAAAGGATTGTGCGATTACGTGGTGAACATTGCCACGGGCTGTGTGCATGGATGTAGTTTTTGTTATGTGCCCTCTACCCCTGTCATTCGCATGAGACAAGCAGAGTTACGCGATCGCGGTGTGGTTTCCCCGACGCAAGACTGGGGTAGCTACCTGTTTTTGCGTGACAACATCCCCTCCCAGTTAGATCGACAACTCCAGGGGATGCGCCAATGGCAGGCAACGCCTGCGGGAAAAGGGGTGGTGTTGCTGTGTTCTACTACTGATCCCTATCAAAATCGGCGGGCCGCTAAAATCACAGATGCCGCGATCCGGATCTTACTGGAATATGGCAAGCGGGTACGGGTGCTAACACGATCGCCGCTGATCACCAGATCGCTAGATTTATTGGCCAATCCAAATATCACCGTGGGGATGAGCTTACCTCATTTTGACAACAATCTGGCGCGAGTGCTGGAGCCGGGGGCACCACGCCCCACGGATCGGTATGCCGCTTTACTGCAAGCAAGGGCGGCGGGGTGTAGGGTCTTTGTGGCGATGGCTCCGACTCCACCCACCCATCGCCACGACGAGTTTTCGGCGTATCTTGATCAGATATTGAAAATCAACCCAGAAGTGATTTTCTGGGAGCCAATTAATTTGAGAGGATCAAACGCCGAAAAACTGAGGCACAAAGTAGATTGGGCTGATAGTGTTTCCAGTCGCGATCGCTGGGCCTACAACTTCGATCGCCAATGGCGTGTACTTCAGAATTGTGCTCAAAAATTTGGGGTTGAGGGTTTATTGCATCCGTGGTTTGATTCGGGGTTGAAATCAGCAATTGAGCCTGCGACCTGGATGGAGTATCAACAATGGATCAATCACCCAACGGTAGAGGTTTGGGCATGATTAAAACAAAAATGGTTATTAACATCCACCGTCCACCGATCGCCTATTTTGGCCAGAAATGGGCTTTATACGAGTGGATTAAAGACTATCTCCCAATCCACTCCGAGCGGGTAGATTTGTTTGGCGGTGGAGGTGCCTTTTCTACTTTGTTGCCTCCCTGCGATCGCCACGTCTGGAATGATCTTTACAAGCCGTCCGTGAATTTCTTTCGGGTGTTGAAGGCGGATCCCGACGCTTTAATCCAAAATATTAACAACTTGTTGGACGGCTTGACGTTAGACGAATTGAAACAGTGCTGCAAGCAGTTCAAAATCTCTGACTTAGAGCCAGAGCAGCAAGCCGCGCGGTTTTACCTGAATTCCCATCTGAGTTTTGCTCAAACAGGGACACAAGCCCATACCGGCTGGACAACTGACAACCGCAAACTCAGCCAGGACTACCTGAACCCCACTTATCTATGGGCTGTGGCGGCCCGGTGGCGATCAATTCAGATCTACAATCTGGATTTTCGGCAAATGCTGACTCAAACGCCAGCCACGATGTTTGTTTATGCAGATCCACCATACGTGTGGAGTTGCCGGAAATCTAAGGATAGCCGCCACCCAAACAGCGATCGCCCGTGCCGAAAGTATGCCCATGAGTTGGGCGACGCGGATCATGTGGAACTGATCCGCTTACTCCAGGGTCGGCCCGTCTTGCTGTCTGGTTTTTGGAGTGAACTGTATGCCGATTGCGTTCCACGGGATTGGCAAATTGTTTCCAAGCGAATTCAATCGGACGAGATTGAGTATCTTTGGATCTCGCCCGAAGCTTGGGAGCGGCAACAGCAGTTGAAGCTGGAACTTGCGTGAGTGTCGGGTAGTTCACCTTGCACTGCAATTTACTATGCTTGCATCGTGGTGTATGCTAATTGAATTGCAGCGAGGCGAGGCAAGATATGTACGGCAATGAAAAGATTACGCCAGAATTCATTCAGTTTTTGCGCGGATCTTTGGAGCAGTACGCCGCTAAGTCTCAGATGAAATCCGAAACCCAAGCCTTACCTCAATCTGGTAATCAACAAAACGACTCCCAGGCCGCTTAGACCCATTAATATCAATAGCTTTAATTAGAACCTGCCAGATCCGGCGCTTGTCGTCATCTGGCAGGTTCTCCCAGTATTCAGGATCGCTGGCTGCCGCACCTAAACTCTTCAATACTTCGGCAGAGTATTCTGTAGCGTGCCGTTGGATGCTTTGCTGGCCCTCCAAATGAATGATCTGTTGATGAACTTGTTCTTTGGCGGACAAGATCGCTGGGTTTCGCCCCCCAATCCGTTCTAATTGTTTCAGTTGTTGCCGTAATTCCCGTATTTCTGGAGATTCCGTTGGTTGCAGTGGCGTAGCTGCAATTTGCGCGATTGCTTCGCTGGCCTTTGTCAAAACTGCAATTACTTTGGCCTCAACCACGCCGTAAGGGCAACTGTGGTTAAAAGAACACAATTCGCCTTTTCTTTTGTGCTCAAGGTGCCAGTGGCACCAAAAGTACGACAATCGCTGCCCTTTCGCTCCAACACGGTTACGGATGCTCAGCGAATGGCCGCACCGGGCGCATTTGCACAGCCCAGATCCGAGCGGGTACCGATTAGCATTAGCGTTGCGCCCCCAGTGCTGCTGGAATTCCTGAAACACGGCCTGGATGACTCGATCTTGTTCAGGGGTGATAATTGCCAAATCAGGATGGGTGCCATAATCCACGTATTTGGGTTTATTGTGGGCGAGGAGTCGGGGCGTGTTACCGCGCAGTACCTCATTTTTTAGCCACCGACGCAAGCGATCGCGTGACCAATCCAAGCCAAACTTTTTGTAAATTTCACAGCAAACTACGTGACTCTGCCGTAATTCACAAAACAGGCGGGGAATCTCTTGGGCGATCGCAAATTCGTCAGGGTGTGGGGCATATTTACCCTCTTTGGTGCGTAGGTAGCCAAAAGGCATTTTATGGTTGGCGCGGCCCCGCTGCCGCAAGTCCTCAAAGCCTCGCCGGATTCTTAATGAGGACATCTTGATCTCGTATTCAGCGTCTATCCCTGCCGACATTCGACGTTTCCATTCGTAAGGATTGGATAGATCAACTGGGCGATCTCCCTCCTCTAAAATGACTAATTCGCATTTTGTCTGTTCAAATATTTCCAGAACCCGAAACGTAGTTTCAGTGCTGCGGGTGATGCGATCGTCTCTGGTAATAACGACGCGATCACATTTGTAACGTCGCCGCACGCGGCTCATAAGTTGCTCAAAATTAGGGCGATCGTCATCCGCGCCCGATTGCACGTCAAAAAAGATTTCTGTGCAACCCGCCCGCTCCAACCGTCTTCGTTGCTGGTTGGCCGCAATATCTAATTCGGCTTCACTGCCCAAGCGATGCAGGTCTAAGCGCGATACCCGCCCATATCCTAAGATGTGCATCAATCCATCCTCTTACTCGCATTTGGTTAGCATCTCATACACCCCCAAAGCCCACAACTGAAGATATTGCTCGGGGGATTGATGAATTTATGATTCGGCAACCCTTAGGGGTCGTTGGCATCATTTGTCCCTTTAACTTTCCGGGAATGATTCCATTTTGGTTCATGCCCTACGCGATCGCCTGTGGCAACACCTGCATTATCAAACCCTCAGAAAAAGTGCCCCTGACTCTGCAAAAAATCACCGAGTTGCTTGCTCAAACGGGCTTGCCTGCGGGCGTGGTGAATTTAGTCCACGGCACAAAAACGGTGGTGGATGCCTTGCTCGACCATCCAGCGATTCGGGCCATCAGTTTTGTCGGGTCTACCCCCGTTGCCCGCTACGTCTACAGTCGGGCCGCCGCCAACGGCAAACGCGCCCAGTGCCAGGGCGGGGCCAAAAATCCGGTCATTGTTTTGCCCGACGCTGACCTCGCGACCACCACCCGCATTATGGCTGACAGTGCCTTTGGGTGTGCGGGGCAACGCTGTTTAGCCGCCTCGATCGCCATCACCGTTGGAGAAGCCAGCCAAACCTTTACCGACGCGATCGCAACTGCCGCCGCCGATCGCCAAGTGGGCTATGGGTTAGAAGCCGGCGTACAAATGGGGCCAGTCATCACCGCCGAGAGCAAAGCCCGGATCGAACACTTGATTCAAACCGGAATTGATGCGGGGGCCACCGCCCTGGTTGATGGCCGCAAGCCCAAAATTGCGGGGTATGAACAAGGCCATTTTGTACGCCCCACGCTCTTGCAACACGTTGACCCCGTTGGCGAACTGGCTAAGACCGAAATCTTTGGCCCTGTGCTGAGCCTGATTGCGGTCAACACGTTGGAGGAAGCGATCGCCCTGGTCAATCGCGGCCAATACGGCAATATGGCCTGCTTGTTTACCACCAGTGGAGCCGCCGCCCGGAAGTTCCGCTACGAAGCCGAAGCCGGCAACATCGGCATTAACATTGGCGTCGCGGCCCCAATGGCCTTCTTTCCCTTCAGTGGGTGGAAAGACAGCTTCTTTGGCGACTTGCACGGTCAGGGGCAACACGCGGTCGAATTCTTTACCCAAACCAAAGTCGTGGTGGAACGCTGGCATGACTGGACTCGCCAGTTTTGAGGCCGGAGCCTGCTACCGATGGTCGGGCGATCGCAACGGGCGGACAGGCCGGATTTCGGTGGCCTGCCCAAACTCACCAGTTTGGATCAGCCGTTGATACACCGCGTCGGCAGTTGCAGGCTCCAGCAACAAACACCAAATTTGGGGTTTGCCGTGATACCGACAGCGATCGCCCACCCGCGTGGGGGGAAAGTTCGCCTGTTGCACAAACCGCTGGAAGGCTCGTTGCTGGGCACTGGAAAGCTTGGCCTGATCCACCAGCACGAGTTTCAACCTTCCCGGCGGAGCCGCCGCGATCGCCCCAGGGAAAGCCCCACCCAGGCCGATCGCCCCCGCCACCCCACAGCTCACCAGCGATCGCCCCCGCCGCAACCAACCACAGGCCCAACTCATTGCCCTTCCCCTGACAACGCAACAACACCCTCGCATTGTAGAAGATCTTAGTATATTTGAACTATAAAATAATTTGAACAATGAGGTTTGGCGGCCTCATCTCCCCTGGCGAAAGACCGAGGAATGTAAACTATTGCTGCGATCGCTATCAAGTTGGTCAAATTTCTTTAGACAATGTGGGGCTAAGATTCGACCTTATCGAAGGAGAAGTCAATTGTATACTTCAACTTTATTGGCAGTTGCCGTTAGAAGTGCTGATTGGTCGCCCTCGGTTGCAATTGTCATGATCATTTGCAACATCATCGCGATCGCGATCGGTAAACTCACAATTCAAAAACAAAATGTCGGGCCAGGATTGCCCTCCGCCAACCTGTTTGGGGGGATGGGCTTAGGGGCGCTGCTAGGCACCACTGCTTTTGGCCATGTACTCGGTGCTGGGGCTGTTTTGGGCCTCACCAACATCGGCGTACTTTAAATTTCTGGATTACACACTGCATTGATTTCCTCAGCGAGTCAGGAAGCTGTTTTCCTGGCTCTTTTCGTATGGGTTGCGCCACAATGAGACCAAACTGCCATGAATGAACCACTTAAACTCGTCACGATTTATACCGATGGGGCCTGTCAAGGTAATCCTGGCCCCGGTGGCTATGGCGCAGTCTTGTTATTTGGGGAACACCGCAAAGAACTGTCTGCGGGCTATCGCCTGACCACAAACAATCGCATGGAAATGATGGGGGCGATCGCCGCCCTGCAAACCCTCAAAACCCCCTGTCAAGTGCAGCTCTATTCTGACTCGCAGTATGTGGTGAATGCCATCAAACAAGGGTGGGCCAAAAAATGGCGGGCCAATGGCTGGATGCGGAATAAGAAGGAAAAAGCCGTGAATCCTGACCTCTGGGCACAACTGCTGAACGAGTGCGATCGCCATCAAGTCAGCTTTTTCTGGGTTCGGGGCCACGCTGGTAATGTGGAAAACGAACGGTGCGATCGCCTCGCTGTTGCCGCCGCCAGCCAACCCGACCTACCCCGCGACGAAGGCTACGAAGCCCTGACCATTCGGAGCTAGCCCGCCCCAATCCTACCCACCCTGCCTCCATCATGTTTCGAGTCGTTACCCACAACGTAGACCAAACCTTCGAGCGTTGGACCGATGCCCTCAACGCCGCCAAAGCCCTGATGCCCAGTTGCAAACGCTGGACTCAGGATATTCGCATTTTCCTTTGCGACGAATTAGTCTGGCTTTATAGCCGCGAACACAAATATCCCAAATACATCGGCCCCGGTTCCTACAATCTCCTGGCCAAGCTTTTTATCCAAGAAGCGATGGAAGCCGAAGGTCAGTCCGACTCACCAGAGGCCGAACGCGGATAAAATTTGGGCCACACTTTAGCCCGTTTGGGGGCGATCGCCGAAATTGCAGCAGGGCGATCGCCCCCTTTGCCTGCAAACCCCGCCGACTCCAGGCTGCATGGGCTTAACGCAAAGTACCCAATCTCAGCAAGGGTAAATTCCAAATAAATTATTAAACATTAATACAAATTAACAATCCCTCCCCACTTCCTCATTGATTTTTGTAAATATTTCCTTCCGACTGTTTATCAATTTGTGTCAGATAACCGATGAAATCCCCATGTGGTAACGGTTTTCTGGTAAAAACAACTTTGTGCAACGTTAACAAAGAGTCGTTTGGCGATTAACTTTTACGTTTTGTGTTGTTGTCCTTTGTTGCGGCTTCTACCCACCTAATCGGTGGAGCAGCGCTAAGATGACAAACCCAGGAGAAAAATGTTTGAGCCAACTGCACTCTCGCTGACACCCTCCAACGTTGATTGATTGAAATCGCATCATAAGGAGCCTAACCGCATGTTCACTCACGTCAAGCCCACCATTCGGCATATCGCCCCCGATGACCTGCGCGGGCGTCGCCTGGTGAAGGTGGTCTATGTCGTGCTAGAGCCCCAGTACCAAAGCTCTCTTTCGACGGCTGTTCGTTCGATAAACAAAGATCACCCCAGTGTTGCGATTGAAATCAGTGGTTATCTCATCGAGGAACTCCGCGATCCTGATAACTATGAAGAATTTAAGCGTGACATTGCGGAAGCTAATATTTTCATTGCGTCGCTGATTTTCTTAGAAGACCTGGCCGACAAGCTGGTGGCAGCGGTGGAACCCTATCGCGATCGCCTGGATGTGGCCGTGGTCTTCCCCTCCATGCCTCAGGTCATGCGCCTGAACAAAATGGGGAGCTTTTCCCTGGCGCAAATTGGCCAATCCAAGAGCGTGATTGCCAATTTCATGAAAAAGCGCAAGGAAAAGTCCGGCGCTGGATTTCAGGATGCAATGCTGAAGCTGTTGCGCACCTTACCGCAAGTGCTTAAATACCTCCCGGTAGAAAAAGCCCAGGATGCTCGAAACTTCATGATGAGCTTCCAATACTGGCTGGGGGGCAACGCAGACAACCTGCAAAACTTCCTGTTGATGCTGGCCGATAAGTACGTCTTCAAGGGCGAATCTGTGGTCGGCGAAATGGTCTATCAAGATCCGCAGACTTACCCTGACCTGGGCATTTGGCACCCAATGGCCACCCAGATGTTTGAGGATGTCAAGGAATACCTGAACTGGCACAACTCGCGCCGCGACATTCCCGATGAAATGCAAGACCCGTTGGTGCCCACCGTGGGCCTGGTGCTGCAACGGACGCACCTGGTCACGGGGGATGATGCGCACTATGTCGCCATGATCTCGGAATTGGAGGCCATGGGCGCACGGGTGATTCCAGTTTTTGCGGGTGGGTTGGACTTTTCAAAACCTGTCGATGCGTTTTTCTACGATCCCCTCAATTCTTCGATCCCGCTGGTGGATGTGGTGGTGTCGCTGACTGGGTTTGCCCTGGTGGGTGGCCCTGCGCGGCAAGATCATCCCAAGGCGATCGAAGCCCTGAAGCGGTTGAATCGGCCTTACATGGTGGCGTTGCCCCTGGTCTTCCAAACGACAGAAGAGTGGCAGGAGAGTGAACTCGGTTTGCACCCGATTCAGGTGGCGTTGCAAATTGCGTTGCCGGAATTGGATGGTGGCATTGAACCGATTATTCTCTCTGGCCGGGATGGGGCAACGGGGAAAGCGATCGCCCTGCAAGACCGGGTGGAAGCGATCGCCCAGCGAGCCATGAAGTGGGCCAACCTGCGCCGCAAACCCAAGCTCCATAAGCGCGTGGCCATTACCGTATTCAGCTTCCCACCGGACAAAGGGAACGTGGGCACCGCCGCTTACCTGGATGTGTTTGGTTCCATCTACAAAGTGATGGAAGGCTTGCATGACAATGGTTACGACGTGCAAGATCTGCCGGAAGGCCCAGAACAGTTGATGCTGGAGGTGTTGCACAATGCCCAGGCTCAATACAACAGCCCCGAACTCAACATCGCCTACAAAATGTCGGTGGAAGAGTACGAGCGGTTAACGCCCTACTACGAGCGGTTAATTCCTTCCTGGGGGCCAGCACCGGGCCATTTGAACACCGACGGCCAAAACCTGTTGGTCTATGGTAAGTCCTTTGGAAACGTGTTTATCGGCGTTCAGCCCACCTTTGGTTACGAAGGCGACCCCATGCGGCTGCTGTTCTCGCGATCGGCCAGTCCCCACCACGGCTTTGCGGCCTACTACACCTACCTGGAGCAAATCTGGAAAGCCGATGCGGTGCTGCACTTTGGCACCCACGGTTCGCTGGAATTTATGCCCGGCAAGCAAATTGGGATGTCGGGCGAGTGCTTCCCTGATAGCTTGATTGGCACCATTCCCAACCTCTACTACTACGCGGCCAATAATCCCTCGGAGGCGACGATCGCCAAGCGCCGGAGCTATGCCGAAACCATCAGCTATCTGACCCCGCCCGCTGAAAATGCTGGGTTATACAAAGGTTTGAAGGAACTGAGCGAATTGATTAGCTCTTACCAAACCCTGAAGGATACGGGTCGCGGCGTGCAAATCGTCGATACGATTATGGACAAAGCCCGCATCTGCAACTTGGATAAGGATGTGGCGTTGCCAGAAACCAATGCTGCTGAGCTGTCCTCGGAAGAACGGGATAACATCGTCGGTAAAATCTACATCAAACTGATGGAGATCGAATCCCGGCTGTTGCCCTGCGGGTTGCACGTTGTTGGTAAACCCCCGACCGCCGAAGAAGCGATCGCCACCCTGGTCAACATTTCTGGCCTTGATCGGGAAGAAGAGGGCATCCTCAGCCTGCAACGGATTATCGCCAACAGCATCCGCCGCGACATCGACGAGATCTACGCGAATAGCGATCGGGGTGTATTGTTGGATGTTGGTCTGCTGAACACCATCAACCAGGCCGTTCGCGCCGCCGTCACCGCAATGGTGCACGCCCAAGTCGATGCCGAAGGCCGCGTTTCCCGCACCTCCATGTTGGGCAACCTATTCAGCTTTGGCGGCAGCAAAAAAGAACCCTGGACAGCCGCCCTGCACAACCTCGGTTTCAACCAGGTCGATGTGGATGCCCTCAAACCCCTGTTTGAATACCTCCAGTTCTGCCTCAAGCAAGTGGTTGCCGACAACGAATTGGGCGCACTGTTACTCGGACTCGATGGACAGTACATCACCCCTGGCCCCGGCGGCGACCCGATTCGCAACCCCGACGTGTTGCCCACGGGTAAGAACATCCACGCCCTTGACCCCCAATCCATCCCCACGGCGGCAGCGGTCAAGTCCGCCAAAATCGTCGTCGATCGCCTCTTGGCTCGGCAAGCCGCAGACAACGGCGGCAACTACCCCGAAACCATCGCCTGCGTCCTCTGGGGCACTGACAACATCAAAACCTACGGCGAATCCCTCGCCCAAATCATGTGGATGGTCGGCGTGAAACCCGTTCCCGACTCGCTAGGACGGGTCAACAAACTGGAACTGATTCCCCTAGAAGAATTGGGTCGGCCCCGCGTCGATGTCGTCGTCAATTGCTCCGGCGTATTCCGCGACCTGTTCATCAACCAAATGGCCCTCCTCGACAAAGCCGTGAAAATGGCCGCTGAAGCCGATGAGCCCCTGGAAATGAACTTCGTCCGCAAACACGCCCTGGAACAGGCAAAAGAACTGGGCATCGAACTCCGCCAAGCCGCCACCCGCATCTTCTCCAATGCCTCCGGTTCCTACTCCAGCAACATTAACCTGGCAGTAGAAAACGGCACCTGGGAAAGCGAAGAAGAGTTGCAAAATATGTATCTCTCCCGTAAGGGCTTTGCGTTCTCCTCCGACAACCCCGGCATGATGGAGCAAAACGAAGACCTGTTCAAGGCATCGTTGAAAACCGCCGAAGTCACCTTCCAAAACCTGGATTCATCGGAGATCTCCCTCACCGATGTCTCCCACTACTACGACTCCGACCCCACCAAGATCGTGGCGCGGCTCCGGGATGACGGCAAAAAGCCTGCCGCTTACATGGCAGACACCACCACCGCCAACGCCCAAATCCGCACGCTGTCGGAAACGGTACGCCTCGATTCCCGCACCAAGTTGCTGAATCCCAAGTGGTACGAAGGGATGCTCTCCCACGGCTACGAAGGGGTGCGCGAACTCTCGAAGCGTCTGGTCAACACAATGGGGTGGTCGGCGACTGCCGATGCGGTGGATAACTGGGTCTATGAGGACACTAACACCACTTTCTTCAAAGACGAAGAAATGTGCAAACGGTTGATGAACCTCAACCCCAACTCGTTCCGCAAGATGGTGACGACGCTGCTGGAAGCGAACGGTCGCGGCTACTGGGAAACCAGCGAAGAAAACCTCGATCGCCTCCGCGAACTCTACCAAGAAGTCGAAGACCGCATCGAAGGCATTGAATAATCAGTTTAGTGATTAAACTCATTTGAATCAAAGGCAGGTCAAAGGCTTATCCTCCGACCTGTCTTTTTTGTTGCTGCATCAGATTTTATTAGGTATCTAAAGGACTCCTCACTCCACGTCCACCCCGATTCAAAACATGGGTATAAATCATGGTCGTTTTCACGTCCTTATGTCCTAAGAGTTCTTGCACCGTGCGAATATCGTAGCCATTCTGCAACAAATGGGTAGCAAAACTATGTCAAAACGTGTGACATCCCACCTGTTTTTAGGAATTGCTGAATAGCCCTATAAATTTCCTAGTTTTGACTGGAGTATCAAGCCCCAAGAAATGGTTTCGTAGCCAGATCCAGCAACGCCAAACAGAATATTCTGACGAATCCACTGCACATGGGTTTCTTCAGTGCGATAGGAGTAATGCTTTAAACGGATAGCATTGCGAACTCGATCGAATAACTTCCTTGGAGGTGGCTCAGACGACTGCACAGTACAATTCAACCATGAAAAACTATAAATAAAAAATTAACGAATTCAGGACTCGAACTGAAGCGGTGGTTATACTGAATCGAGTCAGTCTAATCACCCCAAACCGGGGCACTAGGCTGACGTATTTCCACCTAATCACTCCAAATCAGGGGATTAGGCTGACAGATTTCTCTCTAATAAATAGTTAGCCTGCTTTATTCGTCTGTGAGGGAGCTGTTGTTTTTTGATACCCTTTAAAGCAAACAACTCTCAAAAAATATGAGTGTCTTCATCAAAGAGCTACATCTTATTTCCTTTAAGGGGTTCAGAGACTTTAGATTAGAGTGCTCTCAATTTACTACGCTAGTTGGCATGAACAGTAGTGGAAAAACAAGTATTCTCCAAGCCATTCAGCTCGTTCATGATCTTACCAAGTTTGCGTTTGGGGGATATGAAAATCGTGATATTCAAAGACCGAGTTTTGTCAATATCTTGTGGTCGTCTGACTACAGATTTAAGAATTCTGGGGTTATTGAGCGTCAAAATTCGGGTGATCCCGATGCTTTATGGCTAAACAAGAAAACTTCTATTCCGTGCGAGATCAAATTGATATTAACCAATGATATTGAGATAAAGCTAAAAATAGTAGGTCGTGAAAATTATACGCTGGATTTTCTTAAAGAAAATGAATCAATCCAAAGTAGAATTCAAGAAGTTGAGTATCAAAAGTTTGTAGAAGACTTCTTTTTGCTCTTCCCAACTTTTGTTCCTCCTACTGCAAGTCTTCCCCCTATTGAGCAGTTTATTTATCACCCTGATTTAAGGCAAAAACTAGATAAAGGTTTGATAGCAGAATGCTGGCGTTCGTATCTATACTGGCTATGTAATGACGGTGATAATAGAAATTCTAATCGTGTCGTAGAGATTGTTCAGCAATACTTGCCTAACACTGTTATAAAGTTGCCTCAACTGACGCATACAAGTCCGCCTCAAGTTCTGATTGAGTTTGAGGAAGACGAAACAAACTTTGATATTAGTGTAAGCGGTGGTGGGCTTCGTACTCTTGCAAGTCTAGCTGTAATATTGCACTTTTCAAGGTCAAGATGCCTTTTGTTAGATGAACCAGATGCTCACCTTCATAGTACCTTGCAACACCAAATCGCACAGATGCTTCTTGACCATTCTGTTGAAAAGAATGTGCAAATCTTTGTAACAAGTCATGCTCCTGATTTTATTGCAGAGATTCCAGTTGAGTATTTAACGTGGATTGATCGCACTAAAAGTGAAAGTCGTACCTGTAACGGAGTAGGTCACTTTCTTGCAGATTTAGGTGCTGTAACGAAAGCCGATGCTATTCGTAACTATGGAGCAAACAAAATTTTATTTGTTGAGGGAGGCATGGATCGTACTGTACTCTCTAAACTTGCGAGTTCTTTCTGTCAAGCAAACTCTGCCTTCATTAATCCATTTATAGATAACTCCGTTATTATCGCTGAACTTCCAGATGGAAAGGGCGATAGTAAACATCTAAATTCTTTTCAGAAACTTTTGTTTGAAGTATTTAAATTAGATGTAAAAATTGCTTGTATAGTCGACAATGATTATGAATTTTCATTTGATAAGCCCTCTATAGAAAATATCGGAAACTCTAGTACGTTGCTTTTACGTTTGCAATGTAAGGAAATCGAAAACTATCTGCTTGATTCTGCTGTAATAGCAAAAGCGGTATTGAATTTGGTTGAGCAACGAAAGAAATATATAGATAAAAGCGTTGACTATCCATCTCTTGATGAAATTCAAGAGAGAATTAATGAAATACTAAGTAGTACTGAGATTTGTAGCACTGTCAAATGTCAGGTAGTACCAAGATATCGTGAGACTCTTAATAATTCGTTAGATCCTTCAACTAAGGAACGGAAGGGAGAGGAGTGGTTTAGTGAAAACTGGAATGATCAAGCTTGGCAAGTAAGAAATTGTCCTGGAAAGGAGGTTCTAACACAATTAAGAACCTGGTGTCAGAATAAATATCACCTCACCTTAACTCCTTCAAAACTAGTTGAGGCATTGCTTGAGCTACCTGATGATGTAGTAGAAATTATGGATAAGCTCCAAAAGTATTTCTACAATTGTTAATAAGAGGAATAAGAAGTGTAGATAAATATTTCGGAAAACAACGGACGGATGAGAGATCTCTGTTGAGAATTATAGGTTAACTGCCGCCGCTGAACTTGGTCGTTAGGCAACCTTAACCCCCTGCGTGAAAGAGCTACAGGAAGCTTGTTTTTGCAGAAGTTGTAGTGCGATCGCCCCAACAGGAGCTATCTGTAGTACGTTGCCAATAGCAACCGTTGCCATACGAAGGTCAGTATTATGTCGCAACTTCTACCCATTGTGGTGACAAGGTGACAGTGCATTCGCATCTAGCAACTGACTCTCAAAGGGAAATAGCTTTAGCTTATTTTATCGGTTGCAATGATATGCACATCAATGTGTTTGAGCGATCGCAATAGTTTATGTGTGAGTGATCCGCGCAGCATTAATTGCCAACGAGATCGTTGACTCTCACCAATTACGATTTGAGTAATGTAATAATTTTGGGCAACTGCTGCGATCGCTTTTGCTTTGTCATGGTTTTTCACTCGGATAAATGCTCCACCGAATTCCTTACAGAGTCTTTCACAGGTTTCAAGGTGTAAACTTTCTATTTTAGTGAGAAAGCGATCGGGGTCATCGACAAACAAGCAGTAGAAAGGAGCATGCATATAGCTAGCAATGCGAGCGCCCCGCCGAATCAGTTGAATGGCATTGGGATAGGTGGAGACACAGACTAACACCCGTTCATGAATACTACAAAAGGGCGCATCGGCTTTTGTGCCATTCGATGCTTGTTCAAGCGCCTCTTCCTCAATGTTGTCAGCAACTTCTCGTAATGCCAGTTCCCTTAACGCAATCAGGTTACGCCGCTGGAAGAAATTTTGTAGGGATTGGTCTACCTTTTCAGGGGCATAGATTTTTCCGTCTTTGAGGCGGTCTTCTAAAGTTTCCGGCGTGACATCAATCACCACGACTTGATCCGCTTCTTCCAACAGGCGATCGGGGATGCGTTCACGCACCACAACCCCTGTAATTCTGGCAACCAGGTCATTTAAGCTCTCTAGATGTTGAATGTTGACCGTTGAATACACGTCAATCCCGGCGGCCAAAACGAGTTCTACATCCTGATAGCGTTTTTCTCGCTGAGAACCAGGGACATTGGTATGAGCCAGTTCATCAATCAGAACCAGTTGCGGTTGGCGAGCCAGGATTGCGTCTGTGTCCATCTCAGACAGAACGACACCAGAGCAGTTATTTTGCTGTCGGGGAACGATTTCTAGCCCTTCTGCCCGTTGTGCGGTTTCCTGCCGATTGTGGGTTTCCAATAGCCCAACCACCACGTCAATCCCTTCCTGCCGGAGTCGATGCCCCTCTTCCAGCATTCGATAGGTTTTACCGACACCGGGAGCCATGCCAATGAAGATTTTGTGTTTGCCCCGTTTATTCGTCATTTGTCATTCGTCATTTGTCATTTGTCATTTGTTATGCGTCATTTGTCATTTGTTATGCGTCATTCGTCACTCGTCATTTGTTATTCGTCATTTGTTATTCGTCATTCGTTATGCGTCAGTAGTCATTTGTATTAGACCACTGACCAGTGACCACTGACCACTGACCAGTGACCACTGACCTCACAATTGATCCAGAGCTAAATTAAGCCTCAATACATTAATACCCGGTTCGCCAAAGATGCCTAAGAAGCGACGATCTGTGTTTTGGTTAATCAAGGTTTCCAGTTGACTGGGTTGTAATCCCCGTGCTGTTGCCACCTGCGTAATTTGCGCTCTAGCGGCTTCGGGTGTGATATGGGGGTCAAGGCTGGAGCCAGAGGTATAAACCAGATCGGCAGTGGCTTGAATGCCTGCCTTGTCCAGTTGAGCCGTGGTTTCTTGAACTCGCTTGAGCAGATCAGGATTGGACGGAGCCAGATTACTCGCGCCGGACACGCCCGTTTTGAGAATACCCGCTTCGTCTGCATTCGGGTTAGCGGTACTGTAGCTGGTAGTGCTGGGGCGACTGTTGAAGTAGCGATCGCTTGTAAATGGCTGCCCAATCAAAGCTGAACCAACAGGTTGCCCTTGAGCATTCGTCAAAATACTACCATTTGCCTGGAACGGGAAGGCGATTTGTCCAATGGCAACCATCACCAATGGATAAATCAAAGCAGTGATGACCCAGAGTAACAGGGTTGATCGAATGGCTCGACCGGCTTCGCGTGCAAAACTCATTAGAACTTCTCCGGCACAAACATGACAAAGAACAAATAAACGGAAAGTACAATAGTTCCCAGTCCCAATAACCCTAGCGACCAGGCTTGAGTCCGGGAGAATTCATTGCCGCTGGCAGCATAAACAACAGGGGCAACAGCAAGATTGAAGCAAATTGCTAGAAATAAGTAAGTGGAGTGTTTGCGGTTCATAAGTTTAATCGTGGGGATGGGATTGTCATTTGTTGTTTGTCATTTGTCATTTGTTCGTTGTCATTTGTCATGTGTCATTTGTAAATACCAACAACCAATGACCAATGACTACTGACCAATGACCAATGACTACTGACCAATGACCAATGACTACTGACCAATGACCAATGACCAATGACTACTGACCAATGACCAATGACCAACTAAAGCGGCAAAATCAAATCGATCGCCTTAATCGCAATAAACGGCGCAATAATGCCACCCAGACCGTAAATCAAAATATTGCGTTGCAGCAGTTGATCGGCGGTGAGGGGACGGAACTGTACACCTCGCAAAGCTAGAGGAATCAGGACTGGAATGATCAGAGCGTTGTAAATCAGGGCAGAAACGATCGCAGACTGGGCACTTTTCAACCCCATAATGTTGAGCGCACCAATTCCCGCAGCCGCAAAGATAGTAGGAATAATAGCGAAATATTTGGCAATATCATTAGCAACCGAAAAAGTTGTTAAGGCACCACGAGTAATCAGTAGTTGTTTCCCAATCGTTACCAGATCAATTAACTTAGTTGGGTCAGAATCTAAATCCACCATATTGGCGGCTTCTTTAGCAGCTTGAGTGCCAGAGTTCATCGCTAAACCAACATTCGCTTGTGCTAAAGCGGGTGCATCATTTGTGCCGTCTCCAGTCATCGCAACGAGTTTACCTTGTGCTTGCTCACTACGAATTACGTCAATCTTGTCTTCGGGTGTGGCTTCAGCAATAAAGTCATCCACTCCCGCTTCCTGGGCAATCACAGAGGCCGTAATGCGGTTATCTCCCGTCAGCATGACGGTTTTGACACCCATCCGTCGCAGTTGGTCAAATCGCTCTCGTAGCCCCGGTTTCACGATGTCCTTCAGGTAAATTACGCCGTAGATATCGTCGCCTTTACACACAGCGAGAGGCGTTCCACCTAAGCGAGATACTCGCTCATAGGCTTCATCTAGCGTTGCCGGAACTTGCCCACCGCGCGATCGCACAAACCCCTTAATTGCATCTACAGCCCCCTTGCGATACTCTTTACTGTCAAGGTCAGTGCCACTCATCCGGGTTCGAGCCGAGAACTCAATTCCTTCAGCGGGTTGCCCATCCAGGTCGAACCTTGCCCCTAGCTTTTGGGCTAACTGGACGATCGATCGCCCTTCGGGGGTTTCATCAAACACACTCGCCGCTAAACAAACATCAGCAACGGCTTGAACCGAGTGACCATTGACGGGGATAAATTCATCAGCCAGACGGTTCCCCAGCGTGATCGTGCCCGTTTTATCCAGAACTAGCGTATTCACGTCCCCACAGGCTTCTACGGCACGCCCAGAGGTGGCAATGACGTTGAACTGAGCCACCCGATCCATCCCAGCAATACCGATCGCGCTCAACAATCCACCGATCGTCGTGGGAATCAGCGCCACTAAGAGGGAAATGAGAATGGCGATACTGGTTCCAGCCCGTAAGCTGTCGCCTGTCGCGGCTCCGGGCACGCTGTCTAGAAAGCCCGCAATGTAGCCCGAAATCGAGGGAGTTGTGGCAACCACAATCAGAAATACCTGGGTCAGCACTGCCAGCAACACTGTCAGCGCAATTTCGTTTGGGGTTTTGGTGCGCTCGGCTCCTTCCACCAGGGAAATCATGCGATCGATAAACCCCTGACCCGGATCAGAAGTAATCCGCACAATCAGTTCATCGGAAAGCAGTCGAGTTCCCCCCGTAACCGAACTGGCAATATCGGTGCCCGGTTGTTTCAGAACGGGAGCTGATTCTCCAGTAATGGCTGACTCATCAACCGAGCCGATGCCCTGAATCACCTCACCATCAGCAGGAATCATGTCTCCCGCAATCACTTTCACCTGATCGCCCCGACGCAACTCCGTTGAGTTCACTTCCTGAATCTTGCCATCGGTCAGCAACTTCCGGGCGATCGTGTCAGAACGGGTCGATCGCAGTGCATCTGCCTGGGCCTTTCCCCGGCCTTCTGCCACCGCTTCAGCAAAGTTAGCAAATAAAACGGTGAAAAACAGGATGAAGGTGATAATGCCATTGAGTAATCGCTGTTGCCCAATGTCTGCCTGAACCGTACCAAATAGATTAGGATTAATTGTCACCAGCAGCGTGACAAGCGTACCCAGCCACACCACAAACATAACAGGATTTCTTACTGCTACTTGCGGCTTCAGTTTGACAAAGGATTCTCGAATAGCTCGTTGATATAGTCCTTTGCGATCGACTTTTGGAGTGTGTTTGCGATCGCCCCGACGACCACCGGGAATTCGAGGAGAAGAAGTTGTTTTCATAGAGTTATTGGTCATTAGTCATTGGTCATTAGTCATTGGTCATTAGTCATTGGTCATTAGT